>ENA-ORTF01004623-ORTF01004623.1-human-gut-metagenome-genome-assembly--contig:-NODE-4623-length-10263-cov-2.174569_pt1 | contig 10263 bp, 8 predicted proteins | sample MGYA00241908_ERZ509180 | MGnify/ENA primary metagenome ERZ509180 (study PRJEB26280, sample SAMEA2338814) | human gut metagenome | biome: human gut; feature: human-associated habitat; material: faeces...
TATCTGCTACAATAAATTCATCAGCGGGACATCTGTGGACAAAGCAGATGTTCTGGCAGCGTAAGGGAAAGCTCCTTGCGCAGGAAGTGTCCGGGCTGCAGCCACCGGCACAGAAATGAGGGAGAGTATGTACAATATATTGATCTGTGATGATGAGAAGGATATCGTAAACGCGTTAAAGATATACTTAAATGACACCAATTATCATTTTCTGGAGGCTTTTGACGGTGAGGAAGCCGTACATATGGTAGAGACGAATGAGGTGCATCTGGTACTGATGGACATTATGATGCCGAAGATGGACGGCATTCAGGCTATGATCAAGATTCGGGAAAGGAGTAACGTGCCGGTGATCCTGCTGACTGCCAAGGGCGAGGATTCCGACAAGGTGCTGGGACTTACCGTGGGAGCGGACGATTATATCACGAAGCCTTTTAACCCCATCGAAGTATCCGCCAGAGTCAAATCCCAACTGCGTCGCTATATGCAGCTGGGTGGAGGTACTGTCCGGCCGGATGTGATAAGAGTCGGTGGTATCGAACTGGATGACAAGGAGAAACGGGTGACGCTGGACGGCGAGCCGGTAGCACTGACCCCTACGGAATATGATATTTTAAAGCTGCTGATGCAGAATCCTGGGCAGGTATTTTCTCCGAGAGAGATTTATTTGAAGATCTGGAATGATCTGCCACTTGGCAGCGAGAATACCGTGGCAGTCCATATCCGGCATCTGCGGGAAAAGTTAGAGATCAATCCGGCGGAACCCAGATATCTGAAGGTGGTCTGGGGACAGGGCTACAAGTGTGAGAAGCAGGGATAAGAGCAGGCAGGAGCGCGGAGCTGCTCCGGGAAGTAAGGAGACAGGAATATGGATAACAGGGAAGAAAACAGCAGGAACACAGAACAGGACAGAGTGGATAATCCGGTGGAAAATACAGTGAGTACGACGGTAGAAACGGCAATGTCAGAGAATAAAAAGGAACGGAAAAAAAGAGAAAAAGCAGAGAAAAAAAAGAATGCGCCGGCACAGGGAAACAGCCTGTTGGGCAGCACACTGGCAAAGATCATGGCATTCGTCCTGATGATCGCAGCCGCAATTGTGGGGGTGTTGGGACTCTATGGTACCTGTATGCTTGCAGACAGTGGAGCGTATTCCTCCGGTGAAAGGATGTTTATCCATGATCAGCTGTTGTACCGGCAGGTCAATCAGGATCTGTATCGGATACGCGACTGGTATGAGAATGAGAGCTTGCAGACCATGGAAGCTTATTGCAGGCAGCGGAACATCTGGGTAAAGGTGGAGAGCTACGATCTGGATACGGATGAATTCCTGGGAGAATGGAAGAACGAGGATTATGTAGACAAGACAAATGATCTGACTTACCGGCTGGAGTCCCAGGTGCAGCATAGGAATGATAACACCTATATCAACACAGAAACTTCCTCTGCCTATGATGGCTATGAAAGTTATGGAAGCACTGAAAGCTCTGATATCATGGAGCTTGAACCATCTGTCAATACCGGGTCTGATGTGGAAAGCATAACGGCAGCGGAGCAGGAAGCCCTTTCCTCCGGCAATCTGGAGAAATATCTGGATCTGGGGGACAGCGTATCCTTAGGTGGAGAGATTTATGTGCCGGTTGAACGGGCGGAACAATATGCAAAATGGATGATCAAGGATGCCTTAAGTGAGACAGAACGGCAGCAGGAAGAGGCTGCAGAGGAAGCATTAGCAGAGCGTAACAAGCGTATTGTGGTTACCCTGACAGCGAATCCCAGCCTGCCGAAGGAAGATGAATATGCCCTGATCTATCATCAGGCAGAGCAGCTTTATGATAACCGAAATGTGATCCCCGTGGTATGCTGTGCGGGAACGATACTGGCATTATTATGCTTTATCTTCCTGTTGTGCAGTGCCGGACATAAGAATGGCAGGGAGGGTATCACACCCAGCGCAATCAATGATATTCACCTGGATGTGTATACAGTGGTCGTTGCCATTGGAGCTTTTACCGGTCTGTACCTGGCTTTTGGATGGATCGGTATGAACCCAGGTATGATCAATCTGATCGTGCTGGTGGTACTGTTTGCTGCAGAGGTGATATGGTGCACCCTGTACTGCATGGAGCTGGCCATCCGCCTGAAAATGGGAAAATGGTGGCAGAATACGATCCTGTATAGAGTGTTCCGGTTCTTCGGAAGATTCTGCAAGAGAGTTTTCCACGGTATTGTGAAATTGATCCGTGGGATTCCTATGGTATGGAGAATAGTACTTCTGTGTCTTGCAGTCTGCGTGGTAGAGTTTTTCGGTTTAATACTGTTTTATAATGATACAGCTGTATTACTCTTTTTCTGGGCCATAGAGAAATTTATTCTGTGCGGTGCGATTACTTTTGTAGCATTGATGTGCAAAGAACTGCAGGAGGGCAGTGAAGCATTGGCGGACGGAGATCTGAATTATAAGCTGGATACCTCTCATATGGGACTGTCCTTTAAGGAACACGGAGAGAATCTGAACCGCATCGGCGAGGGTTATCTGATGGGAGGCCGTGAGCCATGAAACGACTTTTGAAACGCCTTTCGCTGCAATGGCGAATCACACTGCTGACCATTCTGCTGCTGGCGACTGCCTGCGTGACCATGAAAACGCTTTTGTGCTCTTCTGGTCATGCCTATATGGACTCCATCGGCAATTATGTGATGCACTATGTGCAGGAGGATCCGCAGGCCGTCCGCGTCGACATTCCTGACGAGCAGTGGAAGGATCTGTCGGAGCGCTTCAATGGAGAGTTCGTGTTGGAGCTGAGCGGCGCGAAGCACAGTTTCTGCATTCGCGGCTGGTACATCGCGCTGGCGGTGACGGCGCTGGGCGGCGCAGTGGCGTATTTCGTCAGCGGAAAGGCGCTGAAGCCGCTGAAGCGCTTTACCGCAAAGGCAGAACGCGTGCAGCTGCAGAGTTTGACGGAAATCACCCTCAGTGAGGATGAGGCCGTGGAGTTCAGCCGGCTGAGCCGTGCCATCAATCAGATGCTGCTGCGGTTGAATCAGGCGTTCGACGCCCAGCAGCAGTTTGTGGGCAACGCCGCCCATGAGCTGCGCACGCCCCTGGCGCTGATGCAGGCGCGGCTGGATCTGTACATGGCCACAGACCACGGAGATAATCGTCCGGAAACTGCAGAAACGATTTCCATGCTGCGGGAGCAGACCGAGCGGCTATCCAAAATGGTGCGGACGCTGCTGGATATGAGCGACTTGAAGGCTGTGCCGCGCACGGACAAAATCCAGCTTGCCCCCATGATTGAGGAGGTGCTGGCAGATCTGTCGCCGCTGGCGGAAAAGAGCGGCGTGGCGCTCTCTCAATCCGGCGAAGATCTTTGGATTACCGGCAGCGACGTGCTTGTATATCGATCGATTTTCAACCTGGTAGAGAACGGCGTAAAATACAATCATCCGGGCGGCAGCGTACGCGTCGCCGCGTCGCGCCGGGGCAGCAGCGCGGTGATCGAGGTCAGGGATACGGGCTGCGGCATCCCGGAAAACTTCAGAGAAAGCGTGTTTCAGCCTTTCTTCCGGGTGGACAAGTCCCGCAGCCGGGAAAAGGGAGGCGTGGGGCTGGGCTTATCGCTGGTCTGGGAAATCGCGCATCTCCACGGCGGCAGCGTGCGCATCACGGAGAGCGGCAAAGACGGAACCGTGATCGAGCTGACACTGCCCATCTCTGCGGAGGAACAAGGCATACCATGCGGATAAACCAGTGCGGGACAGTCTACGAAAGACTCCTGCCCGTTCGTTTGTCTTGAAAACACTGGTTTTTCAGCCGCTTGTATGGTATAATATTCATGCTTTCGAATATAGGCAGGAGGTGGATATATGGCTGCCGCAAAACGAAAATCCATTGAGAAGCTCTGCCTTTCGCTGGGGCTGTTCGTTCTTGCCGGTTTTTTTCGCCAGGCGGATCGCGTGGGCGCTCCGCTGCCCTCTGCCGCTTTCTTTCTGCTGACCAACCTGATTTACATCGGTCTGGCGATGGGCTGGGGCTTTTCCATATCTCGCAGGATTCTGCACCGCTGTGATCGGCGCTGGCTGCTGCTTGGATGCGCCATGGCCGTGCTGTGGCTATTCCTGCGTACGGTCAAATATCGCTTTTTCAACGACGATACCGTTACACGCTATCTGTGGTATTTGTATTATGTGCCGCAGATTCTTGCGCCGCTGTTCAGCCTGTTCGCCGCGCTGCAGCTTGGGCGGCGCGATGGCGACACGTTTTCGCTCCGGTGGTATCTGCTGTTTCTTCCGGCGATATGCCTGATTGGCGGCGTGCTGACCAACGATCTGCACCAGATGGCCTTCCGTGCCGCGCCGGGCGCTGCAACGCTATCAGCCGACTATATTCACGGCTGGGTGTACTATCTCGCCATGGCGTGGATTGTCGTTCTGCTGCTGGCAACCGGGGCTGTTATCTATTGCAAGTGCCGCGTGTCTGAAAGCAGGCGATACGCATGGGTGCCGCTCTGTGTATTTCTGGGCGGATTTGCGTTGTGCGCGCTGAGTTTTGCTAACATCTACACGTTCCACAAGATACCGGAATGCTGCTGCCTGACGTTTGCGGCGTTCTGGGAGAGCTGCCTGCAGGTGGGGCTGCTGCCAACCAACGACCATTACCGCTATTTCTTTTCCGAATCCACCGTTGCCGCGCAGATTGTGGACGAGCAGGGCTTCCCCATCTACCGCGCGAAAAATGCGCCGGAGCTCACCGCCTGTCAACTGGACGCAGCAGCGCGCGAGGCGATTCTGCTGAACGCGGACACGCGGCTGCAAAGCGCGCCGGTGCAGGACGGGCGCGTGTACTGGGTGGAGGATATTTCGAAAATCAATCGGATTCAGGCGCAGCTTGCCGAAATCAACACCCGGCTTTCGGAGGAAAACGAGCTGATTCAGGCGGAAAACGAGCTGAAGCGTCAGCGCGCGCAGATTGAAGAAAAAAATCGGCTCATGGACGAGATGATTGCGCTCGTGCAGCCTCAGCTGCTTCAAATCAACCAGCTTCTGGGCGAAGAAAGCGTTCAAAAGCTGGATATTCAAAAATTAAAGCAGATCTGTCTGCTGGGCGCGTATGTCAAGCGGCGGGTCAATCTTGCGCTGATTTGCGATAAGAAAGCGGTCGTCCGCGCGGACGAGCTGACCCACTGCCTCCGAGAATCGCTGACTTATTTGACGCAGTACGGCGCTGTCTGCGCGCTCCATCAGGAAGGAACAGACAGCGTATGCAGCTGCCACGCGCAGAGCGCTTACGACTTCTTCGAGGATTGTCTGGAGGCCGCGCTGCCCTCGCTCAGCGCGCTGATGGTGCGCGTGGAATGCGGCAGGCGTTTTTCCATTCGCCTGATGATGGAAGACGCGGCAGGTTTGCCGAATGTGGACAAATACAAGGTTCTGGGGAAGATAACCATTGACGATGCGGATGGCGCGCTGTGTGCAACGCTCGCTTTTGACCTGGGAGGTGAGTGCGCATGACTCCGCTTTACGCCGGTTTGATGTGCACATTGCTGCTAAGCGGAACGGTTGCCGGTCTGTTCTGCTGCATGAGCGCCGTGCGCTGCCATCGCCCCTTTGTGTTTGCAATTTGCCTGACCATCGTTTCGCTGGATTTTGCAGCACTGGCCATGTTGCTTTCCCGGCTGCCGGAAAGCGCGGCGCTCTCGCCTGCGCCGTGGACGGCTGCGGCGCTGCTCCTCACGGTGCTCAGCCTTTCTTCACTGTTTCTATTGCGGCGCAAAAGCAGGCGGCAGCTTTCGCCGGTTTCCATCAAGGAAAGTTGTGACCATTTGCCAAGCGCGCTGTGTTTTGCGTGGGAAAACGGGCTGCCCTGCCTGAAGAACCTCAAGATGGACGAACTGAGTCATCTGCTCACGGGAGAAGCGCTGCTCAACGCGAACGTTTTCTGGAAAGCGATTGAATCGCAGCCTATCGTCACGCTGGAGAATGGTCAGACATGGAGCTTTGAGCGCGTACAGATGGAGATGGCAGGAAAAAGCATTTACCAAATCACCGGCACGAATATCACCGAGGAAGCGCGGCTCCAGCGGGAAGTGGAAAAGGACAATCTTCGCCTGGAAGCCATGAACCGGCGGCTTCGGCAATATGGGCAGGACGTACAGGAAGCGACGCGGGAAAAGGAAATTCTGAGCGCCAAGACCCGCGTTCACGACCAGATTGGCCGCGCGCTCCTGCAGACCCGGCAGTTTCTCTCCGGCGCGCAGGGCGATGCGGAAAGCGTCTGCACCGCGTGGCGGCAGAACGTTCGGCTGCTGCTGGGAAAATATGCGGATGAACAGCCTGTCGACACATTTGAGCAGCTTGCCCGCGCCGCGCGCGCCATCGGCGTGACCATCAAGCGCCGCGGCGTATTTCCGGCGGAGGACACGGAGAGCGCGCAGCTTGTTGAAATCGCCGCCCATGAATGCCTGACGAATCTGGTTCGCCACGCGGGCGGCACACGGCTGGAGATTATCGGCGGGAAAACCGCGTCCGGCTGGCGCGTTCGTTATCTCAACGACGGCAGCACGCCGGCAGGCCCCATCGTTGAAGGCAGCGGTCTGACCGCGCTGCGCGCACGGGTGGAAGCCGCTGGCGGCGCAATGGAGATTGCTCACGCCCCGCGTTTTGAACTGACGCTGACATTTTTCGAGGGGAGGCAGGGAATTCCATGAAATACAAAGTCATGATTGTCGAGGATCAGACCATGCCCCGCGAGCTGTTCGAACTGCGGATTCAGGCTTCGGAGCGCTTCGAGGTGGCGCTGTCCATCGACAACGCCGCGCTGGCGGACGTATACTGCCTGCGCTTTCCCGTGGATCTGATTCTCATGGACGTTGTCACGCGCGGCGGCGAGAGTGGGCTGGACGCAGCGGAGCGGATTAAGCGTACCTTCCCGCAGATGAAAATCATCATCGTGACCTCCATGCCGGAATGCTCCTACCTGAGCCGCGCGCGGGAAATCGGTGTGGAGAGTTTCTGGTACAAGGAGGAGCAGCGCGAAAGTCTGCTGGACGTGATGGCGCGCACGATGGCGGGCGAATCCGTCTATCCGGACGCAACGCCGGAGCTGCAATTAGGGCTTGCCAGCAGCTATCAATTCACCAGCCGCGAGCTGGAGGTGCTGCGCGAAATGACCGGCGGCACCGGTTTTGACGATGTATTCTGCTACGCGCCGGTTGCGGTGGTTGTCGAGCTTTGCAGCGCGGTGCTCGGCCGCGATGGCTGCCTGAACTTCTTCGCCGGCCCGACCGACAAGCAGTTCTCTGCCAAGATGAACTTTTATGATGTACACTATAATTCCACACATGTTATGGGCACGACCGGGGGCAATACGGCGGATATGATCGAGTCGCTCGAGCTGACCGCATCCGGACGTATCGACCCGGCGGTTATGGTGACGCATATCGGCGGTCTGGATGCGGCAGCCGAGACTACGCTCAATCTGCCGAAGATTCCGGGCGGCAAAAAGCTGATCTACACACACCTGACCATGCCGCTTACCGCGCTGACCGATCTGCGGGCAAAGGGCGCGGAGGATGCGCGGTTTACCGCGCTGGCTGACATTGTGGACGCACACAACGGCCTGTGGTGCTCGGAGGCAGAGGAATATCTGCTGGCAAACTTTCAGCAGCACGACTAATTGGAGGAAACAACCGATGGAACAACGCCGCAATGCAATCGTCGAACTGGTCAACCGAGAGGGAAGCCTGAGCTTTGTACAGCTGAAGGAGGCTTTTCCGTCGGTGTCCGAAATGACGCTGCGAACCGATCTGAAGGCACTCGATCAGGCGCGAAGAGTGGTTCGCGTGCACGGCGGCGTCAAATCGGTCGAGGTAGTCGTCGGCACGGACGACCAGTTCGGCAGGCGCACGGCGCGCAATGCGTCGGAAAAGCAGATCATTGCGGAGAAGGCGGCGGCGCTGCTGCGGCCGAATACCACGGTGTTTCTGGATTCCGGCAGCACGGCAACCGCCGTGGCACGCTGTGTGCCGGATGAGCCGATGCTGATCTTCACGAGCGGACTGACGTGTGCGATCGAACTCGCGCGGTTGGAAAAGCCCAAGGTGTCCATTCCCGGCGGCACGCTCAACCGGTTCAGCCACAGCGTGTGCGGCGTGCGCGGCATTCAGGAACTGGAGGGCGTGCATTTTGACCTGCTGCTGCTCGGCGTGACGAGCTACAGTCCGGAGACCGGCTTTGCCTGCGGTGTAGAGGAGGAGGCGCTGCTCAAGCAGACTGTGCTGCATCGCGCGGAGCATGTGGCGGTGCTGCTGGATTCCTCTAAAATTGATCGAAGAAGTACATTCCGCATTTGCGGTCTCGATGAGGTAGATACCGTCATTTCGGACGGCAGACTGCCGCCGGAATTCCTTTCGGCGTGCGAGAACGCGGGCGTAAAAGTGCTGTAAAAGTGAGAAAACCCTGTCTGGTGTTGGAACAGACAGGGTTTCTTTTAGGGCTAAAGTTAGGTATTCGGCTCGTATGCCGGTATGGCGGCGGCATCTTTTTTTACGGACGTTTCCGATTTTACAAGTTCCTTCTTTCCGGAGGAAGCTGAATTTGCGCCAGCCACCGGGGCAGCAGGCTTGTGCACCGTCCGGAATATTCCGGACGGCTTTTGTTGAAGCTCGTGAATATTCCAGTTTCCATCCCTGACAACCACACGGGTTCCTACGGGAGCTATTTCAAAGAGATTTTTCGCAATCAAATGGGGAACACGGATACATCCATGGGAGGATGACCGGGCAAGTACCCTTCATGAATTCCTACAGCCCCGTTCACTCTCATGAAATAGGGCATCTTGGCAGGTTCAAACCTCTCGCCGGGGCGGGGGGAATCCCTTCGTATATCCCCATCCCGCAATTCTCCGTCAGCGTTAATAAACGCACCGTAATAGGAATGATGGTCTTCCTCCTTGGAAGCAATGAGGAAGTAGCCGGAGGGCGTCATGCCGGAACTTCTTCCGGAACTGATGGGGGCATACGCAATGCGGTGCGTCCCCCGGTAGATATACATCATCTGCTTTTTCTTATCCACTACGACCAGCAGCTTTCCGGGCAGCGACGGATCATCTTCCCACTTGAGCAGGTGCCCCGGAATAGTTCCCGTTTCTTCAAAATACCCCGTCATTTCTTCTACCGGAATATGGGAAGAGGGGACAGGGGAAGGCTCCCTTCCCGTGGTACCGCAGGACGAAAACAAAAACGGAACACACAGGCAGGAAACCAACGGATGGAAAAGGGATAATTTCATCTCAATAAGTCGCATCACTGCGTTAGACAGCTGGAGGCCGAAAAAAAGAACCGCTTTTTGACAAAACTGTCAACTATCAATCAAAAAAATCTCTTTTCCTTTACTCCTGCCCTCCGTTACCACATCCGGGCGCGCCTGCCGCGCTCCCGGCCGTTCCCGGTTCCGTGGAGCAGGCCATGGGACCAAGCCTCCGCAAAGGTTCGTGCGGCATCCGCCGTATGGGAATGCCCGTCATGCACGGGGCTTTCCGCAATGGCTCCGCCTACGCCGGGAGGCCTGGACCTGTACAACTCCAGATGCTCCACGCCTCCCGGCTCCTCTTCCCCACAGAAGCCTCGCGCCTTTTCCTGGGTGCGGGCATGGAAAAAACTGCGCTCCAGCAATTCCCTCAGCGTATTAATGCCACGCCAGACATCCGTGGTTCTGGGGACGACGCGCACATTCACCAATCCCAGCCTCCCCATATTCTCCACATAGGAAATGCCGTGCGCATCCCTCCGTGCAGCATCATGAGGCAAAAGATGGAATGTTACCGCAACACCATGATTCTTCTCCCATTCCTTCATTTTTTCAACGTAATGGGCCAGGGGCTGCTGGCTGGCGGCATAATGGTCCAGCCAGTGGAAACTGTCTCCCATGATCTGCACAAGCCAAATGGCCGTATGGTCACTCAGCCCCAGATCCCATGCCGTGAAAGTGGGAGCGTCCGGATCTGCCTCAAACTCCACCCCTACCCGCCCCCGCAGGGCCATGATACGGCTGCCGTAAATACTGCCTTCTTCCCCTGTAGCAAAAGCCTCCTGCGGCGTTCCCGGATACTCCTGCTTCATGGAGGCGCCCATCACCCGGGCCATCCGGGCATACCATCTCTTCTGCCCCGCATCCAGAACCACTCCGGTCTCCCGTTCCAGAGAAAGGAAATACTCATCCAGTTCCCTGCTCCATCTGCCGCGCCCCGGCAAAGTGTACTCA
>ENA-ORTF01004624-ORTF01004624.1-human-gut-metagenome-genome-assembly--contig:-NODE-4624-length-10258-cov-5.694796_pt1 | contig 10258 bp, 5 predicted proteins | sample MGYA00241908_ERZ509180 | MGnify/ENA primary metagenome ERZ509180 (study PRJEB26280, sample SAMEA2338814) | human gut metagenome | biome: human gut; feature: human-associated habitat; material: faeces...
CACAGGTTAAATTTCTGTGCAAACGATTGTTCAGGGTACTTTTGAAGAGCTTCCTTAGATCCTCTCAGTTTCATTGAAAAACTCCAGATAAGGGGGGTGGATATGAATTCAACATATCGAGTGGTCTTTAATAAAGCGCGCGGCGCTTTGATGGTTGTTAATGAATTGACGAAGTCGGTTCAGAAGAAGGGAACCAAAACAGTGGTTGCTGCAGGAGTGGCCGTAATGGCAACGGCATCGCTTCATGCCGCAACAGTTGCGAATGTCATTTGGTCAGCGGATCAGACACCTCAAGCAAATATTATTGAAGCAACGCCAAAGCTTCCGTTGGGGCCGAATAATAGTCCAGCAGCGCTTTATGTTGGGAAGGGAGCGTCAGGCACGCTGACTGATGCCAAAATTTCCATGGTGGCTAACGATGAGTCGCATCCATATCCGCCTGCCGTACGTGCGCTATTTCAATTTTCAGGCAACGACGATAAGGTAACCTTCGACGGTGCGAGCACGACGATCACACAAACGACCAACTATACAGGATCGGGGAATTCCGAGGCTTCTGCGTTTACAAATTATGGTGGTCAGACAGAATTTGCTGCGGCCGATACGACACTGATGTCAGAGGCTACTTATGCTGAAGGCGGAAAATATGTGGTGGCGGTAGAAGCCTATGGCGATTCGAATAGTGATGCGCAGATTCGCTTTACCGGTAATACTGTTACGCTGAAGGCGACTTCAAATGTAGATCGCATCACAAATAGTACAGATGCGAATCGTCGGGGCGCTGTAGTCGGGGCGACGGCCATCTATGGTGGGATTACAAGCACGGCTCAAAACAATACGATCATTGTGACATCGACTGGTGAAACGGCTATGCCGTCCGATCAACAGTTGAATGCGGACGGGAAAAACTATACAACGGCCGCTCCGAACGGAAAAGTTGGCGCGGCTGATGCTTGTGGTTTAGAAGCTTCCGGCGGTCAGATCAACTTAGCTAATAAGACCACGCTGACGGTGAATGCCAACGGCGGCATGGCAACCGGCATTTCTGCTTCAGATGCTTATTACACGAGTACGACAGGCAATGTCGAGCTCGATGGTGCCGGGATTGTTTTGGAAGATGCTGTCATCAATGTCACTTCTCAAAAAGCCAAAGCTTCCGGCATTATCGGCTCTCAGAAGGTTTCGAATGCCGTGCTGGTGAATGTCAAGGGCAATCTTGATCTTACTGTCACTTCAGAAGGTGCTCAGGCTCAGGCTGTTTCTATGGCCGGTGGCTTCGCATCCTTGGGGGCTGACGGTAAGGTCGTAAATATCACGGCCAATAGTAAGAATTCCAGGGGGGTGGTTGCGGATCAGGGTGCCACAATTGATTTGAAAGGTAAGTCTATTTCCGTTAATGCTGCGGACGAAAGTGGCCGTGCCGTGGCTGCTTATGATGGCGGAACGATCAATCTCGGAAACGAAAACACCGACAGTGTGGAGGTCAATGGGAATTTCTCCGGGATCATTGCACTTGCTAAGAATAGCAAGGTCAATGTGGTCAGCAAGAAGATTGTTGTGAACAGTACGAATTTTGGCGTTCATGTTCAAAACAATACAGAAGAGACGACGGCTCCGGATGGAGCTGCTTCAATCAAGCTGAAGGCCGACGAAATCACGGTGAATTCGAAGAGCCTCGGTCTTTCCGCATTTTCCAATGGGCAGATGGATGTTAACGGCAACCTGACGGTAACGGCGGAAAATGCGATTGACGTGCGTGGTAATTCAACGATGAACATTAACACGGACGGCAAGCATACGACTGTTCTGAACGGTGATGTCGTGTTTGAGACGCCGAATGAACCGGGCAATGCCAATCAGAGCGGGAAGTACATTAATGCTTATGTGAATCTTGGCTTGCATGGTGAGGGTTCCGTCTGGACGGGGCGTGCTTATCAGTATTACTCGGTTAATGGCAATCCGATTCAAAGCGTTGAGTTGGAGGCGCCTCCGTATCATGGCAATGTGACGGGGTTCAAAACTGAAATCTCCAATGGCGGCAAGTGGGTCGTTAATGGCGATTCATTCGTCAATACGCTGAATCTGTTGGGTAATGCGACGGTTACGGGGAATGCCGACGTCAAGACGTTCAATACTGGGACGATCACGGTGACAGGATCGGGGAACCAGCTCCTGTTTGAACATGGAACAAATGTGAACGGGCAGATCTTCGTCAAGGAAAATGCCGATTTGACGACACGAGTCGATACGGCCTTCAACGCCACCTTGAGTGGTGATATTGTGACAGCCGCGGGATCGAAGGATGCCAACGGTCAGTCTTTCCTTGTATTTGAACAGGGATCGACGTTGCATATCGATGATGCAGTCAAGTACACGAATGCGGCCGTCGAAGGCATGTCTACGGCCTATGGCAATTTGAATCTAGTTTTGGATAATGGGGCGCTTCATGTTGAGGATGGCGCAACAGATCGCACCATGAATATTCCAACCAATGTCACGGCCAATCTGACTGCTGCGGGCAGTGCAGATCTGGCTGGTGGTGCGGATCAATTCAATATTGCCGGCATTGTCAATGTGAAGGCGGATGTCACGGGACAGACTCCGGTGACAACCGTGACGCTTTCCAATGTTTCTGTGAACGGAACAACGCAGAAGAGCGCATCGCTCAATTTGGACAATCTGCAGACGACGGCCAAGACGTTGTCTGTGGCATACGGTACTGTCTCGTTGAAGGGAGAGACTGCATCGCTCACAGTTGTAAATCTGACCAATGCTGGTACGATCGATGCAACAGGAGGAACCCTGACTGTCACCGGTACGTTTGACAACACGGACGGCAAGATCACTGCTCAGAACTTTGCCGTTGCGAACGGTACGGACGCCAACATCGACGGGATCCAGAACCTGACGATTCTTGACGCGGGTTCAGGCAGGGGATTTACGGTCAATGCCGACCATGCGCTCGATGGTCTTCTTGTGAACGAAAAGGGCAAGCTTGCAATTGAGAGCACGGTTTCGGCCAAGACGCTCGGCAATGCCGGCACCTTCACGACGGCTCAGTTGACGGCCAAGGAGGCGGTCAACGAAGGCACGATGACGGTGACGGGTACGGCCGATGTGGCAGCGCTCACCAATACCGGCAGCTTCAAGGCCGATTCGCTTACCGTTGCAAACGGCTCCGAAACAGGCACGTTCGAGGTGAAGACGCTCAATGTCAAGGGCGGCACGTTCACCCTTGGCGAAGGCCATGCGGTTGAAACGCTCAATGTGGCCGATGCAAGCACCGTGAAGGCGGCCGATATGATCGACGTCGACACGCTGCAGGTCGAAGTGGGCGGCGAGCTGAGCGCGAAGACGCTTTCCGTGGCTTCGGGCTACGACAACAGCACGGCCAACGACGTGACGAAGCTCATCGTCAAGTCGTCCGACAAGGGCTTTGCTCTTGAACAGGATCGCGTGATTGATGCGGTCGACGTTGAGGCAGGTGCCAAGCTCACTGTCAAGAAGCTCGATGCCAAGACGCTCACCGGCAAGGGTTCGCTCACGGCGTCCGACATGGTCTTCGGCGAGGCCAACAACTTTGCGGGCTTTACAGGTGATGCGACGCTCTCTGGCGGCCGCTATGCCATGACGAACGACAATGCCGAGCGCTGGTTCGGCGGTGCCGTTACGATGACGGGCGGCACGATGGACGTGACGGCGATGACGGATGCTGAAGCTGCGCTTGCGAATCTCACCGTCAACGGCGGCTCGCTTGCGGCCTACTCCGGTCAGATCTTCGAAAATGCGCTTTCCGACACGACGTTCGTGACGGACAGCGGTGCTCAGAAGACCGGTGCGACGCTTACGGCCGGCACGCTCACGATTGAGGATGCGGCCTACAACATCCGGTATGCGGGCAAGGCCGGTGAAGCGCTCAAGGGCATGACGCTTGTCTTTACGGGCAGAGTCGTCAGCGAACCCGATCCGGAAACGCCGCCCGTTAAGCCGTCTGATGAAGATCTTTCGCTCGATCAGATTGCAGACGACAGTCTTGCAGCGGGCAATAACGTGATCTTCGACACGGCGCTTGACACCACGAAGGGTGAAAACAATCCGAACAACCTCATCATTGGTTCCGGCGCGGATGTGGAAGAGGACAGTACTCATCTGACTGGTGACGCGAGCGTTGTCAACAAGAACATCGGTGTCACGCAGGTGAAGCTCTCCGAAGGTGCCGAACTTGTGGCTGTGAACAACAACCGCAAGCTCACGCTCATCGGCGAGTCCGGCGCGGACAATCTGATCGTGAGCGCCGGCGGTTCGATCAAGCTTGAAGTGGGCGGTCAGCAGACGGCCGGCATTGTCGCGCTCGGCGTCAATTCCGACAAGGTGGCCAATACCGGCACGCTCAATGTCGATACGCATATCGGCGAAAAGGGCGTGCTTGAAGTCAATGCCGGCAGCTTCACGGCTTCGAAGGTTATTGATAACGATGGCCGCATGCTTGTGAAGGCCGATGCCTCGCTCAAGATCGGCGGGGATCTGAATCTCCGTGCCGGCTCTGAAACGACGGTTGACGGCAGGCTCGAAACGTCGGCCGACAAGACCGTGACGATCCAGACGGGTTCGACGCTCGCTTTGAACGGCGAGGCCCTGTTCCATAAGATCAATGTTGAACAGGTGAGCCAGGACACGACCGCACATGCCGTCATCACGGTCGGCAATGAACAGTCCGCCGGCAAGGCCGTGATTAAGGAACTGGTTGAAGGCGCGACTTCGCATCTGACGTTCTTCCTTGACCCGGCCTGGGTCGAGGGCGGCAGCAATCCGATGGACGCTGCGTCGAGTCTCGTGCTCGATACAGCTGCGTTCGACGGTACGATGATCGTTGGCCGGAACAGCTACGCGGTCTTTGGTACCGAAGCCGATGAAGGCCATCTCCTTGAAACCTTCAAGCGTGTGGGCCTTGTCTGGGGTCCGAAGGACACGACGGCTCTCGCTTATGTGCCGCATGCGCTTGATCTGGGCACCGACGGCAAGATCGTCGTGGACGGCAGTCTCGCGAAGTTTGACGACTTCGACGTGACGAAGGTGCCGCAGGATGTGAAGGTCGCCGCAAACGGCGTTCTCATGATCCAGGCTCAGAACGACCTGATCACGGGTACGAATGCGCTTGACGTTGTCTTTGACCAGGATGCCAAGCTCGTCGTCGACGGCGTGAAGGCGAGTGAAACGCCGTACACATTCTTCGGCGACAATGCGGTTCTCACGCACAACAATGCCGAAGTACTCGCGACCAATGCCTTCTTCGAACTGAAGTGGGTGGGCGCAAACGGTGTTGAAGTCGTGCTTAACACGACGGACAACGCCTACAGCGGTCTGATGCAGGGCATGAACCTGGCAGCTTCTGCCATGAATCAGCCGGGCACGGACGCCTATAAGTACGCCGACGACATTCTCTCGGCCTACGGGACGGATCGCGCCAAGGGTGCAGCCGCCTTTGACGCCGCGATGAACACCGCGGGCGCAGCCGCCGTGTTCACGACGGCCTACGACCGTGCGTCGGAATTCCGCGATGCCGTTCGCGGCGAAGCCGGCAAGCCTGAATCCAACCGCCTGTGGGCTCAGGTGACGGGCGGCAAGACGAAGCTCAAGGGCCTCTCTACGGGCGCTCAGTCGCTTCATGTCGACACCGATGCCTACGGCCTCGTGGTGGGCGGTGATGCCGCGCTCGGCAATGCCGTTGTGGGTGGGGCCTTCACGGCCGGTACCGGCGACAGCGAAAACGACGACGTTGGCGTGAAGGACGACTTCAACTTCTACGGCCTTTCCGTTTACGGCAAGACCGCAGTTGGCGGCGTTGACATCCTCGCCGACGGCTCCATGACGTGGGTCAAGTCGGATCTCACGATGGGCGGCGTTGCCGATGTCGACACGGATACGACGACCACGGTCTATTCGCTGGGCGTCCAGGCGCAGAAGACCTTCAATCTGGCAGTTGACGTGACGCCGTTCATCGGCATGGACATTTACCATGTCCGCAGCGACGGCTATGACAACGGCCATGGTGCCCATGTCGATGATTCGGATGCAACCGCAGTTGAATTCCCGATTGGTGCAACGATTGCGAAGGCGTTCGATGCCAACGGCTTCAAGGTGAGTCCGAACTTCACGTTCGCGGTCGTGCCGACCGTGGGTGATCGTGATATCGACAGCAAGGTGCGGTTCGCCGGTGCTGAGAGCACCTACAACTTCACGTTTGCCGACGATGTCAAGATTCGCACGAACCTTGGCGTGGCTGCCGAAAAGGATAACTTCCGCTTCGGCCTCAATGCCGGGTACGACTGGGGCAACGAAGAGCGTTCCGCGACGAAGCTGATGCTCAACGCCCGCTATCTCTTCTGATAGGGTGATGAGCATGCGGACCTGCTGCGCAGGCAGGCTCGCAACGTGAAAACAACCGCCCGGTGAGGATGACTTGCCGGGCGGTTTTTGCTAAGTCCAGAGTGTTGGGGTCCGTCCGCACAGCGAGAACGTGAAGGCGCTGCGAGAAGGTGAGGCCGCCGCGATCCATGGCGCTCAGGCCTCGCTCACCATGCTGATGCTCGACGACATCCTCACGAATCCCAAATTCACGATCAAGGAGACGCAGACTGAAGGTGAGGATGATGACGACAGCTGGCTCTCCTATTCGGCTTCCGCCTCGGTCTCGGGCTCGGCCCTTTGGAGAACCGAGCGCAATGCCGAAGGTGTTACGCGAACTCATACGCTCACGGGCACTGGCGAGCTTGCCGCGAACTTCACGATTTCGCCCGAGGGCGTGATGTCCAAGGTGAGGACGGGCGCGGACAAGCTTTCCGACATGGGTGCGGCCTTTGTGGGCGATGCGGCTGACGCGATCGAGAAGCACAACGCGTTCGATGCACGACCTCTTTCGAATTCATCGAGTCGCGCTCCGTCTCGACGAGGCTCGACGGCACGCTCACAGGTGCCGAGGTCGTGCGGATCTTCCATCCGAAGAACGCGGCCGCCATCGAGGGGCTGCTCGCGAAGTCGGGCATCTCCGAGGCTACGCGACGCGTAGTCGCAAGGGATGCCGATGCCATGGACGGAGGCTATCGGATTGAGGTCGTGAGCCGCATGCCCGGGGCCGAGGTCGACCGCGTCGCGGCGCAAGGCCGGAAGGGCGTCGTCGATCAGAAAAACTGCGAATTCTATGATCAGAAAACCTATCTGAGGCAGCAGCGTTGCTATGGTGTGAAAAGCAAGACGGCCGTCTCCTGTGATGGGCATCGCATGAACATACACTCCTACGTTTTCAGAAGCCCGAGCAAGGAGATGACGGAAACGGATGAATTGCTGGACAGGCTGGAGGCTTTCCAAAAGGCTTGGTCTCGGAAGAAAATCAGCGTATTGTCTCAGACAGACAGAAAGAATCTGGACTTTTTTGTTGTGACCCCCAACGGCAATTTGCTTCTGGACGAAGAGAGGGTCAGTTATGAGTGCTACTGTCTGGGCTACTTCGGTCTGGTGGGCAACGTCGACATCACGCTGATGGACGCTCTGACAAAGTATCGGCAGCGAAACGAGGTGGAGGTGGCGTTCAAGCTCATGTTCCAGCACCTGCTCACGAGCACCCGCGTTCATTCCAGTGCCGCACTGGACGGCCTTCTGATGACGACCTTCGTTGGTCTGAGTATCCTGACTTACTTGCACACCAAGATGAACGGCACTATTCCGAAAGAGTTGGTCAGGAACCCTGAACGAACCTCTTCAATCAACAGCTTGTGGACGATTCAGGAAATGCTGAAGGATCTACGCCGGATCAAACTCGCCTACACCAAGAGCGGCAAGCCTCGCTTGTTGAACGTTGTCAAGCGGGATCGGGATCTGGCCGAAGCCTTGGGCTTCCCGGGACTGTTCGACTCGGCAGAAAACGTGGCGAAACTTCTCTCGGGTTCTCACCTCGCGGCGACCCTCAAGAAATAAGGAACCGGTTGGTTATACAGCCAACCGGTCCGAGATTTTGGGTGAGACTATTAATATCTTGACGATCGGCTGAAGATGAGACGGGTGAGGATGCGGGAAAACGTCATGCCCGGACCGTGTGTCCGGCATGGCAAGTTCCTTCTTCTTGCGGTAGCATAGGCGCGCCCGGCAGAGCCTTGAAAAGGGGCAAAAAGCCGACATGTTCCCAACCCTCAAACAGTCTCCCTCCTGGCGGTGCTCCGTGAAAAAGGCCTTCCTTCAGCTTCACATCTCCATTCTTCTGGCCGGCTGGACCGGCGTCTTCGGCAAGCTCATGATGCTCTCGCCCGGCCTCATCGTCTTCTGGCGCATCGTGATTGCGGGCGGCTGCCTGTGGCTCTGGGCCTGGCTGACGAAGCGCCTTGAGAAGGTGACGCCGCGCGACAGGATCGCGATCATGGGCGTGGGCGCACTTCTCGCCGTGCAGTGGACGCTCTTCTATGCCTCGATCAAGGCCTCGAACGTGAGCATCGGCGTCGTGGCCTTCTCGTCGATCGGCTTTTTCACGGCGCTCATCGAGCCGCTGATGAACAAGGTCCGCATCTCGCTGCGCGAGGTGCTCTTCTCGCTCGTGACGATCTTCGGCATCTCGCTCATCTTCCACTTCGACGCGCAGTACCGCCTCGGCATTGCGCTCGGCCTCGTGGGCGCCGCAGCGGCGGCGCTTCTGGCCGTCTACTTCAAGCGCTACCGCGCCAAGTACTCGAGCGTCACCGTCATGAGCTGGCAGCTGCTCGGCGGCTTCGCCTTCTCCTGCGTTGCGATCCCCGTCTACGTCTCGCTCATGCCGCCCGAGCCCTTCATCCCGACCTGGCCCGACACGCTCTATCTGCCGATCTTCGCGATCTTCTGCACGCTCTTCATGTACATCCTGCAGATCCAGTCGCTCGAGCACATCTCGGCCTTCACGGTCAACCTCTCCTACAACCTCGAACCGATCTACTCGATCATCCTCGCCATGGTCATCTTCGGCGAGGCCCGCGACCTCGGTCCTTCCTTCTACGCAGGCATCGGACTCATCGCACTATCCGTGGCGCTGCAAACCAGTTCGGTCGTGCGCGGCAGGAAGCGCCAGAAGCGCATCGAGGCCCGAAAGGCCGCCGAGTCCGCGAAGGCCGGGAAGACTGAAAACTCTTGAGACAAAGTCGTTTGCGGTTTTTTCCCGTTCGCACGCGGGCGGTGGCACGATTCTGCGTGTTCCTTTTTCACATCAGGAAAGCCCATGACCCACATTCTCAAGAGACTGGCCGCGGCCGCCTGCATGACGCTCACGCTTGGCATCGCCTTCGCCGGCCAGCCCCTCAAGATCGAATCCATCACCTACGAGCCGCAGGCGAACGTCAACGGCGAGCAGCTTCTGCTCAACGGTGCGGGCCTTCGCACGAAAATCTTCTTCAAGGTCTACACGGCAGGGCTCTACCTGAAGGCGCCCGCCCGCAGGAACACCGAGGTCATGGCCCAGAACAGCGCTGCCCGCGTTCGTCTCGGCCTGCTGCGCGACGTCTCCTGCGCGAGCTTCATCGACTCGCTCAACGACGGCATCAAGGCGAACCTCCAGCCTGCCAAGGAAAAGGCGATTTCCGCCGGACTTGAGGCCCTGCGCAGCCTCATGAGGTCGATCGGCGACGTGAAAACGGGCGACATCATCGACTTCGACTATTCGCCCGACAAGGGCACCACGGTCCATCTGAATGACAAGCCCGTGGGCGAGCCCATCGGCGGCGGCCGCGCGCTCTACAACGCCGTGCTCGCCATCTGGCTTGGCGACAATGCCATCGACGACGGCCTCAAGAAGAAGCTTTTGAAATCAGGCGACTGAATGCCCTGAAAAATACAACGGCCCGGAACTGCAAGGTTTCGGGCCGTCTTTTCATTGAAGGACTGCGGGTCATTCGCCCCTGAGCTTCCTCAGGAAGCGCTTGGCGGTGCCGCACGCATAGCCGAGCGCATAGAAGCGCTCGCCCATCGCGTGGATGATGGCCTCGACGTCGGGCAGCGGAAGCTTGTCGGCGATGTAGCCGCGAAGCTCCTCACGAAGAACGTCCTCGGCGGGACGGTTTCGCATTTCGGAGACGGCGCGAAGCGTGCGCATGGCCTCGGGGGAAAGACGCCCCATGATCTCGCGGGTGACGTCGGGAGCGTGCTCTTCAAGCGGACTGCGCGCCATGGCTAACCTCAGGCGAATTCGGGCGGAACGCCCGTGAAGACCTGCGCCCACATGCCTGCGACCTGCACCAGCGCCTGACGG
>ENA-ORTF01004625-ORTF01004625.1-human-gut-metagenome-genome-assembly--contig:-NODE-4625-length-10257-cov-8.907077_pt1 | contig 10257 bp, 8 predicted proteins | sample MGYA00241908_ERZ509180 | MGnify/ENA primary metagenome ERZ509180 (study PRJEB26280, sample SAMEA2338814) | human gut metagenome | biome: human gut; feature: human-associated habitat; material: faeces...
TGGTCGGCCGGTTCCACATGTTCGGCGTTCTCGTCATCCCCTTCATCATGGTCTGGATGGCCTACGGCAAGAAGGGCTTCAAGGGCATTGTCCCGTATCTGACATTTGCGGGTGTATCGACCTGTCTTGTGATGTTCGTGCTCTCCAACTTCGTGGGCGCGGAGGTCACCTCGATGGGCACGGGCCTCATCTCGATTCTGCTGTCCGTTGCGTACGTGAAGCTCGTCGGCGTGAAGACCCCGGACAAGTTCCGCAACCAGGAAGAAGCGCGCGCGCAAGTATTCCTCCTTTCAGGCAATGTCTCCGTACATCTACATGCTGGTCCTGCTGCCGCTCGTGCGGTACGGCTTCCCGGCGGTTGTCCCCAACGGCTTTGCGGTCATGTGCACGTTCGGCTACATCTTTTGGGTCGATCTCGTGATTCTCGTTTGCGGCATGCTCGGCGCGGCGACGCTCGGTGTGAGCCGGAAGACCTACAGCGCAGTCTGCAAGCGCACAGTCGGCCATGTGGCGCCGGTTTTGGTCACAATGGGAAGCCTGCTTGTTGTGGCTTACATCATGCAGTCGCCCAGCACGGGTATGATGAACCTGCTGGCCTCCGATATTGCTTCTGTCGTCGGCAAGTTCTATCCGGCAGCGGCGGTTCTGATCGGCTCGAGCGGCGCGTTCATCACCGGCACCGGCCTCGGCTCGAACATCATGTTCGCCGATATGCACGTTCAGGCCGCAAACGCCCTCGGCATGAACCCCATCACCATCTTTGCCGGTCAGAACGCGGGCGCTTCCCTCGGCAACCTCATCTGCCCGAACAACACCGTCGCCGCCTGCGCCACCGTCGACGAGATCGGCAACGAGAGCGGCGTCATGAAGCGCACGCTCCCCGCCTTCGCGGTGATCCTCGCGGTGTACATGATGCTCACGATGCTCTATACCTGCGTGCTCTTCCCCAACTTCGGGGCTTGAACCGAATAAAAACGTATTCTATTTATAATCTGAAAGGATGTTTGCTATCATGAAAAAACGTACTGTCGGTGTGGTCGGTCTGGGCCACGTGGGCGCGCATGTCGCCTATTCCCTCGCCATTCAGGGCATTGCGGACGAGCTGATCCTCGTCGACCTCAAGGATCAGAAGCTCGCCAGCGAAGTGCAGGACCTGCGCGACTCCGTCGCCTACATGCCCCACCGCGTCAGTGTGCGCGCCGGTGACTTCTCTGACCTCGGCGAGTGCGATGTCATCGTCAACAGCGTCGGCAAGATCGACCTTCTGCGCGGCAACACAGACCGCGTGGCCGAGATGAAGTTCACCGTCCCCGCCGTGCGCAGCTATGTCCAGAAGATCAAGGACAGCGGCTTTAACGGTGTCCTCATCAACATCACCAACCCCTGCGACGTCGTCACCAATGAGCTGGCGAAGGGTCTGGGTCTTCCCCGCGGCCGCGTGTTCGGCACCGGCACGGGCCTCGACACCTCCCGTCTTCTGAGCGCGCTGGCGCGCCAGACCGGCCTTGACCACAAGTCCATCACCTGCTACATGATGGGCGAGCACGGCAACCAGCAGTTCGCGCCCTGGTCCTGCGTCAGCTTCCGCGGCGTGCCGCTGGATGAGTGGGCCAAGACCGACGAGCGCTTCCGCTTCGACCGCGACGCGCTGCAGAAGGAGTCCATTGGCGGCGGCTGGGTCACGTTCTCTGGCAAGTTCTGCACCGAGTATGGCATCGCCACCACCGCCGCGCGCATGGCCTACGCCGTGCTGCACGACGAGAAGGTCATCCTGCCCGCCAGCACGGAGCTGTGCGGCGAGTACGGCGAAGAGGGCCTGTTCGCGGGTGTTCCCTGCGTCATCGGTGAAAACGGCGTCGAGCAGGTCGTCGAGCTGCCGCTGACCGCCGACGAGAAGGCCACCTTCCACGCCTGCTGCGAGGGCATCCGCCACAACATGGAGCATCTCAAGGAAATCTAAAGAGCAAACAAATTTCGACAGGAGGTCATCCTTATGAATATCACGATCACTAAGACTACCCATCCCGGCACGCTGCCCCCGTCCGACCAGCTCGGCTTCGGCACCGTGTTCACCGATCATATGTTCCTGATGGACTACAGCGCCGACAAGGGTTGGCATGACGCGCGCGTCGTGCCCTACGGCCCCATCACGATGTCCCCGGCCGCGAGCGTCCTGCACTACGGCACCGAGGTCTTCGAGGGCATGAAGGCTTACCGCCGTCCCGACGGCGGCGTGCAGCTCTTCCGCCCCTGGGAGAACGTCGCCCGTCTGAACCGCTCCTGCGAGCGTCTGGGCCTGCCCCAGCTTGATCCCGACGATGCGCTGCAGGCCATCAAGACCGTCGTCAAGGTCGACGAGAACTGGGTCCCGAGCGATCCCGGCACGTCCCTCTACATCCGTCCGTTCCTGTACGGCACTGACCCGACGCTTGCCCTGCACGGCGTGCATGAGGCCACGTTTGCCATCATTCTCTCCCCCTCCGGCAGCTACTTCAAAAACGGCTTACAGCCCGTTCCCATCATGGTCGAGACCGAGGACGTCCGCGCGGTGCGCGGCGGCACGGGCGAGGCCAAGTGCGGCGGCAACTACGGTGCGGCCAACCGCGCGGGCGACCGCGCCATCGAAAAGGGCTTCTCTCAAGTTCTGTGGCTCGACGGCGTGGAGCGCAAGTATGTCGAAGAAGGCGGCGGCATGAACGTCATGTTCAAGATCAATGGCACCGTCGTCACCCCCGCGCTGACTGGCTCCATCCTGCGCGGCGTGACGCGCAAGTCCGCCATCGAGCTCTTAAAGAGCTGGGGCGTGCCCGTTGAGGAGCGTCTGCTGAGCGTGGACGAGCTCTTTGACGCCGCGGCGTCCGGCGCGCTGGAGGAGGCGTGGTGCATCGGCACCGCCGCCGTCATCTCCCCGATCGGCGAGCTGAGCTGGGGCGACAGAGACTACAAGGTCAACGACAACAAGATCGGTGCGCTGTCTCAGAAGCTCTACGACGAGCTGACTGGCATCCAGTGGGGCACAAAGCCCGACCCGTTCGGCTGGGTCTGCCCGATCGACTAATTTTGCTATTCTCTCATCTCTCTCATATAGGGAAAAGGCGGTGCGCTTGCACCGTCTTTTCCCTATTTTATCGTTTTGTTATCGTTTTAATTCATGCAAATTGTAAAATAGCGCTTCGCTTATTTTGACATATTTTAAGATTTTTCCTCGCTTTCTATGTCTGACTATTGATTTTTTAAAATTAAATGATATACTAACCTCATCAATCAAAAGAAAAAGGAGGAGCTTTCCATGCCTACGCAAAAAAGCACCGCACGGCTGTCGAAAAAGCCGCCGCTGTCGCCCGAGGAGCTCAAACAGATCGACGCTTACTGGCGCGCAGCAAACTATCTGACCGCCTGCCAGCTCTATCTTCTCGATAATCCTCTGCTCGAGCGCCCGCTGTGCGAAAGCGACTTAAAGCAGACCATCGTCGGCCATTGGGGCACCTGCCCGGGCCAGAACTTCATCTACACGCACTTAGACCGCGTCATCAAGCGCGATGACCTCGATATGATCTACCTTTCCGGCCCCGGTCACGGCGGCAACGCCATGGTCGCGCAGGACTGGCTGGACGGCAGCTATACGGAGGTCTACCCCAACATCACGCGCGATAAGGAGGGCATGCAGAAGCTCTTCAAGCGCTTCTCCTTCCCCGGCGGCATCCCGAGCCATGTCGCGCCCGAAACGCCGGGCTCTATCCACGAGGGCGGCGAGCTGGGCTATTCCCTCTCCCACGCCTTCGGCGCGGTGGCGGATAACCCCGACCTGATCGCGGCCTGCGTCGTCGGCGACGGCGAGGCCGAGACCGGCCCGCTCGCAACGTCCTGGCACGGCAACAAGTTCATGAACCCGATCACCGACGGCGCAGTCCTGCCGATCCTGCACTTAAACGGCTTCAAGATCGCAAATCCGACCATCTTCTCCCGCATGAGCCACGAGGAGGTCGAGTGCTTCTTCCGCGGCTGCGGCTGGGAGCCGCGCTTTGTCGAGGGTGACGAGCCCGAGACGATGCACCAGCAGATGGCCGCCGCGGTCGACTGGGCCATCCGCGAGATCAAGCGCATCCAGCGCACCGCGCGAGAGAGCGGCAAGGCGAGCCGCCCCCGCTGGCCGATGCTCGTGCTGCGCACCCCGAAGGGCTGGACCGGTCCGAAGGAGGTCGACGGCAACGCAATCGAAGGCAGCTGGCGCGCCCATCAGGTGCCCATCTCCATGGGCGCGGATGAAAGCAAGCACCTGCCGCTGCTCGAACAATGGCTGCGCTCCTACAAGCCCGAAGAGCTCTTCAACGAGGACGGTACGCCGGTCGAGCTGATCGCGTCCTTCCCGCCCAAGGGTGAGCACCGCATGGGCGCAAACCCGCACGCCAACGGCGGTCTTCTCCTGCGCGACCTGCGCACGCCCGACTTCCGCGACTACGCGGTCGATATCCCCGCCCCCGGCGAGGTCGAGGCGCAGGACATGTACGTCCTTGGCACCTATGTCCGCGATGTGATGAAGCTCAACATGGAGTCGCGCAACTTCCGCATCTTCGCGCCCGACGAGACGGCGTCCAACCGTCTGCAGGTCGTGTTTGACGTCACGGGCCGCCGCTTCCTCGACAAGCAGATCGATGGCATCGACGAGCACCTTGACCCCGACGGCCGCGTGATGGACTCCATGCTCTCCGAGCACTTCTGCGAGGGCTTCCTCGAAGGTTACCTGCTGACGGGCCGTCACGGCTTCTTTGACAGCTACGAGGCCTTCATCCGCATTGTCGACTCGATGTTTTCCCAGCACGCCAAGTGGCTCAAGATGTGCAATGAGCTCCCCTGGCGCCACGATATCGCCTCCCTCAACTATATCCTCGCCTCCAACGTCTGGCAGCAGGACCACAACGGCTTCACGCATCAGGACCCCGGCTTCCTCGACCACGTCGCCAACAAGAAGGCCGACGTCGTGCGCATGTATCTGCCGCCCGATGCCAACTGCCTGCTCTCCTGCTTTGACCACTGCATCAAGAGCCGTAACTATGTGAACGTCATCGTCGCGAGCAAACACCCGCGCCAGCAATGGCTGACGATGGAGCAGGCCGTCAAGCACTGCACGCAGGGCATCGGCATCTGGGAGTGGGCCTCGAACGATCAGGGCCAGGAGCCCGACGTCGTCATGGCCTGCTGCGGCGACACGCCAACACTTGAGACTCTCGCCGCTGTGACGATCCTGCGCCGCGAGCTGCCGGAGCTCAAGATCCGCGTCGTGAACGTCGTCGACCTGATGAAGCTCCAGCCGCACACCGAGCATCCCCACGGCCTGACCGACGCAGAGTACGACACGCTCTTTACCAAAGACAAGCCCATCATCTTTGCCTACCACGGCTATCCCACGCTGATCCACGAGCTGACCTACCGCCGCCACAACCGCAACCTGCACGTGCGCGGCTATAAGGAGGAAGGCACGATCACGACCCCGTTCGACATGCGCGTGCTCAACGATATCGACCGCTTCGATCTCGTCATCGACACGGTGCAGCGCCTGCCGCAGCTCGGCAACCGCGGTGCTTACCTCATCCAGAAGATGAACGACAAGCTCGTTGAGCACCGCCAGTATATCAAGGACAACGGCGTGGATCTGCCCGAGGTCCGCGCGTGGAAGTGGAACGACGGCAAGGGCGTTGAGGTGTAAAAGGAGGAAAGCAATGCGTATTGCAATCCCTGTTGTGAGTGGGGAGGTTTTCTCCCCGCTCGCCAATGCCGAAGCCTTCCATTTTTATGAGGACGACCACGGAAAGATCGTGCGCGAGTTCCTCGAGCCGATGGAAGAAAACGGCACCGACGCTGCCGTCGGCCTTTTGGAGCGTTACGGCATCGACGCACTGCTCTGCGGAACGATCGACGACACCGAGCGCACCGCTGTCGGCATGGCGGGCATCATGCTCTTCCCCGGCTATTCCGGCAAGGCAGACGACGCCGCGCTGCGCTTTCTGAGCGGCAGCGTCGTGTCCGACCCGAACAACCACTGCAACGCCTGCGGCTTCAAAGGAGCGTGCTCCCTGAAGGATAAAGGCGGCTGCGGCGGCAACTGAACAGCAAAAAGGAGCAAGCTTTCGGCTTGCTCCTTTTTTGCTTGATATTGTTACGATGCGGGGCGCGTGGTGGAGAGGAAGTCCGAGTTGATCCAGCCAAACTTACCGTCCACGCTGACGAACGTCCACCCATCCTGCTTGGCCGCAGCCTGTACCTCGCTGCCGAGCGACACGGTCGTGACCTTGTCATAGCTCGTGCCCGGGCCGCTCCGCAGATTCACGCCGCCGGTGGTGTAGTAGATGTAATACTTGTCGTACACAGTGCTCGGCTTGACGGAGATCTCGTCATGGCCCGTGAGATCGAGCCAGTCGATCGTGTCGCTGCCCGTCTGATTATCGCCGGTCGTGTTATCGCCCTGCGTGGGGTCGCTCACATTGTTCTCGCCGTTGAGCGAGCCGTCTTCGCCGTTCGTGATCTGGCCGTCCTCGCCCGTCTGCGAGCCGCCGCGCAGCTGCTCGATTTTCGTCTGCGCCGCGGCAAGATCGCTGCGCGCGCTCTTGAGCTTGAAGCCCAGCACGACCACCGTAATCAGGAGCACCAGCGAAAGCGCCAGCAGTCCCATAAAAAGCACATAAAGCGGATTGCGCCGCGGTTTGCGGCGGCTGACCCGACGTCCTTCCATAATGATTCCCCCTTATCGGTTTGTTCGCCTTTATTGTACATAATTTTCACAAGTTATGTCAAGTGCCTTTCCTCTTTAGACGCGCAAATTCACAAAAAGTTCCCGCCCGGTGCAAAAAAAGGAGATGACCAAGGCCATCTCCTTTCAGCGGATTTACTTTTTGTTTGCGCGCTCCTTGCGGCGCTCGAGGAATTCCTTGGGCTCGGCCTCGGCGAGCTTGCGCTCGCGGCGCTCGAGGACTTCCCTGGGCTTTTCGGTGATCGCGCCGGCGGCCTTGAGAGATTCCTTTGTCGCCAGCGGGCCGACCAGCTCGTAGATCAGCACGGAGAAGAGGATGATGTTGCGGATCAGCTCGCCATCCGCGCCGAGCGCCTGTGCGCTCACGCACATACCGAGCGCCACACCCTCCTGCGGCAGCAGCATGACGCCAAGGTACTTCTGCACCGTGTGGTCGCAGCCCACCGCCTTGGCCGACCAGCGCGCGCCGCAATACTTACCGGCCGAGCGCGCGATGATGTACACAACGCCGATGAGCACGAGCACACCCTGAGAAAAGACACTCAAGCGCAGGTTTGCACCGCTCACGACAAAGAACACCGCCAACATCGGCGTGCTCCACTTGTCCGCGCGGTTCATCAAATCGTCCGACAGCGGGCAGATGTTGCAGAACACCGTGCCGAGCATCATGCACACGAGCAGCGGCGAAAAGCCGCAGTCCACACCCGCGACGGTGAAGTCCACTGCGGACAGGCCGACCATCAGAAAGATGAACGCGATGCTCAGCGACAGGCGGTTCGAGTTCGAGCGGAACATCGTCTCAAGCTTCGTGAGCACGAAACCCGCAAGCGCGCCGAGCAACAGCGAGCCGACGATCTCAATGAGTGGAGAGAGCAAAATGCTTGCGAGGCTGAACTGTGCGCTGTCCATCGCGCGGGCAATACCGAAGGATACGGCAAATGCGATGAGGCCCACCGCGTCGTCGAGCGCGACGATCGGCAGCAGCAGATCCGTCAGCTCGCCCTTGGCCTTGTACTGGCGCACGACCATCAGCGTCGTCGCGGGTGCGGTGGCCGTGGCGATCGCGCCGAGTGTGATGGCCGCAGGGACGGACAGCACATCGGGGCGCAGGAAGTGGAAGATCACGAGCGCAACGTCGACAAAGGCCAGCGCGGCCAGCGCCTGCAAGACGCCGATAATCATCGCCTGCTTGCCAGTCTTTTTGAGCTGGCTCAGGCGGAATTCATTGCCGATGGAAAAGGCGATGAAGCCCATCGCCACATCGGAGATCATGCTCAGCGCCTCGACCTGGTCGTAGCTTGCAAAGCCGAGGCCCGGAATGCCGAGCCGGCCCAGCACGAACGGCCCGATCAGAACGCCCGTCACAAGAAACGCCGTGACATCGGGCAGGTGCCAGCGGCTGAAAATACGGGTCATCAAAAGCCCTGCGAGCAGCGCAACGGCCAGATTCAAAATCGCAGTCATGGTTACACCTTCACAACAGAAAAAGTACGGGCGAACAGAGCCGCCCAAGGTTCATATTGTAGTCTGTTTGTTCGCAAAAAGCAAGCACTATTTTGCAAGTTTTCTGTCAAAGTAAGAAAAAATGGCAGCTTTTTTGGGCAAAAGCTGCCATTTTGTTTTGTTTCACACAATTCAGTCTGTGTTCGCGCGCACACCGGCGAAGTAGCTGTTGCCAAAGCCGTCGGTGTAGACGCCGCGCAGCGTGTCGCGCAGCATGTGCGCCGTGCCGTCAAAATACACGGGCGAGAGCGCCGTCTCACCGAGCAGCATCGTCTCCGCATCGTGCAGGAACGCTGTGCGCGCCACAGGATCTTCCGACGCTCTGGCGACGCCCATCAGCACGTCGTAGGTGCCGTTTTCATAGCTGATCAGGTTCTGCTCATCCTCGCTGCACCAGCGGTCGAGGAAGCCCATCGCGTCGTCGCAGAGCGCGGTGACCTTTTGCAGCGCGAGCTCGTAGTTCCCCGCTTCCATGCGCGCGTTGTACTCCGACTGCGTCACGCCGCGCAGCATCACGTTCACGCCGAGCGTCGTGCTCCACATGCTTTGCAGCGCGCTCGCCACAGTGTCGTTTTCCGTGCCGGTCACATACAGAAGCTCGACCGGCGGGAACATGCTCGTGCTGTAATAGCCCGCGTAGGTCAGCTCCTCCTGCGCTTGCGTTGCCCGCGCGCTCATGCCCTCTTCATCGATGGCGCAGAGCTCGCCGCCCGTCGTGCGGAAATCGTCCTCCGTCTCGCCGGAATCTGGAATGCCGTAGGGGACAAGGCCCGTTGCGGGGCTGTTCTCCGTGCCGCCCGCCGCCGTGGCGGCCGCGCGGTCGATGGCAAGGTCAAAGGCCTTGCGGATGTGCTCGTTCGAGAACGTGTCGCTCTCGTTGTTGTAAAGGATGCTCGCCGTCGCGTACACCGCCGTCGGCTTCCAGCTCTCGTCCTGCGAGAGCTCGGCGATCACGCTGTCGGGCAGGTGGGCGATGTAGTCGATCTCGCCCGCTTCGTAGAGCTGCCACGCCTCGTCCGCGTTGGCAGTAAAGATGAAGTGCAGCTCGTCGGGACCGACGAGACGTGCCTCGTAATACTCGTCGTTGCGCGCCGCCGTCAGCTCACTGCTCTTCGTCCACGCGCTCACATGGTACGCGCCGTTGCTCACAAGGTCCGGCGTGTCAAAACCTCCGCCGTTCTCCGTCAGGTCGCGGCGCAGCGGCATCGTGGCGACCGCCGTGCAGATGCCCTCGATAAAATAGGCGCACGGCGCGCTCAGCGTGACGACGAACGTGGATTCATCCTTGGCCGAGACCTGGAGCTTCGTCTTGTCGCCCGTCTCGCGCACGTCGTCATAGCCCGCCACCACGCTCATCAGCGCGTGGTTCGGTGAATCCGTCGCGGGGTCGGCAAGTCTCTGCCAGGCATAGACAAAGTCGTCCGCCGTCACCTTTTCCCCGTCCGACCAGCGCGCAGTGGAGCGCAGCGTGAAGCGGTAGGTCACGCTGCCATCATAGTTCGTCTCCTCAGTGTACTCCTTGGCCATGCCGTTCGTCAGCGTCACCTCGCCGCTGCCGTCGTCGCTCTCGCGCATCAGGTTTTCATAGAGTGCGTAGAAAACGCTGTCTGCATCCGTGTCGGTGTTCATCGCGGGGTCGAGCGAGTCGATCACGTTGCAGACACTCGCGTTCAGGACGAATTTCTCGTCCCCTTGCTTCTTCTCCCCGCAGCCGGAGAGAAGGCCCAACAGCATCAGCGCACAGAGCGCCAGAGCTGTGATCCTCTTTATTGCTTTCATCATGCCTCCCATTGGCAAAACGCAGCGAAGGCTGCTTGGTTTTTTGTAATACGGAGATATTATAGCGAAAATCGTTCGCCTTGTAAAGGTGAGGGGAAAAGAAGTTACAGTTTGTTACCAAATTGCAGCTACTTTTCCGCACAGGTGCGGAGAGTATGCGGCATGCACGCCGCAGCACCACACCCCCCATTTTCTTTCCCGAGAAAGAAAACGGGCGGTGTGGCCGTCCA
>ENA-ORTF01004631-ORTF01004631.1-human-gut-metagenome-genome-assembly--contig:-NODE-4631-length-10227-cov-2.552300_pt1 | contig 10227 bp, 6 predicted proteins | sample MGYA00241908_ERZ509180 | MGnify/ENA primary metagenome ERZ509180 (study PRJEB26280, sample SAMEA2338814) | human gut metagenome | biome: human gut; feature: human-associated habitat; material: faeces...
CCATTTGAGGGGTGAAAAAAGGGGATTCGCACCAGAAAATTGGAAGAAAAACAAATAGAGCAGAAAAAAGGATGAAAAATCTGAAATTTATTGGAAAAAGCACTTGACAAATGCAGCACATTGTGATAAAATAAGAGCATAAAGAAACTGCTTTTGTGCAGATTTCGCTACTACAACCCACGTACATCGCGGGTACTAAAACGAAAATCTTCTTTCCTGATGCTAATTGATGGAAACTACAACCCACGTACATCGCGGGTACTAAAACAATAATAACTTCAATGGAAATATGGTCATACCGACTACAACCCACGTACATCGCGGGTACTAAAACTAATTGTATTCATGAGAACAATGTTAAACATTGCTACTACAACCCACGTGTATCGCGGGTACTAAAACTTTAAAAGTACAATATTGTTATAGAGATTATAACTACAACCCACGTACATCGTGGGTACTGAAATAGCTAAGAAAGAACCATCGCTCATTCTGTAAACACTACAGCCCATGTGTATCATGGAGGCTCAAAACCAAAAATATTGAAATGGAAAAAATTGTATTTTAAAATGGTAATAAAAAAGCGTCACTGATGAAGTGACGCTTTTCTTTATTAGAGGAACATATGAAAAGAAACATTTGCGAATGGTGAATTCATCCAGTATCACCCTACGACTGTTCCCATGCATGGAAAACATCTGCTGATTACGGAGGCAGTTCGTGGAGAAAGTGGACGACTGTTCGCCCTGCAAGATGGAAAACATTCCTATTTCATGGAGGAAAAGTATCCTGAATTGGGAAATCTGATGCCACGAGATGTGATTGCACGGGAAGAATGGATGCTGCTTCAGCAGGGGAAACAAGTTTGGCTAGATATGCGACATTTAGACAAAAACATCCAGCAGACCAAACTAAGAGGCGTTTTGAACGATTGCAGTCAATTTTTATCTCTCGATCCGACCAAAAAACCGATTCCGGTTGTACCGGGGATTCACTATTTTATGGGTGGGATTTGGGTTGACCGACAGCATCGTACAACGATGCGTGGATTATATGCATCTGGGGAGTGTGCCTGCCAGTATCACGGAGCAAACCGGCTGGGTGGAAATTCTCTGTTAGGTGCGATATATGGCGGAACAATCGCTGCACAATCTGCTATGGCAGATTCCTTTAAAATCCCGCAAGTAGAAGATACACACATAAGTAAATCGGTTCATGCTGGGAAAGACGGTTGTTATGTCGATGGTATTTTGAACCTGCGTCATGTTCTGCAACATAGCCTCGGCATTGTTCGGGAGGAGCGGACACTTCAAGCCGCGTTGGCAGAGCTACAGAATTTGCAGGAACAAATGACTTATGATGCATCTGCATCTGTCTATGAAAACCAGATGTTGCAAAATTGCAATTTGCTGGGACAAGCATTGTTGATGAGTGCTGATGCTTGAAAAGAAAGCCGTGGTGCACATAATCGCAGCGACTTTCCAGAAGAAAATAGCGATTATCAAAAACAAACGGTTGCACGATTTGATGGCAAGGTTATTAATATCACTTTTGAAAGTGCAGGTGAAACAAATGCACATTGAATTGACAGTAAAACGGCAAACTGTACCGGATGAAACATCTTATCTGCAAACGTTTTCCTATGATGGAGATGCAGCCCTTACGATTGCAGATTGGCTGACAGAAGTCAATCGCACAGAAGCGAAAACAAATCGGATTGCATGGGAATGCGGTTGTTTGGAGAAAAAATGCGGAGCTTGTGCCATGCGAATCAATGGGATTCCACGGCTTGCGTGCAGTGTATTTTTAAAAGATGTGGTAAGGCATGGGAAGATTTTACTAGAACCGCTCTCAAAATTTCCATTGGTAAAAGATTTGATTGTAGATAGAAGTTCCATGTTTGAAACGCTAAAGCGGATGCGGATTTGGATGCAGGAAAAAGAGGATTCTTCTTATGCACAGGACTGCAATTTACAGTATCAAGCAGGGCAGTGTTTGCAATGTGGTTGCTGTCTGGAGATTTGCCCGAATTTCCTTGCAGGAGGCGATTTTGCCGGAGCAGCTGCTATGATAGAAGCATACAAAGCCGTAGAACAAAACGAAGCGGATGACCATCGTGCAGAAATGATAGTGGCTTATCGAAAATATTTTTTCTCTGGCTGCGGACAGTCTCTTTCTTGCTGTAATGTTTGTCCGATGGAATTGCCATTGGATGAGATGCAGGTAAGGTTGAATAAGTTCTGATATTCATACATATTTTTTAAAATATATGAATTTATAATAGTAAAACTAATTTAAGCGAGCGGCAAGCGTTGTTTTTTGTTGGCAGTTAGAGTGACTGCAGAAACACATATATTTTTCAGAGCATTAATTGTCGGTCTTATCATTCTGTTGGATTCAATTTAAAGTAATAGAAAAAGCAGATTGACTTCAGGTAATGAAAGATGTAGATATGAGGAAAATCTTATAATATTGAAAGGAAATGAATTTATGATAGGTAAAAATCAAATTCTTATCAATCAAATGCTGAACGGCGATGTTGATGCAATAAAAATTGGACTTAATAGTGACAATACTGCTTTAAAAATCAATGCAATCATTCACTCCACTGTGTTTTGTGTTGATGATGACATTGTTATAAGCAAAATTAAAGAAATGAAAAAAGATAGAGATTATTTGAGAATATGTGCGTTTACTGTTGGTGAATTTGCTACGGCATCCCTTCATCTGCGTGGCATTGAGAAATTTGCTTGAGATTGAAAATCGTATGAAGGTGAAAATCCATCCATAAAACGGCTGATAGAAAGCAAGTTTGATTTTTAACTTTTAGGAAGAGGAACCATTATTGAACTCAGGGAGGTAAAATAAAATGGATGATAATGAAAAATATCGTTGCCAAGAAAGTGATGGTGAAGACAGAGAATCCCTAAAAAACGATATGCCGGAAAAACTGTTGCGGAATTGAATGTAGAATTTGAGAAACTGAAAAAAGAATTTCTTGAAGAACATAAAGAACTGCAACAGAAATCGAATTCTTAGCTAAAATTCGAATTTTACAAAAAATATGTTGACTTCTGGCGACAAAAATGGTATTATAATCTTTGTTTTAATATATAATACAGAAAAATAGTTATGCAAAAGTCCTAATTTCTGCATCCATTTGAGGGGTGAAAAAAGGGGATTCGCACCAGAAAATTGGAAGAAAAACAAATAGAGCAGAAAAAAGGATGAAAAATCTGAAATTTATTGGAAAAAGCACTTGACAAATGCAGCACATTGTGATAAAATAAGAGCATAAAGAAACTGCTTTTGTGCAGATTTCGCTACTACAACCCACGTGTATCGTGGGTACTAAAACATAGCATTTATCAGTACGAAATACCTGAATCACCACTACAACCCACGTGTATCGTGGGTACTAAAACCATGATAAATTTCCTCCAATATTTTTTTGTACGCTACTACAACCCACGTGCATCGTGGGTACTAAAATTTGTTAGTCATAATAGCCTCCATAAATATTATTTGCATTACAGCCTACGTACATCGTGGATGTTCAGAATCAAAATAGCAATAAAAAAGCGTCACTTCATCAGTGACGCTTTTTTTAAGATGACGCATAAAAAGAACTTGCTTGCAAATTTGTTATGGTGGAACAATTCTGGACACAGAAGGGGATGTAAAAGTACGAAATGATGCCTATCGTTCGCTTTTTACAAGCTGTGCTGCCGTTGGTACATTGCTGTATGGGGATTTGACTGTAGGAGATAGTGAATTATATGCCAATGAACCAAACAAAGAAATCACAGCGATGATTACAACTGCTCATGATTTGGATTTTGACAGTAAAAAACCGCAAATTGTACTGGAAACCTTAACGGATTATGCAGAACAAGACAAAAAGGTTTACTATAATATCAAAAATCATGGTGCAAACTTTTCCATGCTACAAGACAGCTTATTGCACTGGATTCGAAACGATGACAATATGGTAATTTGCCTGAGTACAGGGGATGGAAATGTACAGATCAACAATGAACTGGCAACACCAGAAAATTATCAAGTGCGTTGGTACGTTCTGAAAGATCAAAGAGATGGTTGACATGTAGATGGCATATTGACAGCGACAACCGAAGAGATGACCATTACCAAAACATTCCGAAATTTAGAAGAGAATCAGGTCAATGAAATCTTGAAAAATGGTTATCAAATTGATTTGACCAGTAAAAATCCAAAACGAGAAATGATATCCGGTTCTCTTGGAGCTCCGCAATTAAGCAAACCGATAACAGATGAAAATGGCAATATCATTTATGTTTATAATACTTATATGACATTGACCACAACGTTAATTAATGGACAATATGATTATCAGAGTTCTTATGATGCTTCCACCAAAACTTATACTTGCATCTGGTCAGTACGGGTATTGAACGGGGAATGTTATGTCATAAAGGAAAAAAATTATGAATATGACATTGGAAATTATAACGTGATTGCTTCTTCAATCATTGACAATCAACCAAACACCCAACGATTTGGAGACACTGCCGGAAGAATGGAAGATACCGAGGAAAAGAAATTTGAAATTACTGGTGGAACGACACAACTTGTTTCGTTTAGTAATATGTATTCTTCAGCAAAAACTGCAACCTTATCAATTTTAAAAACAAATGCTGATACCGGTTTAACGATGAATGGGATTTCTTTTACATTAACTCCGATTGATGAAACAGGAAAAGAACTGCCAGACGGTACTAAAATTCAAATTATCACCAATGAAAATGGGTATGCATCGTTTACAGATTTGAAAATCGGAACACGATATCAATTAACAGAAGATATGACAACCAATTATTTTCAGCCAAATGAAAATACAATGATTGTAGATGTAACAAGAACCGAAAGCAGCGATATTCCAACCATTACCGTAACGGAAACGACTAAAGATGGTACAGTTCATACTTACACTAATTCGGTTGGAAACCCAGTTTTATTGTATTCTGTTCAAAACTCGTTATCGGATTCTACCGGTGTCATTACCAAAGATTTTGAGAATATTCCATCCAGCGAAATTCAAAAAATCTTGAATAATGGTTATCAAATTGTTGTAAAAAATGGGAACGGAACAATTCTTACAACGCTGACACAAGCAAATGCAGTTCGGGTTTCTTCAGATTATAAGCGGTTAATCTGGTATGTATCCGGATTAGAAGACGGAAAAACATATACTGTAACAGAAGAGCATTACCAAAGTTCTTCACAAAAGTATGCAAATGTTACTGTTACTGCACAGCAGAGTGATTTTATTGTTGCACCTTATTCAATCCCTGTAACTGTAAATGGAACGGGAGAAAATCGAACCGCTTCGCTCTCTATGAAGAAAAGTAATACCCATGAATGGGTGGGCTTCATCAATTCCTATTCTAATACTTATACTTTGAAGCTGCGAAAAGTGGACAGCGTGACAGAAAAGCCGCTGCAAAATGCCGTATTCGCCTTATATGGAAAATACGAAGAAGCAACCAATCCAAGCCGAATCGTCCGTTATACCAAACCAGATGGTAGTATTATTATACTTTACTATATTAAGAATGCTGCTCCAACAGATGCAGATGGATATACAACAATTCAGGGATTGCATTTTTCTGACACAGAAAAATCTTATATTTATGTGTTGCAGGAAACAACTGTTCCAGATGGCTATATGACACCGATTGATATTTCACCGGAGCAGGTGCTGGAAGTTACACCAAGCCAAATTGGAAATGGTACTTACGCACTATCCATGAAAAACACCGCAAAAACAGAATCGTTGACGATTCAAAAATTGGTATCCGAACAACTACAGGAAAAGGATGTTTCCTATTCCATACACTTGAAAATTACCGATACTGTAAATTTTGCTCAAGCAGTGAAAAAATATCCATTCCCCTACGTGATTTTCAATGCGGATGAAACAATTGCAGCCACTGGAATTTTTGAAGAGGGAACAGAAACCGTCATCTCCATAAAAGCAGGACAGACTATAAAGATACAAGCTGTTCCGATTGGATTTACCTATGAATTGACAGAAGAGATTACTGACGCAACTGGAACCGTATTATATAAACCTTGTATCACAACAGCGGATGGTTCTGTCTGAGAACATACAATTACAGGAATCATACAGGAATCCAAAGCACAACAATCAGAAAATTGGATTACCATTAAAAATTATCAGGCTGATGCTGTGCCTGAGCAGAAAGACATCACTGTACAAAAGCAGTGGGATGATTCCATTCAACATCCAGATATAACGGTACTGCTTTATCAGATGCAAACAAATCGAAATACCGGAACATCTACAACGATTTTATATGATACACAAACATTAAACGATGCAAATCAGTGGGCATACACATGGAGCAATGTACCTCGAAGTGATAAAACAAACGATTATAGCTACTATATACAAGAAAAAGCCGTGGATGGCTATGATCCGTCTTATTATACAGACAAGATTCAGTTACTGCTAACAAAATGCGTAGTAGATGACACAGAAGTTTCTGTAGCCCCAGTAGACTGGGAAAAAGCAAGTGTTACGATTTTTAATCGAAAGCGACCGAAATTACCCAAGACTGGTGGTAGAGGTACTATCTGGTATTTGATGAGTGGCTTTCTTCTTTTTCTTTTTGCTGGTTTTGGCATAGCAATGCAAATGCGGAAAATTAAATTGTCATAAATAAAAAAATGCTCTCTAACAAAAAATAGAGAGCATTTTTTCATATTTTTTACAGTTATATCAATTTTGAAAATCTAAAATGCTATCATAAAAGAAAGTTGATAAACAATTCAAGAAATCAGATAGAACATCATGGAAAAAAAGGAGATAATTCGTATGGTTTCTACAAGTAAAAACGTAGATGATTCAGAAAATAAGAACGATATCGATGAAACACCTTTCCGCAATGACTTTTCTATGCTTCATTTTTCATCATTGCCAACAATAGAAGATGCTACATATGAAGTTGAACATGCCAGACTGGAAGAAAATAACATAGAAGAAACACCGTTTCTGATCACACCAAACCTCACAAAACAGCCAATAGAAGAAAATCCAAAAACTGTTCATGTAGAAAAAAAGAAAGAAAATGCTGTGCCATCCACTCCAGAACAATATAACCTGAATATTTCTGTGCAAGATTTACCGCTTTCTTTACGTTCCAGAAATGGACTTTGCAGAGGTGGAATCATGACATTAAGACAGTTGCTTCAATATGATAAAGAATCGCTTTTGGGTGTTCGAAATTTAGGAAAGTATTCTATTAAAGAAATTACTGATTTTCTAGCTACCACTTTTCATCATGGAAAAAAGAAGATCAGTGGTGAAAATTTATCAAATCAGCCACTGTATACAAAGGAAACATACATCTCAGAAATTGATACCATACCGATTTCTCCCCGTACTGTCAATGCACTTATGCGAGGTGGCGTTGATACAATTGGGAAATTGATGCGTGCTGACAGTGAAAGAATTTTAAGTATCCGCAATCTTGGAAAAAAGTCATTTGAAGAGGCGTTATGTCTCAAAAAACAAATTCCGAAATTACTCATTCAGTCAAACTATACAGAATCCGATTCTTCAGATGACGTGAAAAATACATTTGAAATGATGGTTGCAGCATTTGCATTAACAGATGAAGATGAAATTGAAGAGCTTCGCCTGTATTGTTACCATTTTAATGATCCAGAAGATACGGAACAAGAACGATTAGAAAAGTGGTATCATCTTCCATGTGTGAAATCAGTTGCTACAAGAAAAATTGCGAATGCCTTAAAAGAACATTCTGTTTTTGGGCTGCGGTTGTCTGAACTTCGTGCAATGTTACCTGAAAATTTCCCAGAAGTGTTATTTGAGGAGATTTTAGATCAAGTCGCACAGAAAGATCATGGAAAACGATATGTTCAAAAAAGTGAATCTCTGCATTCTATGCTCGAAAAAGAAAATATTATGAATGCCCCTGAATTTGAAATTTTGAAATCTCGTATGAAAAATAAGACGTTAGAAGAAATTGCAAATCAATACGGCTTAACAAGAGAACGCATTCGACAAAAGCAAGAAAGAGCCCTTCGAAGAATAAGAAAAATAGCAGACTGTTCAAATGTTATGATTACAGAAAATAGATTCCGCCCACTTTTTGAAACGTATGCGTTTCAGGAAAAACTCTTTTGTACTTTAACAGAACAATCTTCCGAGGTCTATCGATTCTTGGAATTCTCGGTAAAAAAGAAAGGAATCGCACCAATCGAAAAGATGTTTCAGGAAGTACAAGTTCCGGGGTGGATGGTTGGAAACTGGGAAAAGTATTGTCAAAAATCTATAGATTCTCAGTATTTATGCATTACAGAAGATGGAAATCGTCTTATTGAAAAAACCAGACACGGAATTATAAGCTATTTGATAGCAAAATATTGTCAGGATGAAATGCTGTTTGATGATTTTGTAAAGTTATATCAAGGTTTTATTGTGAATCATGGTTTGGAAGATGACAGCAGACTCTGTATTTCTGAATTTGAAAAACGTTCTCAAGAAAATCAATTGTCTGCCAGAATGGATATTTTTTGGAAGATTGGTAGAAAATTTCGTTATTATGATATTGATGCACATGACTACACAGAATTACTGGAAACGCTGGATTTGAATCAATATCACAATGTGAAATTGTCTACACTGAAGTTTATCAGAGAATATCCGGAATTGATGCAGCAATATGACATTCGAGATGAATATGAGCTTCACAATCTGCTGAAAAAAATTGCAGACAAAATCGATGCTCCAGAACTGCAATTTGGACGAATGCCACATCTCTGCTTTGGAGAATTTGACCAAATCGCTATGATTAAGGCGCATATGTGGAAACTTGCTCCGATTTCAAAGGAAGCCCTTGCAAATGCCATTTCTGAAGATTATGGATTTCGACCAGAAAGTTTGATTGGACTTTTTGGCTGTATTGACTTGTACGAAAAAGATGGCGTGTACATAGTTGACCACAAGGCAATGACGGAGGAGCAAATAAAAATCTTATCCGAAAACTTGCCGGATGATTTCTATTACTTCGATGAGATCGAACAAAAATTTGCAATGTTGTTTCCAGATGCAGAAATTGAATTGGTAAATGGATTCAATTTAAAACGGCTTGGGTTTGTTTTAAATACTACTTATGCAGTTAAGAACTATCCGAGCAGTTCGTCCTATTTTCATGCACTGTTAACGAAAAACGACATCACAGATATTTCTGCAATGCGGAAACGATTTTACAAAATTAATATGTTTTCCAGCATTTTATATGAACTGAAAAGAGATTATACCATTATTGAATTCGAGAAAAATAAATATGTCTCTATCGCAAGGCTGGAAAGTCTAGGATTTGACAGAACAAAACTAAAGCAATATTGTGATAAAGTATATGCATATGCCCAAAATATAGATTTCTTTACGATTGAAAGCCTTTCCAAACAGGGATTTACTGCTGATTTAGAAAGCCTTGGTTTTGAACCTTGGTTCTATAGTTCTATTTTAAGAAAAGATCATCGTTTTTCCCATAGAAAAATGGGAGGGACTGTTTTGTTTCATGCAGCTGGTCAAGAAGCATCCATACGGAATCTGGTTTTTTCTATTTTGGAACAGGAAAGCAGTGTGGATGTAGACCGGCTGATTGCTCAGCTCAAAGAAGACTATCACATTCAATTAGACCGATGGGATATAATTCCACGCATTCAAAATACAGAATTATATTTTGATAACATCATGGATAAAATCTATCGTGACTATCACACCTATTATGAAGAACTGTTGAGTATCGACGAGGAGGATGAATATGAATTTATTGGATGAACAGTATCGTGAGTTTGTGCAACCTACAACCCTCACAAAAAAGCTGACTTTAAATGGAGAAACAAAAGCCTACCCAATCTATCGTGTTCGGTTAGAGTTGTTATATTATAATGAACAAAATGACCGAATTGCAACTTGGATCAGCCAGTATAAAAGCGAACATGGTGGATTTCAAGATTTGTCACAGGAAGCGTACAATGCAGTGATTGAAGATTTTATCATCAAAAGCAATCCTGCTTCCATTGAGAAAACAAAGAATAATATTAAAGCTGTCAACCAAAGAGAACCGGGTGTAATTCTGTCAGATGGAAGAATCGTGGATGGAAACCGACGGTTTACTTGTCTGCGAA
>ENA-ORTF01004644-ORTF01004644.1-human-gut-metagenome-genome-assembly--contig:-NODE-4644-length-10201-cov-4.227282_pt1 | contig 10201 bp, 8 predicted proteins | sample MGYA00241908_ERZ509180 | MGnify/ENA primary metagenome ERZ509180 (study PRJEB26280, sample SAMEA2338814) | human gut metagenome | biome: human gut; feature: human-associated habitat; material: faeces...
TTTGTTGTTAATTTTTATTAGAATATTTTATTAAATTACTGTATAAAAAATTTCTAATTTATGAAATACAATATAAAAAAACAATATTTTATATAAAAATTAATATAAAAGTGATAAAAATAACAAAAATACAAATATTGAAAAAACTAATATGAATTACAATAAATATATAGTTATACATAGACAAATGAGGAGGTCTAATTATGAAACATTTATTATTAAAGTACGGGTTTACACCAGCTACATTTTTCCAATTAATTCTTATAACGATAAATGCTCAATTATTATATGCATTTTGGGATATAAGAAATTCGGTTCCAGGGGGATTTCCAGCAGCATTAGGCGTAACAGATCAAGAAGCAGGATATTTATATTCTATGCAGGGCTTAGTTATTTTAGTTGGTACAATTGCTCTAGGCTGGGTTGGAGACAGATTTTCTATACGTAATATAATGTTATTATCATCATTAGGAGTAGGATGTATTTCATTATTTATTACTTTGTTTTCACCAGGACTTAGTATGCCAGTATTACTAGCTTGTTTCTTTTCAATGTTGTTCTTTTCAGAAGTTTTATTTAAACCAGCAAATTTTAAAGCTTTACGTTCGTCAACAAGTGAAGAGCATCAGGGATTAGTATTTGGACTATTTGAATTTGGTCGTGGGGTATTAGCTTTTCTTATTTCATTACTTTGGGCAGGTATGTTGTATTATCAAGTTGCTCCAAAAACTATGATGCTTGCATCATGTGTTATTGTACTTTTGACAGGTCTTGCAGTTTATTTTGTTGTTCCTAAAGATGTAAAAGTTGGTGATGAGGACACTCATGTAGAAAGTAGTATGGAAGCAATAAAAGGTATTGGATATGTTGCAAAATTGCCAGTAGTATGGATTGCAGGTTTAAATGTTTTTTGTATATATGGAACATTTGTAGCAGCTGGCACTTATTTTGCAAGATTTTTACAAGCTGGTTATGGAACATCAGCTGTAGCTGCTGCTGTATTTGCTAGTATTGTAATTGGTTTAAGAATGTTACCATTAGTATCATCTATTCTTGTTGAAAAAGTTTTTGAATCTACAGCTCATTTTATGAGAACTTTACAAATTATTTTAGTAATTTTACTTTCAGCTATTGCATTTATATTCTTTACTAATCATCCAGATATCGCTTTATATAGCCAAGGATATCTTCCAGATCAAGCTCCAGAAGGATTAATTTCATCAGGAATGTTTACATTATTAATGGTTTTAATGTTATGTGCATCAGCTTGTTGTTTTATGATTCGTGGTGTATATTATGCTCCAATTGGTGAATTAGGAGTTGCAAAAAAACATTCATCCGCAGCAATGTCATTTGCAATTACATTAGGATATTTACCAGCATTACTTGCTCCAATAATCCTGGGAGGTTTAGTACAGTCACCTGAAAAAGATGCAGCTGGACATATTATTCGTTCTTATTTGACAGATACACATGTATTAGCTATGGCTTTTGTTGGATTAGCTGTTTTAGCTTTAGTTGCTGTATGTATGTCTCATATGCTTGTTAAACTTAGAGCAAAATTAATTAAAGAAAATAAAATTGAAGGATAATATGCATTGAATTGAGGAATAATTATGAAAAAATATAATTTATTAAATTGGATGAGTATGATTTCTGATGATACATCTATTTGTGATTTATTAATACCAGGTACCCATGATACTATGACTGCGACTTGTGATCAAAGATATTATAAAACACAGAATCTTTCATTAGATGAACAATTACAATGTGGTGTTCGATTTTTTGATATGCGAATTAGACGTGAAATGATTGCAGCACATCGTGAATGGCATAGTAATATTACAATGAATGAGATTATGAGTACGTTAAAAGATTTTTTAGAAAAATATCCTTCAGAAGTAATTATTATGCGAGTTCAAAATGCAAATGAATTAAAAGATGACTATCCAGAATATGGAATAGCATTAAAAAATGAGCTTGTAAAATTTATGCCATTATTTTATAAATGGGATAGTAGAGCAACAATATTTCCTAATTTAGGATTAGTGCGTGGTAAAATTATTGCATTAGAATGTAGTCCTATTGAATATAAATTTTATGAATTTGATAATAAGATTTGGGCTCAAACTTGGCATGACAATAAATTTATAGATTTACAAGATTTATGGGATGGACCGAGTATTGAGGATAAGAAACAAGCAATAAAAAATAATTTTACAGCTAAAATATCAAATAAATTATTTTTAAATCATATTAGTGCTACTAATGGTGATTTAGGATATCCAGATAGTTATGCTAATATATTAAATTCTTATTTTTTATCTCTATGCAATGAAACTGAATATAAAAATGGTGTACAAATAATGGATTTTATAGATGAAAAATTATCTAAACAATGCGTAGATAGTAATTTTCAGTTATAATAAGTTTATTAATATTAATAAAAATTTTGTATAAGAGGTTTTATTATGAATATAGTAGCAGATTTGCATACTCATACCTTAGCTTGTGGGCATGCTTATAGTACACTTACAGAAGTAATACAAGAAGCAAGTGATAAGGGATTAAAAGCTGTTGGTCTAACAGAGCATGGTCCTGGATATCCTGGAAGTGTAAAATGGGCATATTTCAATACTTATAGAGATATACCAAGAACATTTAAAGATACAAAGATTTTATGTGGAGCAGAAGTTAATATTATGGATACTTCTGGAACAATAGATTTCACATTAGATCAATTAAAGAAGTTAGATATAGTAATAGTATCTTGCCATAAAGAATGTATTGTTCCTGGTGCTGATTTAAATGAAATGATGAATGTGTGGGAAAAAATAATGCAGATACCAACAGTAGATATAATTGGACATCCGGATAATCCAATTTATCCAGTAAATGCAGATTTATTAGCACAAATGGCAGCTTATTATAATAAAGCTATAGAAATTAATAATTCATCTCCTTTAGCACGTCCTGGAAGTGAAGATTTATGTAAACAAATAATTATGGCAGCTAAGAAACATAACACATATATTAGTATTGGATCAGATGCTCATTATCATAAAAAAATTGGTCAATTTGATTATGCACAAGATTTAATATCTAAGTATGATATTCCAGAAGATTTAATAATTAATACATCTTTATTTAAAATTGAAGAATTTTTAAATTCACATCGTTAAACCCCTTTAATAATTTATTTTATAACAAATATAGAAAAGACCAATTACGATATTAATATAATCGAATTGGTTTTTTTCTATACATATAATTGAAAATTAATATCATTACCAATTTTTTCGATATTGTCCTGGAGTAATACCAATAGCTTTTTTGAAAGTAGTTTGAAAATAATTAGAGTTATTAAATCCACAACGAAAAGAGATTTCTGTAATTGTTAATTTTGTGGATATTAGAAGCATTTGTGCTTCGGAAATTCTTCGTTTATTAATATATTGCATAGGAGAAATTCCCATATAGTTTTTAAAACAATGAGATAAATAAAATTTGTTTAAATGTAGATTTTTAGCTATGATTTCTAGATTAATGTCTTCAAGGTAATGGGCGTCTAAATAATATTTTATACGTTCTGAAACAGTATTTTCATTTTTTTCTGATTTATTGGCATTTTTGCATAAATTATGAATTATTGTGATTAAAGAAGTTAAAAGAGTTGTTTGGGGGTTGTTTATTAGATAGTCTTTATTGTGAATCATTGCTAAATTTCGGCATAATAAAAAATAAGGTTGAAGATCTTTAAATGGTGAGTTTATAGAAATTATGGGGGATACGGTTAGGGGAATTAAATAATTTGGTGCTAGCCCTTGAATTTGTAAATTATTAATTCCTAATACAATTGCTGATAAAGTTTTAGATGATTCTGATATGCGATGTATTTGTTGTGGATTAATGACAAGTGTATCTCCAGGAGTTAATCGGTAATGTTTTTGATTTATTTCGTAAATGACGCATCCTTTAATTATATGAATAATTTCCAAAAATTGGCTATGTGAATGTTTTATAGATAAATTTTGGTGATATTCATTTATATCTTGAACATAAGCTAGACGAGGTACAATATTATTTTTAAATAGATTTTGTGAATGTTGACTTGTTGAAAATTTATATTCTAGCATCACAATACTCCTAATAGCAATATTTATTATGAATTATCATTATTTTATCATAGAATAAACAAGATATCTAATATAGTAATCGTTAATTTTGTGTGATTTATTAGTTAGATAAGGTTGAGTTATAATCTAATTTATATATAATAAAGCAAAAATTTATAGTATAATGTAATTATCACTAATTGAAGAAGAACATAGGAGTTTGCCATGGGAAAAATTATAATTGAACCATATTTATTAGCACTACAAGAAAATAGCGTAGTCATCGCTTGGGAAGTGAATCAAAATTCTAATTATAGCTTAAAATATAAAAAAATAGGGGCGAAAACATATAAAACTGCAAAATTACAACAATTATGTATAGATAATGGAAATAGCAATATATTATACTTTGCCCAATTAATAAAATTAGAAATAAATAATATGTATCAATATAATATTTATGAAGGAAAAACAATAATTCATAAAAATACATTTTCTACAGCAAAAAATAGTGAAAAATTAAAAATTCTTACTGTAGGCGATACGCATTCTTTTGAATTACATGAAGATATACAAAAAAGTATAGAAAAACATCAACCTAATTTTATTCTTCATAGTGGAGATATATCTTTTGCGACAGGCGATCAGCGTGAACAATATGAAAAAAATTGGTTCAAATTAATATCCCAATCATTACAGCAATTTCCTGTTTATTACACACCAGGAAATCATGATAATGGCAAATATTTTGATTATTATTTTATTAAACCAATTCAAAATTATGTAAATCATGCTAGACGAGGCAACTCTTATTCAATAAATTTTAATAATACACATTTTGTATTCGTAGATAGTAATCCTTGGGGTTTATATGAAATGAATGCAATTAATTCAGATGCACAAGTTGATGATACAATACAAGAATTTATTGATACGACTATGGAATGGTTGGAAGTAGATTTGCAATCAGAAATAGCACAGAATAGTAAATGGAAAATATTGATATTACATCATCCTTATACTGATGTATTAAATAACAAATATATTTCTAGTATAGTTGATAAATATGGCATTGACTTAATTATATCTGGACATATACATTATTATACAAAAGCAATAACATCAAATAAAAATAACCAACAATCGATATATGTATCTCAAGGAACTTTACAGAAATATTATGCGGAAATTGAGCATATAACAGATAAACGACTTTTGGAAGAATTTCCAGAAGTAGTTTCTATTGGCAAAAATAATTTTGGATTATTATATATAGATAAGGATATAATTCAATATGATATTTATGGATATAATGAATTAGGAGAGGAAAAATTAATAGATACAATAAAAATATCTCATGATTTAAAAAAACTTGAAATTAGTAATGTTTTAGTAGAACATGTAGATAATATTGGCACATTAAAAATATCTGGAGAAATTTATAATCCTAATTTATCAGTAGCTAAAGCTCAATTTGATTTATATGATAATGGTGAAAAGAAAAATATTGCATTATTTGGTTTATATTCATTACGTCATAATATATTACTTGATCCACATGCTAGAAGTAGTTTTATTGCATATTATATTGCAAGTAAGGCAGGAGAACATTTAATTGAAATTGCTAACAAAGAGTTTAATTGTATAGTTTTTGAACATGCTCAAGTAGAATATATGAATTTTAGATGTAAAAAATTAGTTATGCAACAAGGTGTATATATACATGCATCTATTGATATAAAGAATAGTATAGATAGAGAAATATATACTAATATACCATTATTTGTTAATCAACATATGATAGAAACAAAAAATATATTTCTTAATCCATATCAACAGTATAATATAGAATTTATATATAAAGTAAAAGAAACTGGAAAATATCATATAAGTATTGGTTCTACAAATTCTAAAGTAGTAACAATATATGGTAGTATAAAATTAATACCACATGTTAAGGATATGTCTGGAAATCGTCATTATGGATTAATACATGGATGTCCACGTTTAGAAAAATATAAAAATAATTATCAACTTTGCTTAGATAATGATACAGATTATATTGAAATTCCTGCTGCTAAAGATTTAATAGCTAACAAAGGTTTTACAACTATAGTTTCAGCAAATATACAACGATTAGCTAATGAAAATGAAATGGGACATAATCCGTTGATGGTTCGAGGAAAATCTGTAGGTTGGGGAGCAACTTATTTGTTTAGAATGGTTGTAGAACGAAGCGGTATTCTAAGATGGGGAATTTGTCATGATATTACTGAAAAAAATTGGCGAGGCGGAAAAATAAAATTGCATAAAATGGCTAGATATGCATTGTCTTTTGATAAAGAGCATGGTGGCGCCTCTTATGTAGATGGAATTCCAGTAGCGTATGTAGAAGGTATTTCAAAGGAATCAATATTGCGTCAATGGGATGATCAACCTATATTTATAGGTTATTCTTATATTGGTCATATTATACCAGAATTAGGTAGACCAAAATATTATACTCATTTGAATGCTAAGATATCAGAAGTTAAATTTTATTTAGATTCATTAACGGAAATGGAATTAAAATCTAAATCAGAAAAGAAAGATATATCTACAAAGCGTCTTGCTATTGACTATGATTTTTCTGAAATATTAACGATTGGTAGTCATACAACTGAATGGAAGTATTTGGAAGGTAAATGTAATAATTTGAAATGTAATAAGAAAACATTGCAATTTCAACAATTAATGGTAAACGCAAATATTCCATTTAATGCTTCTATTGTATTAACAATTGAAGTTTCAGATAATATGGTACATTTAATAGATAAGAAAAAGGTGATTTTAAAAGATGGTGTAAATTATATTGATTTATCAGATATAATTCCAGCAAAACATATTAGATTAAATGCTAAATTTGCTGGTATTATAAATGAGCAAGGAACTTTTGCACCAGAAATTTTTGAATATAATGTTTCTGTAACAGATGGAACGTATTTTAGTTATTTTTATTGGGGAACTTATGCAGATTGGGCAAGAGGCAAATTTACGGGAGCTGTTCATATACCACCAGAAGATAGGTTAGCACAGTATCCAGAGTATACAGATATTATTCATGGATAAATTATGATAAACCCTTTTGAATTATATTTATATAAATCAAAAGGGTTTTTATTTTTATCGGCAAAATAAAAACGGTCAGCAATGGTTACCTTAACGAGCTCTTCCACGCTTTCAAATCCTTTGCCAAATGTATTATCATTAAATTGATTGGCGACAGTATCCATTGTACCTTCAAAGATAGGTGCAAGTACCGCTACAAGAATGGCTTGTTTCGTGGGGAAAGTGTGGTAAACAGAACCAACAGAAACTCCCGCCCTTTTTGCAATTTGTTGAGAAGTTGTCGCTTCAAAGCCTTGTGATGCAAAGAGCTCTAATGACGCCTGTAAAACTCTCTTTTGCTTTTCTGTCAAATTTTCCATTTTTTTTAGGGTATCAGCATAAACCTCATTTAATGTTTGTTTTTCAGACATGATATCTCCTTTTAAACTGAATAAATGATTACTCATTCATTATAATATTTTGAAGAATGAACATCAAATAAAGTCTAATAAAGCTATATAAAAATAGCATTTTGTAGTATAATGATAAGAACTTTAAGCTTTGAGGAACTTAGCACAAATCACTTATATCTTTATAAAGGAGTTCATATGACCTGTACAACATTTCTCGTCGGTAAAAAAGCCTCATTAGATGGCACAACTTTAATTGCACGAAACGAAGATGGTGGGGATAAACCTAATCCTCAACGTTTTGTTGTCATCAATCCTGAAAATCAACCCAAGCACTATCGCTCTATCACCACAGCTTGTGAATTTGACTTACCAGAAAATCCCCTATCATATACTTCTACACCTGACGCGGATTCAAGCTATGGTATTTGGGCAGCGGCTGGAATTAATAGTGAGAATGTTGCCATGACTGCGACAGAAACCTCAACAACAAATAGTCGTATTTTGGGATTGGACCCTTATGTTGAAACAGGACTAGGTGAAGAAGACTTCACAACAATCACCCTCCCTTATATCCAGAGTGCGCGTGAGGGTGTTGAACGGATGGGGCAACTCTTAGAAGAATATGGAACTTATGAATCAAACGGGATGGCTTTTTCTGATAAAGATGAAATTTGGTGGTTAGAAACACTAGGTGGACATCAATGGGCAGCTATTCGTATCCCCGACGACGCTTATGTTATTGCTCCTAATCGTCTTAATATTGATTGGTATGATTTTGAAAGTTCTGACACAATTTATTCAACTGGTTTGAAAGAATTTATTGATAAGAACAAGCTTAATCCAGACTTTGATGGTTATAACCTTCGTCATATTTTTGGTTCAAGTACCATTAAAGACACGCGCTACAACAATCCACGCGCTTGGTATGTGCAAAACTATTTTTCTCCAGAAACCACAGGAAATGACGATCCATTTAACCAAGATTTACCTTTCATCTGCCATGCCAATCGCAAAATTTCCATTGAAGAAATTAAGTTTGTCATGTCAAGTCATTATGAAAATACAGCTTATGACCCATACAGCACAACATCAAGCGCCGCAGAACAAAAATTGATTCGACCAATTGGACTCAATCGTAATTTGGAACTTCATGTTTTACAAATTCGAGATAATATAGACAAGAAACTTGCTGGCATTCATTGGCTTGCTTTTGGACCTAACAGTTTCAATAGCCTTGTTCCATTTTATGCTAGAGTAAGTGATACCCCCACTTGTTATCGCGATACAAAAGCCGACTTTGACCCAACCAAAATGTATTGGTTGACTACAATGACCGCTGTTCTAGGAGACAGTAATTTCCAAGGCTATGTCGATAAAAGAGACAATTTTGACCTAAACACAATGGCAAAATTAAGAGCCTTACAAAACGAAACCGACAAAGGAAGCGACCAATCACTTGAAGCAGTGAACGAAAAACTTGCACAGATTGCTCTGACTGCTCAAACTGAACTTCTTGGTAAAATGGTTATTTCTGGTTCCAATCACATGAAACTTCGCTTTGATTTTAATGATTAAAAAAATACGGATGGATTATCCGTATTTTTTAGATACTATCAATGGAGCGTCAACATCCATTGATAGAGTAGTCCAGCAATTACAGCACCAACAATTGAACCAGTTGCTGGAATCCAAGCATAGCCCCAGCCGGAAGTTCCTTTATTTTTGATTGGTAAAAGTGCGTGCATTATTCTCGGACCTAGGTCACGTGCTGGATTCATCGCGTAGCCAGTTGTTGGTCCTAAAGAAAAACCAACTGCCATAATAAGAAAACCGACAATAATTGGACCAAAACCACCTTCCAGACGATAATGGCCCATTGCCATAATCAGTATCATGAGTAGCGCCCCATCAAAAGCTTCTCCTAAAAAATTGGACCAAGAATAACGAATAGCGGGCGCTGTGGCAAAACTTGCCAAGATTAGGGAAGAATCTTTTGTTTCTTCCCAATGAGGATAATAATGTAACCAAACGGCGACAGCACCTAACATAGCACCTAAAAATTCGGCTACAATAAAAGCAAATGCTAAGCCAATCTTTATTTTCCCTAAGACAAGAAAACCAATGACCAAGGCTGGATTGAGATAAGCGGGTGAAAAGAAGCCAACTACCCAGACAGCGACAGCAACGGCTAAGCCCCAGCCAATTGCAATAGTCACCCAACCTGCATTTTCCGATTTTGTTTTACCTAAAACATTTGCTGCGACAACCCCATTTCCTAATAATACAAGGATGAAAGTGCCCAGAAATTCTCCCAATATTTGTAATGTCATTGCTCTACCTTATTTTTCTATCAGCATTTTTTCTAACTGCTCTTTTATTGCTTCAAAAGTTGCTCCTGCTTCTAAGAGGGCACTCGCTGTATAAGCTCCCTCAATGAGCGGGATATTAAAAATGGTTAATTCTTTGTCTGTCATTTCAGAAACCAAATCCAAATTCATTCGAGCACTTCCTAAATCAAAAAATGTTAAGAGATTGTCTGCCTCATTTTCTTCAATAGCATTCATAACTCGGTCAAATGAGGTG
>ENA-ORTF01004648-ORTF01004648.1-human-gut-metagenome-genome-assembly--contig:-NODE-4648-length-10192-cov-2.701194_pt1 | contig 10192 bp, 5 predicted proteins | sample MGYA00241908_ERZ509180 | MGnify/ENA primary metagenome ERZ509180 (study PRJEB26280, sample SAMEA2338814) | human gut metagenome | biome: human gut; feature: human-associated habitat; material: faeces...
TGCGTATGAATAAAAAGTTTACACTGTTGGCTGCGGCCTTGATGACGGCAAGTGCGTTTACTGCAAATGCAGAAGACTCTGTAAAAGCAGAAGAATGGACTGTCGGTAATTACTATTACTTGAAGAGCGGAAACTCTTATTTGGCATTGGATGGCGATAAGCCAGATTCCGTTATTGTAAAGCCTTTGGATGAAGCAAAAGCACTCAAAGCATCTATCGATTCCGCCTTGTGGCAGATTGCTGATAAAGAAACTGCTTTAGGAGTGACAACCTATAAGATTACCAATAAAGCGACCCAAGATGTTTTGTCTTTTGCCGCAAAAGCGGATGCAGATATGAATTTGGCTTCCGGTGTGGACAAGTGGGTGATTAGTGAAGATGGTAAGATCATTGGTTTTTATGATGGTGAAAATTCATATTCATTAAAGGTAGAAGGTGATGATTTGTCTTTGGATGATTCTGGAACTGTTTTTACGGTTGAGGCTCCGAAAAAAGACTTTGCATTGGATGCTAAGCAACTCGGAAACGGCTTCTCTGTTTTCCAACTGATGTTCGGTGACACATACGAAGGTAATATCTTTGAAGGGAAGGAACTTCTTGCAACGGATTTAAAAGATGATGAAGGATATGTCTCTTTGCAATTCCAAGGCGACTTGACTTGGTCGGATGGCAAACCTAAATATTTGGGTGTCGATACGACCAAGACTGAAATAGCTGGTGCAATAGGGGCTTATGGCGCTAAGTTTGTAGCTGATTCTACTTATGAATCCAGCACAGCTCATTCCGTTGGAAATGCTGATTTCCAAAAGTTCAAGTTTACAGTAAACTTGAAAAACGATTCTATCGCTATGTTTGTAAAAGCAGCTCCGAATGTGAATGCTGAAAAATTGGCAAAAATAACGGATGAGGATATTCGTGTGGTCTATGCCCAAACCGGTTCCACAAAGGTCTTGACTGTTTCGGAAACAGGTGACGCTTTGCAAGGTGCCCTTCCTAAAATCACAGCCAAGAGAGGCACTCCGGCAACCATCCCGACGGGTGAAGGTGTCTATTTTTTGCAGAAGGTAAGCAAAGGGGCTGACAATGGCAAGTATTTTGCAGCCGGCCGTGAGTTCATGGGTAAAGATAGCGTTCCGACTGCCCATCAGGTACGCGGTCAGTGGTTGGTCAAGGAAAAGAACGGAAAATATGCGATTGCAGATCGTGAAGCAGATACAGAGCTAACCAAAGGTTTCGCTGAAATCTTCGAAGTGCAAGGCATGGAAGATACTTACTTGATTGGTGGCGACTCTGTCAAGATCAAAAAGATGAATGTCGATTTGAAGAACCAATACTTGGATTCGTTTGCCGCTACAGAAGAAGAGTTGGTAAACAAAGGTTTCTATCTGAGCTTGTTCTCTGCTACGGCGGGGGTGCCTGAACTGTTTATGTTTGCTGATGACACGATTATGAAAGGTAGTGCAGAAGAATTACAACTCTTCAAATTCTTCCCGAAGGAAGCGGAAGTAAAAGCCGGTGCAAAATCTTTGGGCGATACGATCAAGATGATCCCTTATCAACTGGGTATTTATTTCCGCAATGGCAAAGTGGCAAAAGCTAAAGATGGAGAAGAAGGCTTGAGATTGTCCGCATCCGCACCCGAATCCGTACTTTCTTTCTATTTCCTTTCTGATGCCAACGGACAGTTCTATTCGATGAAAACAGGCGATAAATATGTCGGCATCGATGTTAATACCTCTAAGCTGCAATTGACCGACACGAAGACTGTCGTGAACATTGCACCGGAAGATGCCCCTGAATACGCCTCTTTTGAAGCCGGACACAAGCGTATCTCTGTCGATGGCAATTCGCTGGTGATGAATCCGCTCAACCGTTTTGCCCAAATGAAGGCGGAAGGTAGCGAGATCACAAAAGCTGTTTATGAGAAAGATAACTTCAGCTTGTGGGTGGAACTGGACACGGTAGTCGCGGGAAAACAGCTCTACTTCATATCCTCGGTAGTGGACGGTACTCGTTACTATTTGTCTTTCAAGGACACGACGGTGAATGGCATAAGTGCTGAGGCCTACAAGAATGCTATGTTCTTGCCGGATACAGTTAAGACGGTGAAAGACAGTCCGGCTTTGTTCGCCTTTAAGGTGAATGAGCATGGCGGTTATATCTTGGAGAACCAGCAGCAATTGAAGGGCGGATATCCATATGTCGGCATCGTGGGCAACTCTGTCGTGTTGGAACGATTCGCGTCTGTCGCATTCGAGGTACAAACTGCTTCCGCTCCGACAGCCAACGAAGAGATGAACGTCTCCGAAATCAAGGTGATCAGCAATGACGGTCAGGTTATCGTGACGAATGCTTCTGGTAAAATGATTACATTGTCCAACATCTTAGGACAAACAATCGGTGTTCGCAGAGCAAACTCTGAATACTTCTCAATGCCTGCTACTTCCGGCATTGTATTGGTAACAGTTGAAGGTGACACCACTTACAAAGTGATTGTAAAATAAGGACGATGATCTTATAAAAAAAGAAAGGTGGCCTCCTGCAAAGGGAGCCGCCTTTTTTAGTATTTTGCTGGAGAAGTTTTATTTCTCGTCTGAAAGTTTCTTTTCTAAATAAGCCAACTTTTTAATGGCTTTTTCCTTTTCTTTCGTTAGTTTTTCGATGTCGCTTAATACGACAGCCAGTTCATAGGTCGATGAGTCGATAATCTCTTTATCAAGAAGCTGTTTCAGGAGACGGTTTCGTTTGGCAAGTAGTGTTTTTCGTCCTTTCGACAAATGAATGATGGCGGGGGCATTGGGCAGGACGGCGAGCATGGCGGATTCTGCCCATGATAAATCCTCGGCAGAGTGACCGAAATAACGCCAGGATGCTGCATTCAATCCTACTACATTTCCTCCGAAAGGTGCGTGTGATACATACATCGACAGGATTTCTTCTTTTGAAGCACGAAATTCCAACCGGGTGGCAAGAATCATTTCAATCACTTTCTCTCCGAAAGTTCGTGACTCATTGCGGGCCAGGCGGATCGTCTGCATTGTGAGGGTACTGCCTCCGCTGACGATACGTTTGTTTTTTAGATTCTGATAAGTAGCTCTCCCTATGGATAACGGGTCTACTCCCCAATGATAATAGAAATTCTTGTCTTCGAAAGTAATGAGGCATTGCCTGATTTTCTCGGGTGTCGTCTTTCGTGGAGGAAATCTCCATTGACCGTCGGAAGCGATACGTGCTCCTAATAACTCTCCATTTCTGTCTGTCACAACGGTAGAGTAGGGAACATGAAACAGTTGCCGGGGAAGACAAAAGATATATCCTATCACTAAAAGAGTAATAATGCCGAGCAATACTCTTTTAGTGACGGATAAATGTTTGAAGAAATTCAATATCTTGTCTCCCATGAACCGAGTTTGTTCCATGCACAGAATCTACATTAGCGGCTGACTGTGGTTCTTCCCGCTTTGCTTCGTGCCTGTACATTGACGTCATACATCGCTTCACACTGAACAGCCGGAAGGATAAAGTTACCCGCATAGGTAGCTTGCAGCCTGATTGTAAATATCTTCGTTTCGCCCCGGCGCAGATTGAAATAAGTCAATACACGATCGTCGCGGATATCCTGATAAGTATATTGGCCGCTCACATTACCGGACGAGTCGGTTGTCTCTTGTGGCTCTGCTTCGGGAACCGTCATTCTCTCGTTATACACTTCCCAGCCGGACGGGATGATGTGAGTCAATGCCAAGTTGGTGTAATCGGTGGTCCCGCTTGTGTTGGATATCGAAGCAATAGCCGTGAAGTCCGTTCCCTGCCGGATATCGTTGACAGACATCGGTTTACCATCCATACTTGCATACCTGATATCCATACGAAGATTGTCGGAAATAGCCGGCAACGTATCATTCAACAACTGTGTACGTGTAATAAGGTCTACGCTTAGTGCTCCCTTGCCTTGATTCTTTACGGCAACCGTTCCTGATTTGGGAGAAGTGGAAATCTCTTTCTCGAAGACGGCTTTAGCCGATTTTACGGCAGGTTGTTGTTTGCCGTTCCATGTCCAGGTGAAGTCTAACGAGCCGGACAACTTCTCCGCCAGGCGTCCCATTGCCATAAGGGCGAAAGCGGTGGACTGTGTGCTGAACCAGTTCTCTTGTGACAGATTCTTTGAAACGACTTTCGCTTGCTGTAAAGCATCCCGTTCCCGGTTCATCAGAAGTAATGTTTCCAAGATCATCGCTTCATCCCGGTCGGACGAACCGTAAATCTGATTCATGGAAGAGTAGGGGATGACTGTTGTCTCTGCATTGTACACTAGTTCTTCGGCAGGCTTCATCTTGCCCGTCAGTGCGTAGGCAGCTGCCAGTCTCCATTTAGCTTGGATAGATAATCCCGGTTGTTCTTTCATCCGGTTCATGGCGCCATATTCCGGTGCACCGGCCAGAGCCAGGGTATAGAGGCGGAAAGCCTGTTGCAGTTCTGACTGCCATTGTTGCCAGTTGTTTGCCTCTTGAGGCATACGCCAATTTTGTGCGGCAGCACGTTGGAAGCGTTTCCACTTGTTCAATACATTTGCATGGACGGCATAGCCTTTCTCCTGCGCCAGTGTTAAGAACATTCCTGTGTAAGAACTGATCCATTCGTCAGCAACGGCATTTCCCGGCCAGTAGACAAATCCTCCGTTGGGGAGTTGGCGGGCGTAAATCTGACGGATCGCTTCTTGTACATTTGCTTTTATCTTCTCTGCCTCCCGGGTATCTATTGTTTTGAACTGAGCGATAAACAGGAGTGGCAGTGCTTTTGAAGTCAACTGTTCCGTGCAGTGGTGTTGATAGTTATATAAGAAGTCGAACCGACGGCTGATGTCTACTGATGGAATGCGCGATACTTCCAGTTTTATCTGGTTGTTTGCAGACAAACTTCCTAACTGATAGGATAATTCTTTGTTCTGTCCCGTTTCTATCCATTCGCTGCTGCGTAATGTAACTATCGGATTCGGATTCCGTACTTCTATTTCAATGGTTTCTTTGGTTTGTTGTCCGCCACCGCTTGCCGTCAGTTTGATGGTTGCCTTTCCGGTTTTGGTGCCAGTCTTTAAAGTAAAGAACACAAGTTGGTCGCCGGGCCGGTTGAAGGTGAGCGACTGTTGATGGGAACCTTCTATCTGAACTCCACCACCGGACGCCTGAAGCGATACGGTCACATTCTTCACTTGTTTTTCCATAGCGAAGACATTGACCGGAACAGTGATTTCTTCCTGAATACTAAGTACGCGCGGCAAAGTGGAGAGTAACATTAATGGTGTCCGTACAAATGCAGTCTTTTCTGCATTCCCGTAAGCTCCGTCCTGTCCTGCCACTACCATGGCACGTACCGAACCCACATACATCGGAAGTTTCAATGTATGCGTCTGCTGCCTGCCCTTTTCCAAATAGAATGGCCCTATAAACTTCACTACGGGTTTGAACCGGTTCGCTTTTGCGTCGGCCGGTTTGAGCGTTGCATCTCCACCAACGCTGAAAAGTGAACTGTAAGCTCCGGCAGAAGCTCCCAATACATTGTCGTACATATCCCAAGTGCGGATACCGAGTGCCTCGCGTGAATAGAATTCATTCCAGGGATCAGGTGTCTTGAAATTGGTTAGATCCAATAATCCGTCATCAACAATAGCTAATGTGTAAGTCATCGGTTTCCCACTTTTTTCGCTGACTGTGACGTTGAAGTCTGTCTCCGGTCGCAATACTTCCGGCATCTGTATCTGAGGTTGCAGAACAGTCTGGCGGTTGGTGACAAATACCGGAGCAATGCCATACATACGGATCGGTAAATCATTTATTGTCTGTGCATGAGGTTGTAGCAGACTGATGTGCAGATATACGTTCGGAGTCATTTCCGGAGTAATCTCAAATGTATATTTCGTGTCTCCCTCGTTGGTTACCTCTATCCATTCCCGGTGCAATACGGACGAACCGTTTTCTATGGATACCAACGCACGCCCTCCGGCAGCCGCAGGAATAATTGCCGTAGCTGTTTCTCCTATCTCGTAAGAGTCTTTATCCAGCGAGAAAGTAAGCATCTTGATACCGCTGGGATCGGTCTTGTTCGAACGTCCCCGTGATTCCGGCCAGTCTACATAGATGGTTCCTCCGGTGGCGTGGCCACTATCTTTGTCTTTTACATATACGAGATAGCGTCCCCAAGACGGATAATCGACACGGAATTTAAATGTTGTTTTTCCTCCGCTGGTCTGCAATTTACCACTGGCTACGGGGGTAATGGAACTATTGTTGATGTAAGTGCCGAAAGACTCTTCGCTGTTTTCCCACCACCAGCTCCAACTGATGCGGTATATCTTATATTCCAGGGTGGAACGGTTCACCGGCTGTCCTTGCGAATTAACGGTCACGATATCAAAGACGTGGTCTTTATCCGTTTCGATATATTTTCCTTTCGGTTGATTCAGATTGATTCCTACGTAAGATACAAATGGGGAGAACGGAATGCTTTGTGTATAGATGCTGGCGTCTCCTCCCGGTTCGAATACCCGGGTGGTGAAGGTCGCATTCAGCATACCCGGTGCATTTGTTGCTGCTGGAACTTTCAACGTGACTCCTGCTTTTCCTTCCGCATTAAGTATGCCATCGAACACATCCGTTTTAATGGTTGTGAAATCCGTAGCAGGATCGTTGAATATATATTGTCCGTAGTTCTTGAATTGCGTGTTTACTTTGGACAAAGACATTTCCACTTTAGCTTTCAATTTGGAGGCAGTGGCTCCCGTCAGCCACGCAGAAGCGAGCGGAACAGTGACATTTTTGTCTGTTGATTGAAGAATCTTCGGTAGCGTCAGATTGATTTTCAGTCGGTTGGGCTTTATCGTTTCAATACGCAGGCCTTTGTGGAAAGTAGTTCCTCCTACCTTTATATATGCATTCCAAAGACCGGTCGGGTCACCGGCTTGCGTAGGAACATCAAACGTGTAGAATCCGTTCATACCTTGTGTGGAAATCATTTTGGTATAGAACTGCCCTTTCGGATTATAGATTTCGAGTGCTACGGGATGTTTGTCCGGTATCCTCTTTTCCCGGTCTTCCAATATGAAGGAGATGTGTAGTGTATCTCCCGGTCGCCATACACCTCTTTCACCATAGATGAATCCTTTCAGTCCTTTCTGAATCTCTTTTCCTCCTACATCGAACCGGCTGACAGACTGTTCTTCACCGTCTACTACGCGAACATAAGCCTTTTGTTTCTCCGCTTCTGCCACAACGATGAAGGGTGTTCCTTTTGAGCTGATTTCAACAAAACCCTCTCCATTCGTTTCCCCTTTTCCTATGGGTTGCAATTGGAAGTTGTAAACCGTTACCTGTGCTTTTCCTACCGGATTTGTATCCAATATGTTACTTACGGCAATCCATAGTTTATTCAGAGAATTACGTTTCACGATCATTCCCAGATTAGAGGCAAAAACGTTGCAGGCGGCAGCCCGATCCGAATTCATATAATAGGAAGGGTGACAGGGATTATCCCGTTCTTTCCATCGGTATACACTCCAGTCCATTGTTCCGCCGTTATAGTAATAATAGGCTTCGGGCGTATCCCAAACCGCTTCATCCGCTTCGGACAAGGCACTTCCGCTTACTTTCATCAAACCGTCCGGCGTATTATTGTCAGCGAACTTAATCTCCTGATTGTCGACTCCGCCGCATGGATAAGCAGAGTATTCCTGGCGGAAAGAGAGTATCACCCGGTAAATGGCTCCCGGTTCCTGACGAATCAATCCGGCAAGGTCTATCGAATAGTTTTCCCAGTTATAAATATCTTTTGAGGTATCTTTGCCCAGCCATAATGTTTTCTTGTATACCAACCGTCCCGAACGGCGTAATTCATTAGCGGAAGCAAGCGAATTGGTTTGCATAAACATCAGCACATTATTTTCAAAGATACGAATCACGCTTAAGTCCACAGCATACAGGTTTACAGCCCGGAATGGGATAATCAGGCTTTTTGAATCGGGTAGGATAGCGGCGGTTGTCAACATCTCTACCTGCGGTTTCAGATTTATTTCGCTGAATGAGATCGAATGTGAAGTTCCCAACGTTTTGCCCTGACTACTTTTTACTCCTTCATGGATGTTGAGCGTCAATTTGCTTAGCTGGTTTGCTTCGAAGTAGATGAATACCCTGTTTTCTTTGATCTGGAAAACGGAAGAAGAAAGCTCCGGAATCTCAATCAACCCTTTCAGGTCCTGTGTATCGGATAAAGGGGCGGAGAACACAACCTCAATTCCATTTTCCGGTTCGTCGATGCGTGTGGCGGACAGAAAGCGGAAACTATCTTTCGCTGGAATCAGAACCTCTTCACTTTGAGTTTGATCGATACGTGCGGGACTGCCATTGGCGGTGATGGTCAGTTGGTAATCCTCCGTATCTCTCGGAATCTGGTTGATACAGAATTGGTATCGGGTAAGATTATCTGTTGGTATAATTTCTACCGGATAGCTTTTGTTATTCCCGTCCTTGGCGGTCAATATCTTTTACACCTCTTCCTTTTTTACGATGTCGCTGAAACATATTTCCCCCTTGATATTTATTTCATCCGGTTGGGCATCTGTGATAGGTAGTGGTTCTATGGAAAGTGTGAAATTGCGTTCCTGTACCCGGAAGGAGAAGTTGAACTCCTTTAATTTCTTGTCCACTTCGACGAATTTGCCAAGTTGGAACGTACACTCATAAAGTGATCCCGGCTTCAGTGTACCTTCTTCGGGTACAAATTCAATGGTATTATTACTCACCCAATATGCCTTCCCTTTCAGTGAAGGTGAAAAACTAAACGGATTTTCCTTTAACTCATTATTTAAGTCTACCATTGGTTGCTCGTGTGTCAGTTCAATACGTATGGTAGAGTTCTGTGAAATAACTCCTCCTGTATAGGCATTTACATACGGAGCATATTCGGCAGAAGGAATGATGTCTTTTTGCGTGCGTGTGCATGATGAAAAACTCACGATCATCAAAAGTAGAAAGAATAGTCCGGTAGCACTACTGCTACATTTAGTTTTCATTTGTCCCATAGCGAAGAGGTTTTATAATTCAACAAACAAATATACTGTTTTTATGATAGATTCTTCTCAATTCTACTTATTTTTGTGAACTCTAATAAGATAGTTTATGGGAAAGAAGAAAGAATATAAAGAAGCCAATCGGCGATTTCTGAAAAACCTGTCTTTTCAGGAAGGTGTTTTTGCATTGCCGTGTGGCATCTATTATAAAATACTGGAGACCGGTGAAGGTACGGTTTCTCCGGGTGCGCGGAGCATTGTTACCGTGCATTACAAAGGAAGTCTGATTGATGGCCAGGTGTTTGATAATTCTTATGAGCGTACTTGTCCCGATGCCCTACGTCTTAGTGATGTAATAGAAGGGTGGCAGGTGGCACTTCAGAAAATGCATGTTGGTGATAAATGGATTATTTATATTCCTTATGCAATGGGATACGGTATCAAATCTTTTGATTCTATTCCTGCCTACTCGACATTGATCTTCGAAGTGGAATTGCTTGGTGTTGCATAGAGCATAAAGATGAGCTATATACAATCAGATACATGGATATTTTTCTTTTAGCTTTTTCATAAAAGACTTGCTTACTTGTAAAAGTTCCATCTCATTAAATGGAGGAAGCAATATGCAATTGTTGTCTTCAATCGAAACCAGATAGCTTATATTGATAATGTGTGACTGGCTAATCTGGATAAGATAGGGATGCAGACTCAATATCTTTTGTGAGTTTGTATTTCTTTTGAGTGCCAGGGTATGATTATTATTTAATACAGCTTCCCATAGTTTACTCTTGGAGTTATACCGGAAATAGCCAATCTGTTCTAAATGGATTAGTTGCAAGTTTCCAGTAATGGTAGTATATAAAAAGATCTTTTCTTCTTGATGTTTTTCTGTGTTGGTGTGATTACAATTGTCAATATTCATATTCTAGTTATCTTAGTATTCGATTAATCTGTTGATGATGCCAACGTCGTAGTTTTATTTTGCATCAAAAGTAACGGATTGCTTTTAGCTATAAAAATAAAAAGTGTCTCATTCCTGAAATGAGACACTTTTTACTATTAAGAATTGTGCTTTTAAAAAAAGAAATTATTGTTCTACTCTTTGATTCTCAATGAATTTACTGGGTGATACAC
>ENA-ORTF01004649-ORTF01004649.1-human-gut-metagenome-genome-assembly--contig:-NODE-4649-length-10189-cov-3.003059_pt1 | contig 10189 bp, 8 predicted proteins | sample MGYA00241908_ERZ509180 | MGnify/ENA primary metagenome ERZ509180 (study PRJEB26280, sample SAMEA2338814) | human gut metagenome | biome: human gut; feature: human-associated habitat; material: faeces...
GCATTGGCGTCGATGATTATAATCGCTGTAAATATAATGCCTATGCACGGTAATTCTTTTCTTACATCGCTCAGATACTCGTCGTTTCAGGTTTCTACTATAATGACTACAACAGGGTATGCCACTACCGATTTTGCGCTGTGGCCCACTTTGAGCAAAGTAATACTTATAACCTTAATGGTTATAGGCGCTTCCGCAGGCTCTACGGGCGGGGGTATTAAGGTCTCAAGGGTTGTTCTTTATACTAAGCAGATATTCAGAGATTTAAGACTTTCAACTCGACCTAACACGATTATTAAAGTTAGAATGAATAAGCGTGTGGTTGATGATAAGGTAATTAGAGGCGTTAATGTTTATCTTATAATTTACGTTTCAATCACTGTTATATCAACACTTTTGTTATCCATTGAAGGATATAGCATTACAACCTGTTTTTCCGGTGTTGTTGCTTGCTTTAATAATATAGGACCCGGGCTCGAACTTCTCGGCCCTACAAAGAATTTTGATTTCTTAAGTATGGGCTCAAAAATAGTATTGATAATTGATATGCTTGCGGGAAGGCTTGAACTATTCCCGATAATTGTTTTATTCTCACCAAATACTTGGCGCAAAGCGAAATGATGTATAAAAAGAACATAAGAAAAGGCGAAGGAATTTCCTTCGCCTTTATTAGTCTTATTTTTAATTACTTATTATTTAAGCCTGATGGTCTTTTGCTTCTTGTTCTGCAAGTCTTTGTGCACGTTTTTCAGCAAGCTCAATAATCATTTGTTGCTGAAGATCACCGTGGATAGGATAAATAATAAATGAAACACCGTAAAGTCCTCTTGCAAGAGCAGGGAGGATACAGAATACTGCCCAAATACCGTTAAGCATAGTTGGGTCGGTTTGAGGAACAGCGTTGCCAAGTGAGTCGGTAAGAGGAACATAATTAATCCAAGTAAGCACCATACCCGAAAGCCAACCGGTTACTGAGGTGGCAAGTTTGCCGAAATAGCCCTGAACTGTAGTAACAAGCGCTTCGTTTCTGAGGCCGTGCTTCCATTCCATATAATCAAGCGCTTCGGCTGTAACAATTTGACCGCTTACATTAAGTATTTTATTAGGAAGACCGCAAATGGTAAGACCGAAGATAACCCAAATAAGGTTAAATATGTAATGGTCTTTAAAAGTTTGACCAAATGGGTGGAAACCTACAAAGAAAAGGGTCATATACGCAAAGAAACCAAATAAACCCGCAATTATTGATGTAGCTCTTGCACCCCATTTTTTTACCATTTTAGCTGCAATAGGAACCATAATGTAGTTTGGAATACCTGTAAACAAGCCGCAAATGGTTTGGTTAAGCAATGAACCGGTGTTGTTAAGCCAGAAGTACGATTCCGATGAACCTCCGACTGACTTGAAAGAGTTGAAGAAATTAGCGAGAATAACAGCCAAAAGAGGTCTGTTAGTAATAATATTCTTAAGTGATTCGAGAACTGATGTTTCCTTGATTTCCTCACGGCTCATAAGAGGAACACGTTCCCTCATATTAAAGAAGCCAAATACTGCAAAGACCGCAGCAAGGATAAGCATAAAGTAAGCAAATCCCGAATAAACGCCTTCCATTGTAATACTCTTATTTATTTTTGGTAAAAGAGTAACAAGAACAGGAACGAGTGACGGAAGCCATGTGCCGAAAAGTTCAAAAAATTTCGTTATAGTGATAAGATCGTTACGTTCGTCTGTATTAGGGGTAATATTATAAATCATAAGACCCCAAGCGCCGAAGTAACTCATACCTAAGCCGTAAATAACAATTGCAATAGCAGCCCAAACTATTTTGCTTGTAGCACTTATATTGGGAGCCGTAAACATCATTGCACCGCCGACAACCCATAACGGAAGCGGTATAATAAAGAAAGGTCTGATTCTGCCCCAACGTGTACGTGTTCTGTCGATAATTAAGCCTGAAATAGTATCGTCTACCGCATCATATATTGAAGCAAAGAGATTGATGTTTGCGTATGCGGTTGAATTAAGCTTTAAGAATTGAATCATAAAGAATTCTTTAAACGCATCAACAAACTGTGATAAATTCTTTTGACCGAAATTTACAAGCACATACGCTGCAATTTCTTTTGGTGTTAGGTAACGCTTATGGGTATAGGCAAGCTTGTCAAGCTCATCCATTTCCTCCTGCGTTAATTCGTCTGCAAGTGTTTCTTCTGCCAAATTATTCCCTCATTTCTTAAGACACAAAGTCTTTGAAAATATAACACTACTATACTAACATATCATACATTCTAAATCAATACTTTTTTATATTAATTGGTATAAATATTTAAAGAAATTAGAAATAATTTGTTTGTATTTTCAATTAATTATTGACAATTAGTGCTAATCAATATAAAATAGTTTAAGTAAGTAACTTTGAAAGGGGTACACATTTATGGCAAGTACCTGTCCTAATTGCGGCAAAAAATTACATTTTTGGAACGTTAAAGCAGAGTGCTCCTCTTGTGGTGTTTCAATTCCTAACTATAATTGGCAGGAAAGATTGGAAGAGGATAGTGATAAGGCTGAAAAGCAATTTGCGGTTTTTTACAAATCGCTTAACAGAATTGCTTATTCTATTTGGGGAACAAAGCTGAGAATTGCAAGGCTTGTATTAACATTTTTACCTGCAATCGGTTTTATACTTCCTTGGGCTGATTTTAAAAGCGACGGCGCAAATTTCACGTTGACAATATATTCATTGTTTAATAAAAATAATTCGCTTGTTGACTTTTTTAAAAGCTTCTTTGGCAATGCAGGTTTATATATGTCTAATATGAAGTTTGAAGGTTACAGCGGAGCGCTTACATTTGCTTGCTTGGGATATTTATTTTTTGTACTCAGTGCATTATTTATTATAATTGCTTTTTTGATGACAATTATACTTTGTAAAAAACCAAAAACAAAGGCTATGGTCGGACTTGACATTGTTTCAATCCTTTTTTCTGTAGCAGCTGTGGTTATGTTTGTTATGTCCGGCTCACTTGCAGGTCAGGTAACCGCATTCAATTTCGGTGATATGGCTGTCATTAACGGCAGTGCTTCTCTTGCATGGGGATATATTGTTGCCGTTGTACTTTTGCTTGTAGCTACAGGCATTAATATTGCTGTTGCTAAAGCTCCGGCTAAAAGCGACGAAACCCTTGAGGAAGAAAGACTCGCACGTAAGGCAGCTAAAGATGAGAAAGAAAGGCAGAAGGAAATCGAAAGAGAAAAGAATCGTGAGGCTTCTGAAAAAGCTGCTAAAGAGGAAGAAAAAAAGCGAGTTGAAGAGGCTAAAGCAAAGCTTGCAGCCAAAGCTGCAAAGAGAAAAAAATAAATCATTTTTAATTTGTTTCGGAGTAAAGCTTATGCATTACTCCGTTTTTTCTTGACCTATTGAACTCTATTTGATATAATTAAAATATATTATTTTAACTTTGTGAGGCTCAGCGAGATTATGGTAGAAAAAGAATTACAAACAACTGAAAAAGCTGTTAAGGCTAAAAAGAAAATGGAACCGAAAAAGAAAAAAATAACAATTGCAGCAGTAATTGTAGGAATTATTGCCGTTATGGCAATTTTAATCGGTATAAATCATACTGCAATTATGTCTGATATCAACTATGCCTTTATGCCGAAAAGTATTACACCTACTGTTGACGGCGTTCAGGTAGAGTTTTTTGTTTATAAAAATAAGGATTTCAATCAATTCAAGGATAAAAATACACCGCTTAAAGCTTTTGGCTACTATTATATAGATGAAAACGGTAAGAAGGTAGACTTAAGCTGGGATAAATCTTATACAGGCTCAAAAGGCACTAAATTCACGCCAAATGTTTGGTTTATGATTCAGTCAGGGCAAAAGTTGTCGAAGTTTAAGGGTGTATCTTCAAAGGTTATTCCTATAATTGTACTTGTTGTCGTTGTTTTGCTGATTTATCTGTGGTTTAGAAGTTGGTGTAAAAGAGAAGACGCAAGAATGGAAGCTATGTATGGTAAAAAAGAGGATAGGCACAAAACCGGCAATAAAAAGAAAAAAACAAAATAATTAGCATCTTAAGGGGTATTTATGAGCTACGATATGTTGTTTTCGCCTATGAAAATAGGTAATGTTGTAATTAAAAACAGAATAATTATGGCGCCGATGTGTATGGGCTTTGGTCAATATAACGGCTGCGCTACCGAAACTATGATGGATTATTACGAAGAACGTGCCAAGGGCGGAGTAGGTCTTATTTTTACAGAGATTACTCGAATTAATGATATTACAGGTGCATCCTCATTCGGTCAACTTGGTATGAGCCATGATTATCAAATTCCGGCGCTTCGTGAAATGGCTGATAGGATACATAAGCATAATTGTAAGATTATGGTTGAGCTTCATCATCCGGGCAGGCAAAATCTCGGCTTGATGATAGGCACTGTACCGATTTGCAACATAGGCAGTAAGCTTATGGGTAATCTATATACCAAAATATTAACACAAGCAGTAATTCCGCAAGGTAAAAAGCTTCAGGATAAGCATATAGTTCCACGAACTGTTGCGCCGAGTAAGTGCGAACGCAGTAAAATGAGCGACAGCGTTAATCGTGAACTTTCCGTTAATGAAATAAAAAGAATTATCTGCCAATTTATTGAGGGTGCTGTAAGAGTTAAAAAAGCAGGGTGTGACGGTGTTGAACTTCATGCTGCGCACGGTTATTTGATTCAACAGTTTTTATCGCCGAATACAAATAAGCGCACTGACCAATACGGCGGAAGCTTAGAAAACAGAATGAGATTCTTGCTTGAAATTATTGACGGTATTCGTTCAAATTGCGGTAAAGATTTTCCGATTGTAGTTCGCCTTACGGTTGATGAAATGTATTCCGAAATCGGTCAAAACGGCAAGGGCTACAATTTAGAAGAAGGAATTAAAATGGCTAAAATCCTGAGTGATAAAGGCATTGATGCCATTGATGTTTCCTCTGCTGCTTATGATACATTTAATTATTGGCTTGAACCTACCTCATTTACTCCGGGTTGGAGAAAATATCTTGCAAGCGAAGTAAAAAAGGTTGTTGATATTCCTGTTATAGCCGCTAACCTCATTCGTTCACCTAAACAGGCTGAAATGCAGCTTGAAGAGGGTACCCAAGATTTTATTTCACTCGGCAGGCCTCTTATTGCTGACCCTCATTGGCCAAACAAGGTTAAAAGCGGTAATGAAAATCTTATTAAACGTTGCGTTTGTTGTTTATATTGCTTTGAGAGTATGATGAAAGGAGCATATAAATATACTCACGGTAATTGCTCGGTTAATCCTTTTGTAGGCAGAGAAAATGTAAGCCTTAAGCAAAACGGTAACGGCAGAAAGGTTCTCATTATCGGTGCAGGATGCGCCGGATTAACTGCTGCCGAGCTTCTTTCAAAGCGTGGTTTTGATGTTACTGTTCTTGAAAAAGAAAGCAAACAAGGCGGTCAGCTCAATTTAGCAAGCAAACCGCCTCATAAAGAAAAAATTAATTGGGTTTGCGAGGATTTACTTTCAAACGCAATAAACAGCGGTGCAAAAGTATTGTTTGATATAAAGGCTGATAAAAATATTATAGCTTCTTATTCGCCTGAATTTGTTATTACTGCAACAGGCGGAAATGCAATTCATCCTAAATCATTTAACGGCGACAATGTTGTTACGGTTACCCAAGTTCTTAACGGCAGTATTGATATTAGTAATAAAAAGGTTGCTGTTATAGGCTCAGGTATGACAGGTCTTGAAACAAGCGAACTTCTTGTATCTAAGGGCAACAAGGTGACTGTTGTTGAAATGGCTGATAAAATAGCGCCGGGTGCATGGTTTCAACAGCTTGATGACGCTTTGCCTGTTCTTGAAAAAGCAGGAACTGAATTTTTAACATCCCATAAGCTTCTTTCTGTTTCTTCAAGCGGAATTGAACTTGAGAATTTGAAAGAAAAAAAAGCAGTTGCGATTAAAGTTGATTTAGTTGTTTTATCACTTGGCGTAAGAAGTGATAATTCGCTTTACAATGATATTAAAAACTCGGATTCTTATAAAGTCTATAATATTGGCGACAGCAACAAAATCGGTAGAATTGCAAACGCAACAGAGTCTGCATATCAGTTGGTGATGAATATTGAATAATATTTTTTATCGCCCGTCTGCAAGACAACTGTTAAGGCAAAAGCTTGATGAAATAAGCGTTAAGATTGAAGATAATCTTGATATTGATTTCAGCCACGTAAGTAAAAGAATTGATAATATTGAGGATTTTAATACTATCATTCTTGACCCGTTTTTATCCGGCGAAAAGCTGTTTTATCGTGGTGAGCGCATTAACGACCCAAACCGTCGCCTGCTTCCGACTTTTTACAGAGAACAAAAATTTGCACTTGAAAATTCAGACCTTGGTATTAAGCATATTAATTCGGACTTTGTTTTTGATTATTATAAATCTCTTGGCGATTTTGTTTATGTATTTAACAAGACAATGGGTAATGCAAGTACTGAACACTTGTATGAGATTTCCGCTTTTGCGCAACATTATTATCATTTGTCGCCGCTTATTGATTTCACTAAAAGTTTATATCCTTCACTGTCATTTGCATTAAAGGACAGAACTTATTTTGACGAGGATATCGTTTTATATGTCTTAAAACTTCGAGATATGGACGATTATACAAGTGATATTCAGGTTGCTGATAAATGGCTTAATGAACTTAATGTTTACGTAAGCTATTTTGACGAAACAAGTGTAAAAAAATCTATTAAGGAACTTATTGAAAACAAGAAGGTGTCGATCTCTTCAGATTTTAGAAAGCATCTTGATTCTATTGCGTCAAATGCTGCTCCGAAAGCTAAGCTTATTGATGTTCCGACTAACACACGAATGAAATTTCAACAAGGCGTATTTATGCTTTTGACTGATTTTCAACTTTTCAACGATACATATCTTACGAAAAATATTCGTGACTCGTTTGAAATTAATAAGTATATTATAGATAAGGAAATTTGTCCTGTTTTAGTTAATATGGTTAAATGTGAAGCACCGTGGTATACTTACGAAAATCTTATGGATATTGAATCAGCTTTTAAAAGCACCGTTTATAAAAAATAAAATGAAAAGTTCTCAAAATTGACCCGTCCGGCTAATTGTTAGATTTTTGTTTAACATTTTCTGCTGAGTCAAAGTGAGAACTTTTCTTTTATATCTTTACTTTTATATTTTGTTGATATATAATAATGTCAATATTTTGATAAAAGGCGGTGAAATCTTGAGAATTAAGAAATTTGTAATGTCGCAATCACCGGCAAGAATAATAGCGTTCGGCTTTGCCGCAACTATCATTTTAGGCTCATTAATTTTAATGTTGCCGATAAGCCTTAATGACGGCGTTAATTTAAAGTATATTGACTCTCTTTACACTGCAACAAGTGCTGTTTGCGTTACAGGGCTTATAACCGTTGACCCGGCAAATACCTTTACTCCGTTTGGCAGATTTATTCTTGCAGTATTAATTCAAATCGGCGGCTTGGGTATTACTTCGCTTGGTACAGGAATTATTATTGCAATGGGCAAAAGAGTTAACTTCAAAAGTCGCAGCCTTGTCAAAGAAGCATTAAATCTTAACTCCGGTAAGGGGATTGTTAAATTTATAAAAGAAATATTTTTTACAACTATTTCTTTTGAATTAATCGGAACAATTTTAAGCTTTATTGCCTTTTCTAAAGACTTTAGTTTCGCAAAAGCTCTTGGTATCAGCGCTTTTCACTCAATAGCCGCTTTTAATAATTCCGGATTCGATATACTCGGCAATTTTCAAAGCCTTGCGGCATATAAAAACAACGTATATCTCAATGTTGTAACCTGTATGCTAATCATTTTAGGCGGTATAGGCTTTTTTGTAATTAAAGACATAAAGACTAATAAGCTTAAATGGAAGTCGCTTTCTATGCATTCAAAGGTTGTTATTTGGGTTACCGTTATTTTAATTATTTTCGGTGCCATTATGATTAAATTAACTAATAATATTACTTGGCTGGGTGCATTATTTAACAGTGTTTCGGCACGAACTGCAGGCTTTTCTACTTTTAATTTGAGCAATTTTTCAAATGCCGGTATAATTGTTATGATAGTTTTAATGTTTATCGGTGCTTCTCCCGGTTCAACCGGAGGCGGTATTAAAACGACGACTGTTTTTGTTTTATTCAAGGGAATTGTATCTGCTGCAACTAATAAAGGCGAAAAAGCTTTTAAGTATGCAATACCTAAAAATGCTTTTAGAAAAGCAGCGGTAGTTACTGTCTTGGGAATAAATGTGGTTTTAATAGGTACATTTTTAATTTCGATTTTTGAACCTCAGTTAGAACTCAGAGATATAATGTTTGAAGTTGTATCCGCATACGGTACAGTAGGTTTAACAACAGGTATTACGACCTCGCTTTCCGCTGCTTCAAAAATCCTTTCAATGATAATTATGTTTATAGGAAGGCTTGGACCTATGACAATTGTTACTCTTTGGTATTTTTCAAGAGGGGAAAGGGTAAGTTATCCAGAGGGCAATATTTCAATAGGATAAGGTGAAATTATGTTTAAAAAATCTAAAAACAATAAAATGACTTACGGCATAGTAGGTCTTGGCAGATTCGGCACTGCTTTGGCGCTTGACTTAGCTGAATCAGGCTCTGAAATCATAGCTATTGATAGCAATGAGGAAAAAGTACGTGAAATAAGAGAAGTAACTGAAAATGCGTTTATAGTTAATAATCTTGAAAAGAAAACGCTGATTGAAACCGGTATTCAAAATTGCGATGTTGCAATTGTATGTATCGGAGAACACATGGATTCTTCTATTCTTACTACGCTTAATCTTGTTTCACTGGGCATTCCGAAAGTTATAGCAAAAGCTATGAGTGCAGAACACGGTGTCATTCTTGAAAAGCTTGGGGCTGAGGTAGTATTTCCTGAAAGAGATATGGCAATTCGCCTTGCAAGCAGACTTGAAACTGAAAGAATGCTTGATTTCGTTCAACTTAGTGAAAGAATTAATGTTTCCAAAATGGTTGTCCCTGATAAATTTATCGGCAAAAGTGTTGAGGATATTAATCTTCGCAAACATTTTGGTCTGAACATAATTGCTATTGAAAATAACGATAACGTAAACGATATTATTACTCCCGACTATAAATTCAAGCAAAACGATATACTTTTCCTTTCCGGTAGTAAGGACGGAATACTCGAACTTAGCGTTTGGTCTAAAAAATAAAAATATCTATTGACTTGATAACGAAAACACGATAATATTGTATTCAATATATCTAAGGAGATGGTTTTGTGGATCCGCTACCTCGAAGTAGCTTTTTTACTGTTTTTTCTTTACCTTTAAAGATTTGTAATGTAGTTCTTAACAACAGGCTGTGCGTATTTAGCTATATAATTAATTAGCTTTTTTAGGATGCACATAATTACATTATTATTTGGAGGTTAAATTACTTAAATGATTAAACAAATATTATTACAGATTATACTTATTGCTCTTAATGCCTTTTTTGCAGCAACTGAAATCGCAGTTATTTCACTTAATGAAAAAAAGGTTAGGGCTCTTGCAGAGGACGGCAATAAAAAAGCTGTAAAAATGCTTAAAATAATTGAAGAACCTACTCAATTTCTTTCAACAATTCTACGTCAAAACCAGTAAGGTTGCCATTATCATCTGTATAGGAATACGGGCGAACTGTACCGCGTGTAGCTACGTTAATTACTTTAGCATCAGGATTTACCTTTGCGTCCTTAGATGTATCGTCACCGCAACCAGCTACGACAAGCACGCCTAGTGCCAACGCGCCGATGGCGAATAATTTCGTTAATTTCTTTGTATTAAACATGTAAAACTCCTTCTTTTCGCAATGTTTGCAGGAATGGCTCAACCTCATCTGTATGGGTAAAGCTTCAATGATTCTATCTATTTCCTCCAAGGTGAGGCCTAATTTAATGCATATATCCTCCATAGTAAGAGGATTCTTCGGCGATCCTTTAGGATTATTCACCGTTTCTGTGAAAGTATCTCCATTTTTCAAGGTAACGGTTACTTTCGTAATCCGCTCTGTTTGAGATACCTTCGGCAAGTCATAGACACGCTCTATGCGCGACATACAGTCTCGTACATCTGT
>ENA-ORTF01004657-ORTF01004657.1-human-gut-metagenome-genome-assembly--contig:-NODE-4657-length-10171-cov-2.659648_pt1 | contig 10171 bp, 8 predicted proteins | sample MGYA00241908_ERZ509180 | MGnify/ENA primary metagenome ERZ509180 (study PRJEB26280, sample SAMEA2338814) | human gut metagenome | biome: human gut; feature: human-associated habitat; material: faeces...
GATATTTTTTAATAAAAGTATATGTATTTTTTGTAATAAAATTTTAATTAAAAGCTGTTTATATTAAAATTAACCTTAAATATCGGAGAAAATATTATGCAAAACAAATATAAATTAATATTAGCGTTTTTTGCAGTTTGTGCAGGACTTATTAGCGTGTGTTTGTATGAAACACCTCTTCAATCTATCGCATGTAATAGTGATTTCGGCGTTTGTTCTGTATATGTTCAGAAAAAACGTTTCTCAGAAAAGATTGTGGAAAATACCTTTGATATTAAAAATATTTCGCATTATGCTCTTGAAAAGCGCAGCAGCGGTGATGTTAAAAATAAGTTATGTCTGAACAGTTCCTCTATGCTTGTTTTATATATCAACGACCCTGAAAAAGCTGTTGAATTATATACTTTTAATATTAATTCAAAAGAGCAGGCAGATAATTTTGTGAATCAAATCCGTACCACAAAAGATTTCCGCAGGCATACAACACTTATTGATGCAATAAAAGGATTGTTTAGACTGTCTTAGTCCATAAAAGGGTTGTATCCGCTATCTTCCAGTTCATCAATATATTCATTAACTTTTTTCAGACGTTCCTCAATATTAGGGTAACGTCTTCTGAGATTACATAAATCAGTCTGTACTTCACGCCATGGTGTCTGAATATCACAAAGTCTCAAAGCTTCATTTAATTCTTCTCTTTCAGCTGCTGATGACCCAAAGTTTAATTCCTGCTTTTCACCAGCTAAGACGATTTTTCTTAATAGATTTCTTCTGGCTCCTACAGCAAGAATATCAAATTCTGCTTTTGTATTTCTGTCAAAGGTTGTTAGGAATACTTTCATCATTCCGGCGAGGCTGTTAAAGAATTTGTCATTAGGAAGTTCTATGTCATCTATAATTTTTATTTTATCGCCGTCAGCAAGAAAGTTGTTTGGATTAATTGTATCAAAAGCTTTTCTTTCTGCACTGAGAGTTTTAAAGTCTGCAGCAACATCATCAAAAGCCTTTTGAGGAAGTGATGTAAACTTTTTCAGGTAAACATCTCTGTAATAGCCAAGCTTTTGCCAATACTCGGTAAGCCCATCTTTAACTCCTGCTGGAATTGGAGTTTCTGTTTCGGCTGCATTTTTTAATATTTTTATATTTCCTATTTTGGCAACAGCTTCCCCGTAATAAGTCTTAAGCTTTTGAACAATCGGATTTTCATTAATAGAAAGTCTGTCTATCTTTAACTCTTCAAAGTTTGGCTTTTTTAGAACAAATTCATCGTCAATTTTATATACTGTTCCAAATTCGCCGCTTCCAAGTTTGTTTTCAGGATTTAAAAATTGCCTTAAAGTATTTTTAAATATTTCTAATAGATTTATTTCGTTTTCTTTTGTTTTAACAGACCCTGAAATGTATGTTTTTAATTCCTGAGAGAATTTTGCAGGTGTACCATTAAAACTCACAATTGATTTATATTTGTTATTGTAAGACTGTTGATTACTGTATAAATTTACTATCATATTTTTTACCTTTTCTTCTTTTAACAAAAGAAGTAAAAATAAAAATTGCTTGTTTTTACAAAAATGGTAACTTTACTTTACAAACTTGTCATTATTTTGCTCTAACATAAATAAATATCCCCAATCTGCACCTTTGAAATTTCAAAAAGAGAATTTAGGCTATAATTTAGCAAAAATTCTTTAAAACACGGCGTGAAAAATTCTCTAAATATTTTAGCATAACAAAACCCGCGCTGTATGGGCGGTTTTTCAATTTTTTATCTTCACTAATTCTCAGTTTACGGACTAAAAAAACGGATATCATAGTCCACAGAGCAAAAGGCTCTGAATGAAATTCCCTGATAAAGCTAATTTTTCAGTAAATTTTCAAAAAATTACAGTGAAATCTTGGAAATAATACGATAATATCTTATATATATTCAGGTTTTAAAGCCAAACTCCCTAAAGTTATTAACAGGGAATTTTTAGTGAATTTGGTATTAAAAATGACCGTTTTGAAATTCGTTAAAATTAAACCGGTACAAAATATGAAAGGGTATTTATGCGAATTAATTACAAACAACTCGGTCAATCAATTAAAAAGTATAGGTTAGCAAAAAATTTAACGCAGGAAAATTTAGCAGAAATGTGCAATTTATCGACACCACATCTTAGTAACATTGAACGTGGAACACCTTCTATCAGTTTTGCAACACTTGAAAAAATTCTTGAAAACCTGAATGCAAATATTATTTTTCAAATTTATGAAGAAAATAATACTGATATTAATCCACAGTGCAACAGTTGTGAATATAAAGTATCTTATAAAATGATTAAAGAAATTGTAATAAACTCTCATTATAAGTCTTAAAATAGTATTTTATGGTATATCAATCTTTCTAAATTTATAATCTGTTTATGGATGAAAAAGATAAAATTAGAGAACGTTATAAAGGTGTTAATAATAATAAAACATTTGTGATCCCAGCTAAATCGCAGTCCTCAATTTACGATGATACAATAAAACGCAGGGTTGCGGTTTATGCACGGGTTTCTACAGACAGTATTGGTCAAACTTCTTCATTTGAATTGCAAAGAAATCATTACACTGATTTAATTAACAAAAATCCAAATTGGACTCTTGTTGATATTTACGCTGACGAAGGAATTTCAGGGACTTCGTTAAACAATCGTAATGAATTTCTCAGAATGATAGATGACTGTAAAGCTGGTAAAATTGATTTAATAATAACAAAAACAGTTGCAAGATTTGCACGTAATACAGTTGATTGTATGGCTACTATACAAGAATTAAAAAATTTAACACCTCCAGTATATATACTATTCGAATCCGAATGTGTAAATACATATGAGGATAAAAATGAAATGCCGCTTACTTTCCTTGCGGCAATGGCACAGGAAGAATCACACATAAAAAGTAATATTATGAATTCTTCAATAGATATGAGATTTAATAGAGGGCTATATCTTATTTCACCATTATTGGGATATGATTTAGATGAAAACAAAAATCTGGTTATAAATCCTGAAGAAGCGAAAACCGTTAAACTTATATTTTATATGTATCTTTCAGGTTCTACTCCTGAACAAATTGCAGAAACACTGGAAGAATACGGAAGAAAAACTAAAAAAGGTAATACGAAATGGTCATCCGGTTCAATATTACAAATACTTCAAAATGAAAGAGAATGCGGTGATTTATTATCAAGAAAAACCTGGACTCCAAGTTATTTAAATCATAAATCAAAGAAAAATAAAGGTGACAAACCTCAGTATGGAATGATAGAACATCATGAAGGTATAATTCCCAGAGATGATTTTATCGCAGTTCAAAAACTAATTAGAAATGCAAAATACAAACATAAAGGCTTTTTACCTGAATTAAAGGTCATAAGAAATGGAATTTTACAGGGGTTTGTAACTATTAATATAAGATGGTCAGGTTTTTCTGCACAAAATTATATAGATGCGTCAAAAAGTGCATATAATTCCGAGGATTTAATTGATGATGTCGAAATTAAAGTGCAGGAAGGGGATTTTGATCTTAGAAATTTTGAAGTCGCAAGGGCACAATTTTTTGATACTGCTCAAAAAACATGTGTAACTTTTTCAAATCATTTAATTACTTTTAATATTGAATGTATAAGAAAATTCGGCAATATTCAGTTTGTGGAAATGCTTATAAATCCTGTAAAGAAACTTTTTGCGGTCAGACCATGCAAATCAAGTCACGGAAATAAAAATATTGTTCAATGGGCAAAGATTAAAAACGGAGTTTACATTTCGAGAAATATACATGGGATGGCATACGCAAAAACACTTTTTGAGATTTTAGGCTGGGATTCTCAATATAAATATAGAGTAAGAGGTGTAAAACGGCAAAAAGAAGATGAACAGCTTATTATATTTGATTTAACAGAGCCTGAATTATTTATATCTCAAGAGAAAAATTGTACTTCAAAAAAAATATTAGAAGATATAGAACCGTTTACGTATGGGAAAAATAACAACATTTTGGCATACCAAAATAACTGGGATAAAAATTTTGGAAATAATTTTTATCAACAGATTCAGACAAAAATTCTTGAGAATATAGATGACTGGAACTCTCAAGAAGAAGGCAATATTTATAAAACACATACTTTGCAGGTAACAAGTGCAGATGATATCAATGCTGCAATTAAAACTTTAAAAACAGATATGGAGCATACAAAAGATGATAAATAATAATATTCAACCATCATTATCAGGAAAAGAAGAAATTGAAAAAATTGATTTTAATTATGAAGGTTATCAGGTTGTCAGAGGTGAATATTTCGCACATTTATTTGAACCATCCATCACATTTAATATGAATAAAGTATATTTGAATATGGCTTGTATAAAAAAGTTTCCAAACATAGATTATGTTCAGATACTTGTGAATTCGGAAGATAAAAAACTTGCAGTACGACCTTGCAATGAAGAAGAAAAAGATTCATTTTTATGGTGCACCACTAAAAGAAAACCTAAGCAGATTACCTGTCGCGTATTTTGGGGCAAAATTGCCGAGTTATTAGACTGGAACAATAGTTACAGATATAAATTACTTGGTAAATTAGTTAAAAGCAATGATGAATATTTGTTTGTGTTTGATTTAACCTCCCCTGAAATATTCATCAGAACAGTAATGGAAGATGGTAAACCTAAAATGTCCAAACATCCGGTTTTCCCTGCTGAATGGCAGAACCAATTCGGATTACCAGTGAGTGAACATAAAAAACGAATGCAGATTGGGAAATTTGATGGATATACTGTATTTGGTATTACAGAAAAAACATAAAGGAGAATACAAATGGAGACTCAAAAAATTCTTAAACCATCCGTATCAATAAATTTAAGAAAGCCGGTAGTTAGAATAAATAAAGATACAATATCCGCTATAGGCAATTCTGAATATATAATATTACTTGTAAATCCCGAGGATTGCACATTAGGAGTGTCGCCTGGCAATAAAAATGACAAAAGAGCCCACTGTATATCAAAATATAATAATTACAGAAATACTATGGAATTATACAGTAAATCCTTTGTAAGCAATCTTCTTAAGTTATGTCCTGATTGGCATAAACAGGGAACTTATAGAATAGAAGGAAAAGAGATTAAAGGGATGAATATTGTAAAGTTCGTTATGTCTAATGCGACTGAAATCAAGAGGACTATATTATGAAAAAGCAAAAAACAACAAAACAAAAAGTTTCAATAAAAAATATGCCAGCATATGATCCTGATTCCGAGGTAACAAGCTTAGCATACACAATTCCATTCTGGATTAGTTTAATAAACAGAGTATTAACTAATAATTTAGAGAAAACGTCAATCGATGCCAAGCAAAATTTAAAACGAGAATTAAATGAACTAAAATTTAATGTTGAAACTTTAATTTTACATATGGAGGGAAACAATGACAGATTATAAAGATTTTGTACCAAATGTACATTACGAACTTATACCTATAAAAAATTTGGTATCGAATCAAGACTATCAAAGAAATTTATCTGAAGCACACATAAGACGTGCCGTTGAAAATTTTGATTTACATCAAATTAATCCGGTTAAGGTTAGCAGACGTGATGGCATAAACTATGTTTTCAATGGACAGCATACAATTGAAATTGTTGCAAGAAAGTCTGCATCTCGTGAAACACCTGTATGGTGTATGATTTATGACGATTTAGAATATACTCACGAAGCAGATATCTTTGCTAACCAGCAAAAATATGTAAAACCTCTTACTCCTTATGATATATTTGTTGCAAATATAGAAGCCGAAAACGAAGAGCAATTAACTCTGAAAGCAATAGTTGAATCATACAATATGCGAATTACAAAAAATAAATGTTATGGAGGAATTTGTGCCATCTCCGCTTTAGAATATATTTATAAAACATTTGGCTATCATGTTTTAGACCAAACTCTAAAATTATGCATTGCAACATGGGAAGGAGAAGTTAATTCTTTTGGTGCAAATATGCTTAAAGGTATTGCAAAACTTGTTGTGGCATATGAAGATGAATTAGATGAAAATATCTTTAAAGAAAAATTAGGAGCATATTCAATAAATAAAATCGTAAGAAGTGCGATGGAAAGGAATAATGGTTCTACAGGATATGCCGAAACAATGTTAGACTTTTATAACAAACGTTTGAAAAATCCATTACATAAAGGTAAATTAAAAAACAATAAATTTGTGAATATCCCGGAATATTCAAGTAAAAATTAATGATATTTATTTTTATATGATAAAATGACTTTAATTAATAAAATGTTATAAAGAATTCATTTATGAAATGTTCTAGAAAAGATTTAAACAGTGGCATATGAATTGGTGGGGTTAAATATTAAATTGACAGCTAATACTCATTAAATTTTCCATATAAAATAATAAAATTTGCGTAATTTTTAAGAGAATTTCTGATATTTATAGATGCATTAAAAGCAATACGCCTAATTTCCTGAATGTTTCGTTGTTTATTATCGTATTTCTTTTTAGCAGGTATGTGCATGATAAATTTATAATAAGATTCAATATAATTTTTATCCGGTTCTACATTCCAAAACTTGTAAGCAATATATTTCTGTACTAAGCTGTTTAATAAATGATGATACTGAATCAGATAGCCCATAAACAGCCTTACAACAGGGATATCATCAGTTAATTGAGTACATTTATGAAATACCAAATCTATTATTTCATAAATTTTACTATTGGAAAAATTTTTATCCTGACTTAAAAGATAAATATATTCAGATAAAACATCCACGACTGACTCTTTATCAAATTCTTTGTCCAGATAGTTTAGTATTTTATTTAATTTCCCAAGTTTTAGATCTGTAATAAAATAAATATCTTCTGCAGTTAAGGGGATATATTTACAATTGAATTCAACAAGTTTATATTTAAGTTCAGCTTCTTTTTTATTTGTAATAATATTTTTTTGTTTAAGGAAGTTTATTATACTTATTATAGAAATATCTTGGAATTTAAATTCATTACTTAGTATATGCATTACTTCATCAGAAGAACAGATTAAAAAATTGTTTTGAACGGAAACTATAGCATCATATAACAACTCATTGGAGCCAAGTTTTTCAGAAGCTTCAAATAATGCCAAAGCTTTTTTGGATTGAGATTTAAAATTCGCTGTTTCAATAGTATCTAAACAGGTTTTTAAATATTCTTTATATTTGTTAGCTTCGTTTTTAACATATGAAATATGAGGATTACCATCTTTATCTCTAATTAATTTTTCTGTAGTTTCTCCAGTTATATCATTTAAAATAAAATTTATTTGATTTTTAGTTTGTGCTGTAATTTTAATTTTTAAATTACTAAATACAATTTCATCTAAATCTAATGCTTTTAATAAGATTAAGGACGGAACATTCATTATAATATTTTTATTTTTATTGAGCCTATCAACTTCATCTTTATATTCTTCATTTGAGCGTCTTGTTAATGGAATTATTTGTTCTATATTTTCTATAAAATTCGCAAATAAAATTCCAGATTTAACTCCAAATAATTCGGAAATAAGTGCTAATGGATATTTAAAATTATTATAATTATTTAACCCATCAACGTACAATTGTTCTCTTTTAAGATAATTTTTACGTGGTTCAAATGTTTCAAGAGCTTTAGTTAAACTTTCAAGAGGTTTTTCCTTATCTATTTCAAATTGCCACAATAAGTTATTGTTTTTCATAACTTGTGAGCATTTTTGAAATAATTCTCGAGTTTTATCGTTTACAACATTGCTTTTTAATAAAAAATTAAATAAGCACTGATTTAACTGTAAATCCTCTGGAAATTCTTGTAAAGCTTGAACAAAAATTTCAATAATATATGCATCTTCTATTTTTTTTGCTACTCCTAATTCTATTTTTAAATAAAAATATTGAAGTTTAGATTTTTCCATATATTTTAATGAATTTATTAAATTCTCAGCTTTTTGGTATTCTTTTTTCCCTATATATGCTTTTGCGATCATTGGCAAAAGACAATCTTCTCTTACACCTTTTTCATAATTTTCAATAAGAGTATCCAAGTTATAATTTATTGAATCTATTTGTGCATAAAGACTTTTGATTGTGACATTTTCAGGGTCATATTTTTCTAAAATTTCCAGATTGCTTAAACATTTTGAATACATTCCTTTGTTAAAAAGGTCTATAGTATTTAGCATTCCAATATCAAAATTTTCTTTACTTTTATTTTTGGTCCAATACTTTTCAATTAATGTTTCTCTTTGTTTATTTATTGATTCATCAGTATTAAAAAAGGCTAAGCTATGAGCAATTCTATATACAAAATTGCTATTGTATTTGGTTGGAGTTTTTATAATTTTATTGGTAATTTTTTTCAATAAATCAAGCTCTTTATCATAGCGGTAATTTTCATGCAATAACCAAGTACATAAAAATTGCATTTGAACACTATATTTTTCTATGTGTTTATTAATATACTCTTCAGTTTGTTCCCAACCTTTAATTTTATATAATGATACAATTTTAAATTGTTCATTAATTTCATAAGAGTTATCTTCATCTTTTAATTCTTCTAAAACTTCTTTATATTTTTGTTCTCCAAATAAAATAATTATAAAGTTATTTTTACATTTTTTTTTAGTTTCATCTTGTAATAAATTAAATATATTATGAGCTTCTGTATATTTATTGCATAATATATTTAATAAAATTACTTCAACAAGAATAGTTTCGTCTGGATTATTATGTTCTGTTATTATTTTATTAATTTCTTCTATATCAACTTCATTTTGTTGAAAGTTATTTAAAAAATATTTTGTTAAAAATATTTTTATTTTTGTACTAGTAATTAGATATTTGTAATTTTTATATTCTTTATTTAACCCATCTAATGTATCTTCTAATTCTTTTAATAATTGTAAATCTGCATCTTCTGATTTTGTATTATTTGTATTCGGAATAATTTTTAATATCCCTTCTGTACTAATGTCAAAAACAAAATACATTTTTGATTTATTAAATAAGTTAGTGAACTGACAATTTACGAGATTATATTTTGCAATAACATTAGATGTTTTACTAATATATTCTTTTAAATTTTGCTCGGCATTTTTAGTGTTATTAACGTTGGGATTTTTTAAATCTATAAGTGCTTTTAAAAATAGATAGTCTTCAGCTTTAGATAAATGTGTTTCTAAATAATTTTTAGCAATATTAAATTCATTAGTTATACAAACATATTTCAAAAGTATTAATTTGTCATACAATTCTGAATCTGTGTTTTTAAATTTAGTTAGGTAATTTAGATAAGAGTCAATATCATTTTCATCCAAAGCTATGTGTGCAAGATTATATATGGGATTATCATATGTAGGATTTATTTCATTTGAGAGTTTATAAGCTTTTTTTGCATCTGAGTTATTAGAAAGATTTTGATGACATGTTCCTAATTTATTATATATTTTCGCTTTAAACTCATTCGATTTATTTTGCCAATTATCATCTTTATTCAATTCAATATATGCAATACAATCTTCATATTTGTATTCGTCAATTAACCGTTGAATTTTCTTTAATTCATTATCTTCATCAATTTCTTTTATTTGTCCAGATAATAAAGTTGCTTGTAAGTATTGAATTTGGCTTGAAACATTTGATACATTAGTTATTATTTCATTTGTGGAATTTTTTAGATTTTGATTAATAATTTCTTGATTATGTATTATAGTATTAAAAGATTCTAATGAAATTGAAAACATATCAACGATTGCATCTTTACAAAATGAATTATCTGAAGCAAAGAATATTTTAAAACTACGTTCATATTCTTTTATAAATATGCTTTTCCAGAGATCATAAAAATTTTCATCTAGTTCATAGCCATTAAACTTAATATATAATTTTAACTTTTCTGTCAGAATGTTGTAAATATCATTATTATTAAATGGTATATCAACTACATTTATATCTTGAAATATAACTCCGAGTGCGATATCATCAAGTTCAGATAACTTAACATAAAGGTCTTTAGAGATAGGATAAGGTGATGTGTTTTTATCATTAAAAATATTTAATGTACTTTTAAAAGCATTAATGAATGGGGGTTTAAAACAATTTTTGTATTTTGCATATTCTGG
>ENA-ORTF01004667-ORTF01004667.1-human-gut-metagenome-genome-assembly--contig:-NODE-4667-length-10154-cov-14.419150_pt1 | contig 10154 bp, 9 predicted proteins | sample MGYA00241908_ERZ509180 | MGnify/ENA primary metagenome ERZ509180 (study PRJEB26280, sample SAMEA2338814) | human gut metagenome | biome: human gut; feature: human-associated habitat; material: faeces...
CGCTGACGGCCCGGGCCGTGGTGTCGGCTTTCGCCGAAAACACCCTCGGGGAGATCGAGTGCTACGAAAAGGCGCTGGACTACGCCCTGCCCCTGCCCGCCGACCTCCCGCCTGACGCCCAAGCCTACCCTGAGTGCTGGCTGACAGTGCAGGACGTGCAGTGCACCAGCGCGGGCGGTGCGCTGGAGGTGTCCCTCACCGTCCGGGCCGAGGGCGCAGTGCTGGTGCGGCAGACGTGGCCGCTGGTGGGCGGGGTGGAGCTGGGCGCCCCGCTGGCCCCCGCCGACCCCGAGGTGTCGCTGCGCATCTGCTACGCGCAGGCGGGGGAGGAGCTTTTCGCCATCGCCAAGCGCTACCACGTCTCGCCGGGCCAGATGCTCGCCGCCAACGACCTGCCCGACGGCACAGAGCGCCTCGATGAGGCCCAAAGACTGCTGGTGCCGGGGGTGTAGGGGAGGCTCCCCCTTTGGGGGAGCTGGCGAGCGGAGCGAGACTGAGAGGGCAAGGACGCTGACAGAGAAGCGCAGGCGCAGCGATAGCATCGCTCTGCCAAAGAACCTGCTTATCGCTGTGTGGCGGCTCTCGGGAGACGGGCTTGCCCTCTCCGTCATCGCTTGCGCGATGCCACCTCTCCCAAAGGGAGAGGCTTTGGCTCGAGGGAAGGAGAAGTACGACTTATGACGAAAAGAGGAAGAAAAACTTCGAAAACATCTACCGTTTCCGCCGCTGGTCTGCTATAATTTTCTATGCTTGTTACAAAACCCGGAAGTGAAGCAAAGGAGCTAGGATATGATAAAGAGCGCTGAACTGGAAAATTCGGCATATGATTTCGAGGCGAAGATGCCGCTGCGCCACGCTGTCCCGCTGGGTCTGCAGCACGTTTTCGCCATGTTCGTGGGCAACCTCACCCCGCTGCTCATCATCACCAGCGCCTGCGGCATCGCAGGCGGTGAGTTTGCAGACCTGCAGGTGAGCCTGCTGCAGAACGCCATGTTCGTGGCGGGCATCGTCACGCTGGTGCAGCTGTACGGCCTCGGCCCGGTCGGCGGCAAGGTGCCCATCATCATGGGCACCAGCTCGGGCTTTCTCGGCGTCTTCAACAGCGTCGCGGCCACCATGGGCGGCGGCGTCACGGCCTACGGCGCCATGATGGGCGCATCCATTCTGGGCGGCCTGTTCGAGAGCGTGCTGGGCGTCTTCCTCAAGCCCCTGCGCAAGCTCTTCCCCCCGGTGGTCACGGGCACGGTGGTGCTGTCCATCGGTTTGTCCCTGATCTCCGTGGGCGTCAACTCCTTCGGCGGCGGCAACGCGGCCAAGGACTTCGGCTCGGTGGAGAACCTGCTGCTGGCCCTCTTCGTGCTGGTGGTCATCCTCTTCTTCAAGCACTGGACGAAGGGCTTCCTCAGCTCCTCCTCCATCCTCGTGGGCATCGTCGCGGGTTATCTGGCCGCCATCGTCATGGGCTTTGTCCTGCCCACCACCGGCGTCACCGCCGAGGGCGTGGAGTTCACCAAGGCATGGGTGCTGAACTGGCATAAGGTCGCCGAGGCCAGCTGGTTCGCTATCCCGAAGCTGGTGCCCGTCAAGATCGTCTTTGACCTCCGCGCCATCCTGCCCGTCATCATCATGTTCATCGTCACCGCTGTGGAGACGGTGGGCGACATCTCGGGCGTCATGGAGGGCGGCATGGGCCGCGAGGCCACTGATAAGGAGCTGTCCGGTGGCATCATCTGCGACGGTCTCGGCTCCACCGTGGCCGCCTGCTTCGGCGTCCTGCCCAACACCTCCTTCAGCCAGAACGTGGGCCTCGTGGCCATGACCAAGGTGGTCAACCGTGGCGCACTGGCCACCGGCGCCATCTTCCTGATGCTCTGCGGCCTCATCCCCAAGCTGGGCGCACTCATCTCCATCATGCCGCAGGCCGTTCTGGGCGGCGCAGCCGTCATGATGTTCTCCTCCATCGTGGTGTCCGGCATCCAGCTCATCACCAAGGAGAAGATGACCCCCCGCACCCTGACCATCGTTTCCGTCGCGCTGGGCGTGGGCTACGGCATGGGTGCGAACGCCAGCATCCTCGCCAACACCCCCCAGTTCGTCCAGCTCATCTGCGGCGAGAGCGGCATCGTGCCCGCCGCCTTTGTGGCGATCATCCTCAACTGCCTGCTGCCGCGGGAGGAGAAGTAACGCTTTCTCTGGAACATAGCAAAGCCCCCTTTCGGAACGCTCCGAAAGGGGGCTTTGTTTGTCACTGGACGGCTTGCTTCAGCCGCGCCAGATCGTCGGCATCCGGGTGAGAGAGGGCCTTGTCGAAATTCTCGATCAGCATATCCAGATTCGGCATATGGATGGGCTGCTTCTTCATCGCTTCATACCGCTGGCGCACCGACAGCGGCATCTTGCCCTGACACATGAAGCTGCCGATGAGGGTGTTGCTGCGGTCGAGAGACTTTTGGACGGTCTTTAAGATCTTGTTGAAATAGCCCTCACTGCCGCCAAAGCCTGCTGTGCCGAAGAGAAAGACCTTCTTTCCGTGCAGCTGTTCCAGAAATTCCAGAATTGCGGCGTCGGCAGTGCCTTTGTCCGTCCAGAAGCCCACATAGAGGGTGTCGGCGTCCAGAGCGGCGGGGTCCGGAGCGCCGAAATAAGAGCAGGCGTCCTGCGGCAGACTGTCGTGGAGGGTGTCTGCCAATAATTTCGTGTTGCCTGTTTTGCTGCTGAATACGATGGCGTAGCGCATAGCTTCTCCTTTGGAGCCGTTGGCTCTCTGAAATGATGATGGTACGGGCGGCTCAGGCTTCTTTCGCCCGCAGCGCATCGTAGATGCAGCGGGTGCCCTGATGGGCCATCAGCCCGCCCAGACACTTTTTGTTGCAGCGGACACAGCGGTGGATCTGTGCCGCCTGTCCATTTTTCAATTTGTTCACCAAGTCCGGGTCAGCCAGAAGCGGACGGCTCATGGCGGCGCACTGGATGCGCCCGCTGGCGAGCTGCTGCTCCACGAAATCGGGGTCGTTCAGGCCGCCGACCCCGCAGAGGGGCAGGGCGGTATACTGCCGCACCTCGTCACAGAACTTGAGAAAGCACCCCGGCTGACCGAAATAGGGATGGCTGGCCGGGGGGATGGTGTCCTCCAAGGCCGAGTGGTTCGCCAGCGTCACATGGAAGCTGGTGACGCCCGCCTGTTCCAGCAGCGGGACGAAGACCGAAAGCTCTTCCTCCGCCACACCGGCGTTGCCAAAGTGCGGGTCCTCCTGCCGGACGGCCAGCTTGTAATCAATGGGCATCTCCGGGACAGCCGTCCGGACGGCCCGGACGGCCTCCACCGCAAAGCGGGCGCGGTTCTCTGCGCTGCCGCCGTATTCGTCGGTGCGATGGTTGAAGAGAGCGGAGCTGAAGCTGCCGCACATCCGGTCGCCGTGCACCTGCACCATGTCGAAGCCCGCCTGTCTGGCCAGCAGGGCGGCTTTCCCGAACCCGTCGAGGATGTTCTGGATCTTGCGCTTGGGCAGCTTGGTGATGTAGGGGCCGACGGCATCGTTCAGCTTCTCCCGCAGCTGGTCGGGGGTGAGCTTCTTCGTCAGGAGGGCGGGAAGGTACTTGAGCATCGCCAGCAGGTCGGAGTCGCTCTGGTGGAGCTGGGCGCAGAGCTTGCAGTCTGCGGCGTGGGCGATCTCTGCGAGCTGCTGATAAAAGGCAAAGCCCTTGGCATCGAAGAGCGACTTCTCAAACCTGCTTTTGCCCACCGGGACATCCCCGACGATGATCATGGCGCAGCCGCCCTCGGCGAGTGCGCGGTATTTTGCAAGGGTCTCCTCGTCCGACAGGCCGAAGGTGGTGGGCGCAAAAAGAATGCGGTTCTTCAGCCGCAGCCCGCCGTAATCGACGGGGCTTAAAATCGTTTCGTACATCGTTTCACCCTTTCTTTTTTGCTGCTTTTAGCAGGAGGGCCAGCAGCTGCTGCCGCTCCGGGGCCGTCAGCCCGCTCAGCGCCTCCGCATCCCAGTCGGCAAAGACCCGGTGACAGACCGTAAAGGCCTGTTCGCCCTGCGAAGTCAGCCGCAGACGGTAGCTGCGCCCCAGCTTTTCCCTCGTCAGAAAGCCGTCCTCGACCAGCTTGACAAGGCTGCGCTGGGAGTGTCCCCAGTCCAGATGCAGCTCCTTGGTCAGCTCCGAGGGGGTGCAGTCCGGGTGCTTTCCGACATAGAGGATGAAATACATCTGCCCGAAGTTCAGGCCCAGCTCCTGCAGGCGCTGGCTCGTATAAGCGGCAAAGGCTCTGTGCAGGGTCAGGATGCGGGAGGATACGGTATAAGGCTCCATGTGCTCAGCTCGCTTTCTTCTCTAAGATGGAATGCAGTATAGCACATATACTTGACAAAGTCAAGTGACGCGGCATCAAAAATCGCCGGGGGTGCTGTCGGGCAGCTCCCGGCGATCTTGTACAGCGATATTCCGGCGCGAAGACCGTTTTTTACAGCTCCGCCAGAGCGCGCTTGAGGTTCTGGGCGATCTGGTCGGGGCAGCTGGTGGGACGGGGGCCGCAGGTCGTGCCCTCCATCCGGGCGATGGCATCCTCCGCCTTCATGCCCTTGAGCAGGCGGCTGATGCCCTTCAGGTTGCCGTTGCAGCCGCCGACGACTTCGATGGACTCGATGGTGTGGTCATCGTTCAGCACGATGTGGGTCTCTTTGGAGCAGGTGCCCTTGTTGGGGTAGCTGAAAGACTTGCTCATATTCATACATCCTCTCTCTATGGCCGATTGACAGTCGTATTATACACCCGCAGGGCAGAAAATGTCAATGTGACCCAGTCACAGTATGCCGCCCCGACGCTGGCGGGCCAGCGCTTCCACCCGGGCGATCTGGTCGTCGGCGGTGACGCAGGCCCCCACAGGGTGGGGCTTGCCGTGGTTCGCGCCGTGGAAGTCGCTGCCGCCGGTGACGATGAGGCCGTGGGCCGCGCAGAGGGCGGCGCACTCGGCCCTGTCCTCGGGGCTGTTGCGGGGATGGTCCACCTCGATGCCGTCGATGGCCCCTTCGGCCACCAGCTCCCGCACAAGGGGCATACTCTTGTACACCGTCGGGTGGGCGAACACCACCACCGCCCCGGAGGCTCTGGCTGTGGCCAGCACCTCCCGCACCGGCGGGTAGGCGGGGGAGTGGAGGCATCTGCCCCGAGGCTCCCAGCCGAACAGCTCATGGTACAGCCCGGTGTAGATGCCGTCGCACAGGCCCAGCTGCTGCAGTGCCTGCATGATGCCGCTCTTGAAGAGGACGCCGCTGTCCTGCGCGTACTCCAGCGCCTGCTCGGTGCGGAACTGGGGGTAGAGCGCCTCGATCTCCCGGCAGCTCTGCAAGGCGCACTCGTTGCGGCGCTGGCGCATGATGTCGCAGTGCCGCCGCAGGGCGGGGCTGTCGGGGTCGGGCCAGAAGGCCAGAATGTGGACGCGGTGGCTCCGTTGGAAGTCGTAGCCGGTCAGCTCGGCGGCGGGGATGAGCCGCACGCCGTCCTGCACCGGGTGGTCGTAGGCGTACTGTGCGCTGAGGATGGTGTCGTGGTCCGAGAGGGCCAGAGCGCTCAGGCCCAGCCGCGCTGCCATCAGGGGCAGACGGTGGATGGGCACAGAGCCGTCAGAGCAGGTGGAATGGGTGTGAAGATCGCCAGCCATAGTTTCTATTCCCTCGATTTGCGTGTGATTTTTCTACGCCCATAGTGTAGCACAAAACGAATCGGGGGACAAGAGCGTCTCAGCCCACGGTGAGGCTGGAAGCGGTGAGCCGGTGGGTCAGGACGGCCTCGGCGTCCTCGCCGCCCATGGCCAGCAGCTCGTCCACCGAGAGGGTGGTGGAGCAGAGGATGGTCTGGAAGGTGATGGTGTCGATGCCCTCAGCCCGCAGCTGACGCAGGGTGGCCAGCGAGGCCCGGAGGGAGGCCGTGAACCGCCCGACGCGGAGGGAGAGGACGTTGTTGCCCCGGATGCTGGTATAGGAGATGCGCTGGCCGTCCTTGTCGGTAACGACGAGGCCCGGGAAGACCGACTCCTGCACAGAGGCGTCCGCAGAGCCGCCGCCCGACGCGGAGGGAACCGCAGGAACAGGGTCGGTGGGAAGGGTGATGTTGTTGCCCTCGGAGTTGTAACGGGTGATGGAGCTGCCCTCAGCAAGGCCGGAGAACTCCTGCTCGATGCCGTTGGCACCGATGGCAACATTGTCTTTTCCAGCGGTGGCTGTGATAGTCACTTTGCCCTCAAGGGTGATGTCGGCATCTGCAACGCTTTCGCAGCCAGCACCGATGCCTGCGCCGCCAATAACGATTTTTTCCTTTTCATCTGTACCGCCGCCGACCGCTTTGACGGTGGGACTGCCGTTCGCATTGCTCTTGATGGTGATTTGATTGCCCTTGTTATCGCTGTTGTTTTCAGCGCCAGCACCGCCGCCGATGGCCGCGCCGCCTGCGCCTCCGGCAGCGTTGACTTTGGTGTTGCCCTCGATGGTCACATTGCCGAGACCATAAACACCACCGCCGATGCCTGCGCCATAGGCGCCGCCCTGCACATTGTCGATTTCGGCATTCTCCTTGATGACCACGTTGCCGTTGCCGATTTTATCGGGGGAACTAAATGCGCCGCCGCCGATGCCTGCCGCACCGTAGCCGCCGGTCGCATTCTCGATTTTTGCATTGCCGGAGATCGTCACATCACCGTCGTAGCCATAACCGCCGCCAATGCCTGCACCGTATTTCGTGTTGGATGCATTTTTAATAACAGCGTCGCCGGTTATCGTAACGGTCGCACCGTTATAATAACCACCGCCGATGCCCGCAGCGCCTTCACCGCCTGCGGCAGTGATGCCGCCGCCGCTGATGGTCACATTGCCGCTGCCGTTGCAGCCGCCGCCGATGCCAGCGCCTAAATAACCGCCGGTTGCATTGATCTCGCCGCCAGTGATCTCTACATAAGCAGTACCGTCGGAACCACTGCCAATGCCTGCACCCCAATCGTCACTGGTGGCCGTGATATTGCCGCCAGTGATTTTCACCTGAGCGTCATTGCTGCCAGCGCTGCCGATGCCAGCGCCTTTGAATCCGCCGACAGCCTCCAGACTGCCGTTCTTATCTTTGTCCTGAATGGTCAGTTCGCCGCTGGTGTCAGTCTTGTTGTGCTCCAATCCGGCATGGCCAGCGCCGCTCTTCAGCTCGTTGTCGCCATCCAGCTCGATATTGGTATCGCCCTTGCCGGTCACGCTCACGGCGGCTTCGCTCCCTCTGCTGGCGTCGATGTTCAAATCCTTGAGCGTGACCTCAACCTTATCATTCTCATTTTCGGCCTTGATGGTCACGGTGTTCTTGTCTGATTTGCCGGTGATGACGGTGCCGGTGTCCTCCACATCCTTCTGCTCGCCCTGTGAGACCATGTTCGTTCCTTCGGTCTTGCCCGCCTTCACGGTGATGTCACCTTTTTCGATGTCCCATGTCTCGGCAAAAGCCGGGGCGGTCAAGGTGGTGAGCATTGCGGCGGTCAGAACAAGCGCCGCTGCCCGCTGAGAGGCCGGACGGGGTGAATCGTTACCCCCCCCCGTATGGAGAGGCCGACCCAGAACACGCATCGCAAGCTTACGATAAGACAGCATACAAAAACCTCCTTTGAATGGTGAAAAGAAATGGTAAAAACGGGGAACATTTGACTGCCCTGAATGTACCACATCTGAGGGGAAAAATCAAGAAAACCTGCGCGAATCGCCCTGTTTCCTGCGTGAATGGAGAAGATCGGACAGATTTTGGCTCTCCCAAAGGGAGAGGCTTTTGCATTCCGCAAAGCCTGCCCTCTTTATCTAAGGCTCTCCCTTTGGGAGAGCTGTCACCGAAGGTGACTGAGAGGGCAAGGATGCTGGCGAGGATGTGCAGGCGCAGCGATAGCATCGCTTTGCCAAAGAGACAGTTTATCGCTGTGCGGCGGCTCTCAGGAGACGGGCTTGCCCTCTCCGTCATCGCTTGCGCGATGCCACCTCTCCCAAAGGGAGAGGCTTTCAAGAGGCGAGGCTTTTGCTTTTCCGGGGTAGACATGGTATACTGGGAAAGGAAAAACCCGCCGACTGGGCGGGAAAAAGGAGAATGGTATCATGAAAACGAAATTTGGCATCGTGGGCTGCGGCTTCCTCGGAAACATTGTGGCCGACGCGTGGAAGAAGGGCCTGCTGGAAGACTACGAGCTGGTGGGCGTCACCAGCCGCACCTTCGCCTCGGCAGAGAAGACGGCGTCCGCCGTGGGCTGTGCGGCCTGCGCGGACGTGGACGCCCTGCTGGCGCTGGAGCCGGAGTACATCGTGGAGGCAGCCTCGGTGGAGGCGGTGCGGGCCATGGCGGTGCCGGTGCTGCGCCGGGGCGTGAGCCTCGTGGTGCTGTCCATCGGTGCGTTCGCCGACCTCGCCTTCTACGAGGAGGTCAAGCAGGCGGCCCGGGAGGGCGGGGCCAAGGTGCATCTGGCCAGCGGTGCCATCGGCGGCTTCGACGTATTGCAGACCGTCACCCTCATGGCCGAGGCCCAGAAGCTGGACGAAAAGGCCGGCATCGAGACCCACACCGGCGCGAAGGGCTTCCGCAACACCCCCGTCTGGGCCGACCATCTGCTGACCGACACCGAAAAGACCACCGTCTTCACCGGCAGTGCCAAGGAGGCCATCGCCACCTTCCCCCGCCGGGTGAACGTCGCCGTGGCCACCTCGCTGGCCACCACCGGCCCGGACGTCACCGGCGTGACCATGCACTCCGTCCCCGGCTGGGTGGGCGACGACCACTGCATCACCGCTGAGATCGAGGGCGTCAAGGCTGTGGTGGACATCTGCGCCTCCACCAGCGCCATCGCCGGGTGGAGCGCCGTGGCCCTGCTGCGCAACCTCGCCTCGCCGGTCTGCTTCTATTAAATAAGGAGGGAAAGCGCTATGTTCCAGAAACTGGTCGCCATCGAGCCGGTCAGCCTCATCCCCTCGGCGGAAGAGGCCCTGCATCAGTACGCTAGGGAGGTCGTGCTCTTCCGGGACGTCCCCGCCGACGCGGACGAGATCGTCCGCCGCATCGGGGACGCCGACGCGGTGCTCCTGAGCTATACCTCCCGCATGGGCCGGGACGTCATCGCCCGCTGCCCCGATCTGCGCTACATCGGGATGTGCTGCAGCCTCTACTCCGAGAAGAGCGCGAACGTGGACATCGCCTTTGCCCGGGAAAAGGGCATCCGGGTGCTGGGCATCCGGGACTACGGCGACCGGGGCGTGGTGGAATATGTCCTCCACGAGCTGACCGGCCTGCTCCACGGCTTCGGGATGCCGATGCTCCGGGACGAGCCGGTGGAGATCTTCGGCCTCCGGGTGGGCGTCGTGGGTCTGGGCGTCTCGGGCCGGATGATCGCCGACGCGCTGGCCTTCCTCGGCGCGGACATCTCTTATTACAGCCGCAGCCGCAAGCCGGACGCCGAGGCTGCGGGCATGAAGTACAAGCCTCTGGACGCCCTTCTGCGGGACAGCGAGGTGGTCTTTACCTGCCTGAACAAGAACGTCCTGCTGCTGGGCGGGCCGGAGTTTGAGGCGCTGGGGGAGGAGAAAGTCCTCTTCAACACCTCCATCGGCCCCGGCTTCGACTCCGCCGCCCTCGAAGCGTGGCTGGACAAGCCCGGCACCCACTTCTTCTGCGATACCTACGCCGCCGCCGGCCCGGTGAGCGAGGGCTTCTTCGCCCGTCCCAACGTCCACAGCCTGGGCGTCTCGGCCGGACGCACCAAGCAGGCCTTCGTGCTGCTGAGCGAGAAGGTGCTGGCAAACCTGAAAAAGGCGCTGGACGGCTCAGAGAAAACGCTTCAGCGCCTCTAAGCGCTCCACCGTATCCGCATCTTCCAGCTCCTCGGCGCTCTGGGCGTACACGGCCCGGACGCAGCCGGGGTGCTGGCGGATGACTACGCCGCCGCCCTTGCCCTCGGGAAGAGAACGCAGTTCCTCAAAATAATCCGCGCCGAACAGCACCGGACTGCCCGGCGTACCGCTTTGCGGCTCGCATAGACGGAAAATCTGCGATTTCCGGTCGGGTTCCGCGCAGAATGCCGACACCATACCGCAGAGCGTTTTCCTCGTCAGCAGCGGCTGATCACCCGGCAGAAACACGCAGCCGGA
>ENA-ORTF01004672-ORTF01004672.1-human-gut-metagenome-genome-assembly--contig:-NODE-4672-length-10139-cov-2.155494_pt1 | contig 10139 bp, 9 predicted proteins | sample MGYA00241908_ERZ509180 | MGnify/ENA primary metagenome ERZ509180 (study PRJEB26280, sample SAMEA2338814) | human gut metagenome | biome: human gut; feature: human-associated habitat; material: faeces...
GGCTGCTTTCGGTTCGGGGTTAGTAGCCCGTCAGGCACTAGCCGGAGAATCGTTGCTTTCTACCATTCATATAAATAAGCTCGGTTTGGGAGGGAAGATGAAAATGACTTTTTTCCCTTATGAATTGAAGTTGAGGCACGTGTTTACAGTTGCCACTTATTCGCGTACAACAACTCCCGATGTGCAGGTAGAAATAGAATATGAAGGCGTGACGGGATATGGAGAAGCCTCTATGCCTCCTTATTTGGGAGAAACAGTAGAGTCTGTGATGAATTTCCTTGGGAAAGTGAATCTGGAACAGTTTAGTGATCCTTTTCAGCTAGATGACATTTTGTCATACGTTGACAGCCTCTCGCCAAAGGATACGGCAGCGAAAGCTGCGGTAGATATCGCCCTTCATGATCTGGCAGGCGTCATCCTGAATATTCCGGTTTCCAGGATGCTGAACCCCAATGCCAAATCGATTGCTCGCGTTTATGACGGAGCCATTTACATGAACGACATCATTCCAGAAGACAAACCGCAGGGTTCTGAAAGAATTCTGCTTGACTGTGCTGACGACTGGGCAATGGGTCACCGCATGTTCAAAATCAAAATCGGTCGCGGCCACAAATGGATGGGGCATGATGAAGGTATGGCCCGTGACGTAGAGGTTGTTCGCCTGATTCATGAGCAGTATCCCGGTGCAGCGATTATGGTGGATGCCAACGACGGCTACTCGGTAGCAGATGCAATCTATTTTATGCAGCAAATCGAAGGCGTGCCGCTGTACTGGTTTGAAGAACCGTTCCTGGAAGATGAAGCACGAGACCGTGAGCTGCATACTTTCCTGGATATTCATCGACCGGGTACGCTGATTGCGGATGGCGAAAACAAACCGGATATTCCTCAACTGCTGGATTTGGCCTCCAAGAAATTAGTGGATGTACTTCAGCCTGATGTATGCGGATTCGGTTTTACGGCATGGCGCAAGCTGATGCCTGTTATCGCAGAGCGTGGTTATCTGGCATCACCCCACGCATGGGGAGACGTGGTAAAGACCAACTACTGCGCACATCTGGCAGCTGCATGGCCTCACCACATTCCGTGTATTGAAGCGGTTTTAGGAACGAGTGAAGGAATTGACGATTCCGGATACCGCCTGAAGGAGAGCATGCTGACCATTCCCGATAAGCCCGGTTTTGGCATGGACTTGATTTGGGCTCCGGAAGTATAAACAGAAAAAACACCGGCGAAGCCAGTGGAAATGAACTGCTCCCCCTTCCCCGTCAAGTAGACAACGAAATAATATGACCTGATTCTGAGGGACTGTCAAGCTAAGCATGAGCCTCCCTGCGAAAAAAAGAATAGAAAAAGATGCGAGAAGGTCTTTACCAACTCGCATCTTTTGTTGTAATTTGAAACTACACATACCCTACGACGAGGAATCCGACAGCATCACCTGTCCCGAAGGAAATCAGTTGATCGACGTTGGAATCCGACATTCCAAAAGCAAATCCGGTTTCGTATCCGAACAAAGCGTGTATCGTTGTAAGGCGTGTTGTGAATGTCCCCTGAACGCTCAGTGCACAAAGTCCAAAACAGGTCGAACCCTTCAGTTTTCCAAATCTTTTCGGAAGTTCCGAGTGCAGTCTCAACCCCGGATTACAACATATTTGGGGAAACAGCTTCGACTGAACCATTCCATTCAATCCGAAGGTAAGTTTGGCGTAAACCCGCCGCGGACAAGCCATCCACGGTTTCACCGCCAACGGTAAAGCCCGTGCAAAGAAATACCATCGTTCCCAAAACCATCGTCACCAAACCCTGCGTAAGAAAACCCTTACCGTCCATCCATCCCATCCATCCCGAACCCGTTGACCTTCCCGAAAGCCCGGATGGGATGGATTCGATGGAACAGCAGGAATCAGCAGACGATGCAGGCGGCAGCACGGATGCCGCGCCCATAGACTGGCTGGACGAAATCCTGCCGATTGACCCCGACGAGGACGAATACATGCCCTGGTGCTGGGACGACCTTGAAGCCCGAAAACCCTTTACGACCCGTCAGGACTTCGAGGATGTGCGCAATCTGGTCAAGCGGCAAATCCAGTATGACGACCTGCTGAAAAATCAGTGGAAATACAATCGGGAACGGCTCGATGAAATCGTGGAAATCATGGTCGAGCTGCATACCACGCCGGAAGCCGCTATTCGGATCAGCGGGCGGGAATGGCCTGCATGGGCGATTCAAGACCGGCTGAAAAAGCTCACCTACGATTCGCTGATGACGGTATATTACAACCTCGACCGCACGAAAAACGATATCCGCAACATCAAGAACTACCTGATTGCTACCTTGATGAACACGCCGATTACGCAGGAAAGTCAGTTTACCGCCGAGTATCGCGCACACCCTGTATAATGCCATGCGCCGCCTGTCGCGAGCGGCGCATTTTTATACCCTTTTTTCTTTCACCACATATAAAAACGGAGGATTTATCATGGAAAACCATCTCGATTTTATCGTCATCAAAGCCGAACCCAAGTTCTGCGCAGACTCCTTTGCGCTGGATGAAGCCGATTGCTCTGCCGCGCCGGTTGAAACCGGCATTGTTCCCGTCACCCTGAGCCTGTATGCCTGCGATAAGCGGGATACCGCCGCCCGTCGTGCATGGGACAATTTCAGCGTAGTCACCGAAATGGTGCCGCTGGGTCTGCTTTCGGGCTGCCTGCTTCTGCCGCAGGCATACGAAGATGCCGACGTGCTGATTGATGACTGCTTGTATCTGGATCAGCCGCTCGGTGAAATGGTCGATCAGCTTACGGCACACGGTTATGACTGTGAGAACACCTTCATCATCACCGACGTTCCGCTCACGCCTGCCGCGCACAATCAGGATGTGTTGGATGCCGTCGTGACCCGCCTGCCCGAAACGCTTTTTCTCACGCACCATGTTTACCCGCAGGTGCTTGCCTATCAGCTGGAGGATCACGGCGACCCACTGACGCAGCCTGTTGAAAGCGGGGGCAAGTGGCTCAACGACCAGCTTGAGGCGGCGTTCTGGTCGGATGATGCCTGCTGCGAGGTTTCCCGCTGCGGAAGCATCATTTGCCGCAGGGTGGCTGGCGATGCCTAAAACGGATGCAGCAAAGCTGCCGATCATCACCTTCAAGCCCTTTATTTCCGAAAAGGGCTTTGAGCTTCTGGCAAACGCCGTCGTCGAGCAGGCTGTCCACGACTATAAACGTCTGCTTCACCGCGTCTACGTCAAAGGCGAACACAACCCCAAAGTCTGGTATGACCTCGTGGAGCTTGAGCGGTTTTTCTGCTCCAAGCGCTTTTCCCAATTCACCGCGCTCGACGGTCGTGCGCTGATCGAGCGCATCCGCGGAGAAATGAACCTATAAGGAGAATACACCATGAAAAAGTGGATTGGAGCGGCTGTTGCGCTGCTCTTTTTTGTTGGCTTGCTTGCATTCCTGCTGCCGATTCTCGGCTGGCAGAAGCAGCTCAATCAGGAATCGGCGGAGTATGAAGCGCTGAGTTCCGCTGTGCAGCTGCCGCAGGCATCCGAACCGCCTGTCGTCACGCCGTCCGAAGCGGATTCTTCCGTTTTGAACAACCTTATCAGCTCGCTTGACGGCGATGTTTTGAGCGAAGATATTCCCGCATCTTCCGCGCCTGCCCGCACATCGAGCATTGACCTTGAAGCCTGCAAAGCGCAGAACAGCGATTTTGCCGCATGGCTGAGCATCCCGAACACGCCCGTCAATTACCCAGTCGTGTTCACCTACGATACCGCCTATTATCTTCACCGGTTCGACCAGTTCTCTGGGAACGCTGTTCGCCACCGGCGATACCAGCTTCAGCCGACCATCCCGCAACATCGCCATCTATGGTCACAATATCCGCTCCAAACCGATCGTGATGTTCAGCCCGCTGATTTCCTACAAGAAAGCAGCGTTCTATCAGGCGCATCGGACAATTCATCTGGACACGTCGAACGGCGCTTATACCTACAAAGTGTTCGCCGCGTTTAATATGCGCTATGATGATTTCACGCCGGAAAAAGCCGACTTTGAAACCGAAGATGATTTTGCGCGCTTCATGGATTTTGTGAAGTCCGCAAGTCTGCATGAGAACGATATGACCGTAACCGGCGACGACCACCTTCTGACGCTCATCACCTGCGACCGCACCTACGGCGGCGCGGATGGGCGGTTTGTCGTGATGGCGGTCAGAGAGGATTAAACGATACTCAACCTTATAGCATTCAAAAAAGTAATGACAAATCGCTAAAAGGAAACCAGCCATGAAAAATCAAGCCCCAAAGATAGCAAATAAATAAAAAACCAAAGATGAGTCGAAAGCATATCCTCCCTTCAAGACAAATTGCCAAATCATATCTTAGTAAATCGTGATTGACTAATTTGTAATTCGGCAATATAATATAGAGACGGGAGGTGTTTACGATGTTCATCGGCCGCGAACGCGAATTGCAGGAGCTTAACCGTTTATTTGAATCCGACCGCTTTGAATTTGCCGTCATTTATGGCAGACGCCGGGTTGGAAAAACCGCGCTGATTACGCAGTTTATTCGTGATAAAGACGCCATATATTTTATGGGCGTTGAAAGCAGCTCTAAACAAAATCTGGAAAACCTGAGCAAAAGCATCATCGAATACAGCAGTGGAATTGAAGCGGACACTTCTTTCCTGTCTTTTCAAGCTGCTCTGGAATATGTCTTCAAGCTGGCTGAAACAAAGCGCCTGATTCTGGTTATCGACGAATACCCCTATGTCGCCCGTGCCTCTAAGAGCCTCGCTTCCACACTCCAAATGCTGATTGACAGATACAGAGATTCTTCCAAGCTGATGCTGATTCTCTGCGGTTCTTCCATGTCCTATATGGAAGATCATGTACTGGCTTACAAAGCACCTTTGTACGGCAGGAGAACGGCGCAGATCAAGCTGCTGCCCTTTAATTTTGCGGAGACCTGCGGTTACTTTAAGAACTTCTCCGCTGAGGACAAAGCCCTGGCTTACGGGATCATGGGTGGCACTCCGCAATACCTTCTACAGATGAGCGACAAGCTCAGCATCGAGGAGAATATCAAAAACACCTTCCTGGACGCCACTTCCTCGATCTATGAGGAGCCCATAAATCTGCTGAAACAGGAGGTCCGGGAGCCGGCCATCTATACAGCCATCATTACCGCCATTGCCACCGGATCATCCCGCATGTCGGAGATCTCAGGCAAAGTTGGCGAAGACACCAACGTCTGCTCCACCTACCTGAAAAACCTGATCACGCTGGGCATCGTGCAAAAGGAGCTGCCTTACGGAGAGAAAGCGTCAAAAAAGGCGATCTATTTCATCGACGACAACATGTTCCGCTTCTGGTACCGGTTTGTGCCGGAGAATGCTTCCCTGATCTCCCGCGGCGCAGCAGACCTGGTATATCAACGCATCGAACCGTACCTTTCCGACTACATGGGCAAGGTGTTTGAGGAAATCTGCAAGCAATACCTTTGGAAGCTGCTGCTGAGCGGAAAGTCCCCGGTGGAATTCACTTCCCTGGGCCGCTGGTGGGGCAACGATCCTGTCCATAAACGACAGGCAGAAATTGACATTATGGGCGAGCAGAACAAAAATACCGCCCTCTTTGCCGAATGCAAATGGACCAACGAAAAAGTTGATCTCGGCGTGCTGGAAACGCTGATAGAGCGTAGCAACCTTTTCGCTTATCAGAAAAAGCATTTCTTTCTCTTCTCGAAGTCTGGATTTACAAAGGGATGTATCGAAAAAGCAAAGCAGTTAGGGAATGCGACATTGAAAACATACGCCGATATGATACATGATAAAGGCGATTGAAAGAAACCGCCTGTAATGAATGGGGAAATTTAAAACTACAATAATCAGATGTATTGTGAACACTGTGGTAATTCGTTGGATATTGAAGCAGAAAGTATTAAGGAGTAACGCACATGGCATCATTAACACATGTCTGTATGTGGTCCGATCATGGCTGGAAACGGATTACAGCAGAGCAGGCAGCCAGGTTACATCCAGGCGGAACTGTATCTGCTCGCAGCGGGCTTTTTATGTGCGAACTCTGCGGACAATACGTTACGCTTACTGATGGCGACATTAATGTACGCTATTTCAAACATAGTGCGTATGAAAAAAGTAAAGATTGTCCTGAACGTACATTTGGGTCCGGATACACTCCCTCTTATAGCTCGCAAGAGCACGATTTGCCAATCCGCATAACAAGTATATCATCATCTTCTTACAGGTTTGAGCTTGGTTTGATTCGTGCCCCAATAAGTTCTCTTAGCAAAGACTTTCGCATTGAAATCAAACCAAAGGGGGCCTCTGACGTATCCTTTGTTTTCGCCAAAGAACGGCTGAATTCTGATAGTATAACCTATCTTCCGATCGGTGATAGACCGTTTGAAAAGTATGCGCTCAATTTCAAAAACGGCAATGATCAAATTCGTGAATTCTGGCCGGCGGAAATCAATGGTATAGATCCGGAAGGAGCATTATTTGAAAAAAGCTCTGGGCAAAAGCTTTCATATGATGCTGATGTTGAGATCGGGAACGAATACTATCTATTAAAACGCGGCCACCTGTATGTGAAAGCATATAACGGCATAACCATACGAGAAATCCTGCAGAAGCGAACCGGGTGGGAAACATGGAGCCTATATGAGATTTATGCGGCAGAATTTAACGAAGCCGCTGCTCGGTTCTATCTTGACTTTCATTGCCGCTTGACTGAGCATCCTGTTTCACTGCACCCGGTATGGCCGCTATTCATCGAAGGAAATTATGTAATTAAACACAATCAAAACAATATGTACATGCTGGTCGAAGGCAACGTGTCAGCGGTCAAAACCTTCCCTTCTGTAGCTTTGCGTCAGTTGAGTCATAATTCATCGCAAACCAGACTGTACGAGGTATCGTGTGCCGGAAGGCAGCAGTTAATTTCTGCCGGTCGAACACGGGCATTACAATACACATACCTTTGGAGAGAGCCGCTTGATCAGATGGGTATAGTGCCAAAAGTATCGGTTACTGACCTTACAGGCGCTGACGTTGCTTCTGGTGAAACGGATGTCTTACCCCACAGTAAAACGCTGCGTATCAAATCATCATTTGACGGAGAACTTATTATTTCCAACAAAAGCCATCTTGTGGATAAGCGAAAAATAACAGCTGATAAATACACGGAACTGGACGGGTTGGCCTTTGGTATTAGCATTCAAATTATGATCGGCTTTGATGTCGTTTGGCAGATTAACTTCAAGAAACAACGGTCAGTCAGGATCAATGAAGACGTTGAAATGCTAAAGCATATAACCAGCGTATCCGGAGTAACAATCCCAGCCCCGCATTCTTTGCGCAATATATTAGCAGGCATGCGCTCCTATCCAACAATATGCCGATGGATACGAATGTGTATAAAGAATGATGTTATAGATGAGCAGGCATACCGCAGATTGCAAGAGGCCTATCGCCGCATGACTACGAACGGATAAGGAGAATCGCTATGAATTACATTGAACTCCTCACTCAGGAAGAAAAGGTAAACCTCTGCGGAATCATGGGGGGAAGAGATTTCAAAGAACTATTCAAACACAACGAACGAGAATTTCAAAAAATACGAAAAGGATTCAGGGCCAAATCTTTAACTGAAGAGCTTGCGTTATCAATTGCTATTGCCAATGTGGACAAGCCCTTTATTGCATCATGGGTCAACGCAAGGGTACAGATTTGGCTTGATGAAATACAGGAAAATATAACAAAACTTGAAGGTGAAGGTTCTGCGCATGATATTGCCCTGGCAACAACGATGCTGGATTTCTTCTTTTCACATGATGTTGATTTGTACCTCAAGCTCGCAGGAATTACAATGGATGAAGTCTCCCGAACTGAACTTCGTACAACAATGGAGCGCATTGAATCTGACCGTGCTAAGGAAGAAAAGGATGCCGATCGCGTTAAAGCATTAGAGGAAGAGAAACAACGTTTACTCGGTCAAATAGAAGATTGCCATCAAAGTGCCAGTCTGCTAAAGACCGAATACGAGCAAAGGATTCAAGAGATAGAACAAGATAAGAAGGATTTAGAGTCTTCTTTGGCTGCGGCACAAGAGAAAATTTCAGAATTGCAAACATCTCTAACCGTTGCCAAAAGTGATGAGAGCAGCCACCTTTCGCAATACGACGATACCGATATTTCTTCTCTGCCCCCGGTTGGCAGCGAAGAACCATTTCATTGTGCAATGTGATTTCTGACTACAGCGGACAGAAATGGCTTATACGTTTTGCTGATTTGAGCCACAATGGACACTATCACATGTTCCATAGAAATGAAGAACTCCCACCCTACTTTTCAAATAGGGATAAAATCTTCTATAAGGACGGCCCTTCCACTGACGGCTTTTATGGAATCTGGTCGTGGTCTGCAATTCCAAACGAAAAGGATCCTTCCAAGGATTATATTATATCAAAATACAATGTTAATCTTGATGCCATTGAAATAGCTACTATTCCAGAAGCCTCCTCTCTTGAAGAATTGATTCACCTGTTAAAAGACGGGTTTGTATACCAGCCACATAGTAGAAGAATCATGTTTTCTTTATACGCATCCAAAGGGCAATACATGGGCATTCTGTGCAGCATAAAGGAACTCAATGTTACCAATGGAAAGGTCTCCTTTGCTGAAGATTGCATCGAAGTACCAGTTTACGAATTCAACAGTGACAATATATTGCGTTTAGAAAACGGCCTATCTTTTTATAGAAATGCGTTTGCCGGTCTTCCGAATAAACTTTATCAGTTAAAAAGCCCACTCGATATTGTAAAGAATATTGTTTTCTCATCCATTTCTTGGGCAACCTATAAAACAAGAGGATATACTCGTGCTGAGTATAGAAGTTTTAAAGATTTTCTCGGTGCGATTCCGGTAGAAAATATAGTACAGAGAATAGAAGCTGAATGCCGCTGTTCTGATTCTGTGGCAAAAGAACTTTTGAATGAGTTCCTGAGTATAGTCTGGAAATATGTTGATGGTGACAGCCTGGAAGATGATGTGATCCTCTCGGCTATTTCCGCAAGCTCTGAGCTGCAGGAAAGAACGAAAGCTCTTATTCGTTTGGATTGGGAAGCGGAGCACAAAGACTTACTGACTGATGCCCAAAGGGAGCTTGATTTGCTCAATGCCAAGCTGGAATCTGTCAATACCAGTTTGACTGAGGCTCAGGAAGCCTTTAGTAAAACCAAGCTGGAAGAAGAAACATATCAGATAGAAAAGGTAGAGGTTCAAAATGAATTAACTGCATGGGAAAATCAGAAAAGCTGGCTGAGGATGTTGAAGCAGCAGTTGCTGATAGAATCGAAATGGCACGTAAAAATGCAGCAGGTTTCATTGCCAACATGGCATTCGTTGACAGACATCCGAATGAGGCTGCAGCAAAACAAACGCCTAAGGAAGTTGAAACCATGGCCCAGCCTGTAGTTTCTCCATATCACGCCTATTCGGCAGTGGAAGAACTTGATGATCTCGAAGTCCATCGCTCATGGAATGAAGTCATTAACACAGCTTCGTTTGAGTTAGGCGAAGCAGGCGTTGCAGATAAATACAGAAATGGTCTTGCGGCTTTCTTATGCGCTGCCTACATTGAAAGACAACCTATTCTTCTTGTCGGACCGAATTCAATCGATATTGCGAAAGCGCTCTGCGCAGCAATAGCCGGACATAAGTATGGAATGCTCTCTTGTGAGGGTAGTTATAGCAGCCATGTGCTCCAAGAATTGGGGCATGATGGCGAGGACATCGTAATTATCAACAATCTTTTTTCAAGCGGGTGGATGAATCGACTCCCTGAGATTCTTTCAAATAAAGATATATTCTATATTGCTACCCATCCCTACGCAGAGGATATTCAAGTTGAGCCTAAAAGCCTGTATGGTTTTATACTGCCACTGTTCACAGAGTTTTTTGTAGACAATAAAGCATCTGGTAAGTACTATGGCGGATACTTTGCAGATGACTTTAAACCATACGCAGCTCAACCAGCATCAAGCAAAGAATTGAGAATCCTGCCAAGACTTTCGTTGAGCACATTGGTGAAAAATCGGATTAAT
>ENA-ORTF01004683-ORTF01004683.1-human-gut-metagenome-genome-assembly--contig:-NODE-4683-length-10119-cov-2.621125_pt1 | contig 10119 bp, 9 predicted proteins | sample MGYA00241908_ERZ509180 | MGnify/ENA primary metagenome ERZ509180 (study PRJEB26280, sample SAMEA2338814) | human gut metagenome | biome: human gut; feature: human-associated habitat; material: faeces...
AGCTCAAATAAAATGGCTGTTATCAAAAAATAAAGCTGGCAATCTGCCGGCTTTTTTTTTATACTTCATCCAGTTTAGACCGGACAAAGGATAAAAAAATGCAGCAGTTTTTCACCAGTGAATCAGTTTCTGAAGGACATCCGGACAAGGTTTGCGACCAAATTTCCGACGCCGTCGTCGATTTGTTTCTTCGCGCCGATCCCCGGTCCTGTACGGCCATAGAAACTCTGGCAACCACCAATCAGGTCGTCATCGCCGGCGAAACAAAATGCAACGAATACATATCGGCGGAAATGATAGAACAAACCGTCAGGGATACCATCCGCCGCATTGGTTATGACCAAAAAGGTTTCAGCTGGCAAACCGTTAAAATAAAAAATTATCTGCATCATCAGTCCTGCGACATTGCCCTCGGTGTTGACCGCGACGGTGCCGGCGATCAGGGCATCATGTTCGGCTACGCCAAAAAAGAAAAGGGATTTGACAGCGACTATATGCCTTTGGCCATTTATTGGGCCGACCGTATTCTGCAAAACCTTGCCCAAGCCCGGCACAGCGGCGAAATCATCGGCATTGAACCTGATGCCAAAAGCCAGGTCACGCTTGAATATGACGAAGACGGCACGCCGAAAGGAATCAAAACAATCGTCCTCTCCACCCAGCATAATGAAAATCTGAGCCAAGAAGAAGTGCGTCGAATAGCCTGCCGTTATATTGAACAAACGCTGCCTGCCGGATGGATGCCTGCCGACAAAGATATTCTGATTAATCCGACCGGACGTTTCGTTATCGGCGGACCGGACGGGGACACCGGTCTGACCGGAAGAAAAATCATTGTCGATACTTATGGCGGCTACGCCCCGCACGGAGGCGGAGCTTTCTCGGGCAAAGATCCCACCAAAGTTGACCGTTCGGCCGCCTATATGCTGCGCTACCTTGCCAAAAACATTGTCGCTGCCGGACTGGCCGACGAATGCCTGCTGCAAATTTCTTATGCCATTGGTCTGGCTGAACCTCTGTCCCTTTACATCAACACCAACAAAACAAACAAAACCGATGAAAGCAAAATCCTCGCTTTTATCAGAAACAATATCGACTTAACGCCGCAGGGAATCATTAATTACCTCCGGCTGCGCCAACCGATATACCTGCCGACGGCTGCTTACGGCCATTTCGGCCGGCAGCCGGGCAGCGACGGAACTTTCTCCTGGGAAAAATTAGACTTAACGGAGCAATTAAAATCATGTTTTTAGAAAACAAGCCCCATTTTTTCGGCCGACGGAAAGGCCGCGTCATCCGCAAAACCAAAACAACTTTGCTGGAAACCTTTTTGCCGGCGCTTAAAATCACCGAACAAACCGCATTCGACCGAAACACTTTGTTCGGCACGCCGGTTCGGGAAATCTGCCTTGAAATCGGCTTCGGCAATGGCGAACATCTGGCCGGACAAGCCAAAAACAATCCGCAGACCGGTTACATCGGCGCCGAGGTTTTTCAAAACGGCGTTGCCAATCTCCTTACCCTTCTCACCGGCATCAAAGTAACCGCAGACCTGCCGGAAACCGTCAGCCTCGAACCCGGAAGGGTTGACAATATCCGCATTTGGGACAATGACATACGTTTGCTCTTTAAACAAATTCCCGATAATTTTCTTGATCGCGTTTACTTGCTATTCCCCGATCCCTGGCCCAAGAAACGCCATGCTTCGCGGCGCTTTGTCAATCCCGACAATTTAAAGGAACTCGCCCGCATTCTGAAAAAAGGCGGAATATTGAGAATTGCCACCGATCATAAAGTTTACAAGTCCTGGACGCTGCACCAAATGCACGACTGCCCTGATTTCCGCTGGACAGCAACCTGCGGCAACGATTGGAAAAAGGAACCCGGCGACTGGGTACAGACCAAATATCAGAGAAAAGCCGAGCGTGAAGGACGCCGCGCCGTCTTTCTTGACTATGAAAGAATCTGACGAACTTCCGCCGTTAATATGACGGAACCGTTGATATCGTCGAATTAACATTCGGCTGTTCTATCGTCCGAATATCGCTTGCCGGATAAGACTGAACATCATAAATACGGTTACCGGATTCATAAAGGGTATCCTGAATTTGCCGATTGGCCTCTTGCGGTGTTTCGGCGGAAACCGGTGGGTTCTGGGGCAGCGTTTCCTCAATTTTTACCGGAACGGTCTTCTGCGGCGGCAGCTGCTCCGGAGCTGCCGTTGCCTGAGCATCACTGGCTGTCGCATCACCTCCGTTGCCTGAAATTATCGGATTTCCCAAAGGATTGCCGCAGCCGGCCGGCTGCTCAAGCAAAAATTCATCCTCGCCGCCCGAAGATTTTTTGGCCGCGCCGTAAACCATTGTTTCCTGCTGCGGAGCAGAACTTTCTTCGCTGATAAACAACCGGCTGCTCTGCGCTTCAGCATCCGAATTAATTGCACAGACAGCCCAGACTAACATCGCTACGTTTCGTATTGCTTCATTCATCTTACGCCTCATTAAATGGTTGCGCTGAATCCTAAATAATCACGATGAATTTAAAAACAAGCAAGGGAGAAAAATCTCCCTTGCCTTCCAAACACAAAAACCTATAAAACAACCGGTTAAATCAAATTAACCGTATCCTGGGCAATAACCAGTTCCTCATTGGTGGGAACCACAAAAACCCGAACCTTGGAACCGGCTTTTGAAATTTCGATTGTTTCGCCGCGTTTACTGTTGGCTTCCTCGTCCAATTCAATTCCTAAATAAGACAGACGCTCGCAAAGCATTTTGCGAACCATGGACGAATTTTCGCCAATACCGGCCGTAAAAGCTATCGCGTCAACGCCGCCCAAAACGGCAATATAACTGCCGATAAAGCGCAAAATGGTATGAATATAAACGTTCGTGGCATTAATCGCATCTTCATTGCCGGCCAGATAAGCCGTTTCAACGTCGCGGTTATCTGAAAATCCGCACAATCCGAGCATACCGCTTTCTTTGTTCAGCAAACGGTTGACTTCATCAACGCTTTTGCCCTGTGTTTTCATAATATGCAGCGGAATATAGGGATCGATGTCGCCGCAGCGGGTTCCCATCATCACACCGGCCAGCGGAGTAAAGCCCATCGACGTATCGACACACTTTCCGTGATCAACCGCCGACAAAGAAGCACCGTTACCGATATGGCAGACGATAATTTTCCCTTCCTTGCCGATTAACTTGGCAACTTCGCGGGAAACATAATAATGGGAAGTGCCGTGCGCGCCGTAACGGCGGATCTGATGTTTCTTATACTGCTCCAGCGGCAGCGGATACAAATAAGCCTCCGGCTCCATCGTCTGATGAAAAGCCGTATCAAAAACAACCACCTGCTTAATGTCCGGCAACAAAGCCTTTACGGCCTTCAATCCGAGAACGGCCGCCGGATTGTGCAGCGGAGCCAGGGTTGAAAGTTCGTCAATCTGCTCAATGACCTTATCATCAACCAAAGTCGATTTTTTGAAAATCGAACCGCCCTGAACCACACGATGACCGACACCGGCCAACTCGCCCATACTGCTCAGCGCACCGTTCAGCAACAAAGCAAAAACCTCGCGAATAGCCTCCTGATGTGACGGAATGTCAACATTTTTGGTTACTTTCTCACCGTCGCGGATCTTGATGGTAACAAACGAATTGTCAATCCCGATACGGTCAGCCAAACCCTTGGCTATAACCTCATACTTATCCCCGTCAACGCCGAACAGCTGATATTTGAGAGAAGATGAACCCGAGTTCAAAACAAGAATTTTTTTCATATGTCAGTCCTTAATCTTTTTTATAAATCTATACAAAAGGCAGCCGCTCTAATGAGAAGACTGCAGTGCCGTTACCGCAATCATTCCCACAATATCTTCTACCAAAGCGCCGCGGGAAAGGTCGTTAACCGGAGCATTCAAACCTTGCAGCATCGGACCGTAAGCCTCACAGCCGCCGATTCGCTGTAACAGTTTATAGCCGATGTTTCCGGCATCCAGATTGGGGAAAATCAATACCCTGGCCTGTCCGGCAACATGACTGTCAGAAGCCTTTTTCTTGGCAACAACGGCATCCAGAGCCGCATCGGCCTGCATTTCACCGTCCAACTCAATGCCTTTGCCGGCATATTCGGGTGATTTTAAGGCTTCCTGCGCCATAGCGGTCGCCCGGCGAACCTTATCGACGGAATCTCCTTTTCCCGAACCGCGGGTTGAATAAGAAAGCATGGCGATTTTCGGCTCAATTCCGAACTGAATAGCCGTTTCGGCACTGGTCAGGGCAATATCGCTCAGCTCTTTATCGGTCGGATCAATAACCACCGCACAGTCAGACAACAAATAGGCCTCGCCGTCTTTGACCGAAATCAAAGCGGCGGACACCCCGCGATCCTTATGGGCCGACTTGATAATCTGCAAAGCCGGACGAACGGTATCGGCGGTTGAATGATTGGCGCCTGAAAGCATGCCGTCGGCATCGCCGGCCTTAACCATCAGCGTCCCGAAATAATTTGCATCGCGTGCGGTTTTGCGGGCGTCTTCCGGAGTCATGCCTTTAGCCTTGCGCAGTTCATAAAGCAGATTGGCATATTCTTCCAGCTTGGGAGAAGTTTCCGGCACAACAATGGAAATGCGGTTCATGCTCCAGTTGTTTTGGGCAAAATAGTTTTTAATCTCCGTTTCATCGCCGAGAATAACCAGGTTGGCAGCTTCTTCTTCGGCAATAATATGAGCTGCCTTTAAAATACGCTCGTCTTCGCCTTCGGGTAAAACAATGGTTTTCTGGAGCTTTTTGGCTTTAGCCACCAGATTTTTTAAATATTCGCTTTCAATCATGATTAGACCTTTTGTTCTGAGTTTAAAACACATCTTTAAAATATATTTGTATATAAACAACGAACGACATTTAAAGTCCACAACAAAATGTGGTTTCTGCGCATATAAACGGCGGATTTATTGGAAAAAACTTTTGCTTTTTCCAGCAAAGTAGAATATCATCCCCTAAAACCGACGGTTACATTATTAATTTGAGGAAGATTCCATGGAAAGAACATTGTCTATTATCAAACCGGATGCCACCACCCGCAATATCACCGGCAAAGTAAATGCCATGATTGAAGAAGCCGGGCTACGGATTGTTGCCCAAAAACGTGTCTGGCTCTCCAAAATCCAGGCGGAAGAATTTTATGCCGAACACAAAGACAAAGCCTTCTTTGCCGGTTTGGTCGAGTTTATGACTTCCGCTCCGGTCATTGTACAGGTTCTCGAAGCCGACAATGCCATTGAACTTTACCGTAAAACCATGGGAGCAACCAACCCGGCGGTTGCCGACGAAGGAACCATCCGCAAAACTTTTGCTCTCTCCATTGAAAAAATAAGCAATTTCACGGGCGGCGGCTTCCGGAGAATCGGAACCGTGAACCGTATTCTTATCATTGAAATCATCGGATAGGAGCTGCAAGTGCCGAAAATTTTACTGCTTCTTGTTTTTTGGGGACTGCTGGCCGCCGCTCCGGTTCGAGCCGAAGATATGAGTCTTTACGATGCGGAGATCTCGGTTGACGTCACCTCCGAAAACGCTTCCGTTGCCCGTGAAAAAGCAATGAGTGAAGCTAATCGGCAGGCTCTGATGCTGGTAGCCGGAAGGCTGACCACCAAAGAAGGCGCTTCGGTATTGAATCATCTCAATGACAACCAGGTGCTCAACTTCATCAAAGAAGTCACCGTCGAGTCCGAAAAAGTTTCTGACGTTCGTTATCTGGCTCAGCTGAAAATCAGCATCAACGGCGACATTTTAAAAGCCTATCTCTCGGAAAAAAATGCCCCCTTCGCCATGGTTGAAGAAACCTCGGTCATCATCATTCCTACTTTTCGCGAGTTTATCACCGATTCGCCGCTGCTTTGGGAAGACAACAATCCCTGGCGCCGGGCCTGGACGGACAATCCGCTGACATCGGGTCCTATCAAAATTGCCGCACTGGATGCTTCCGCCGCCGGCAGGATAACCGCGGCTCAGGCTTTGCAGATGAACGGCATCATTCTCGATCAGATTGCCGCTGAAAACCACAGCGATGAAATTTATATCGCCGACGCCGTTTATGACGGCATTGACGGAATAGACGTGACTCTCTCGTCTTATAAAGACGGTTCACAGCAGAACATCAAAGTTCCCGGCATGCGCAGTCCGCTGCTGTTTGCCGATGCCGTGCAGAAAACCAAAGAAGCTTTAATTGCCAAACTTCAGCAGCAAAGCCGAACCGTCAGCCAAACCCGCGATGAAATAACCGTTCTCTATGATTTCCGACGCCTCAGTGACTGGGTTAACACCCAGCGCCTTCTGAAAGGCACCGCCGGCGTCAACGACGTTGTCATCAATGCGCTGGGAGGCGGACGCGTACAATTTAAACTGATGTTTACCGGCGGGCTGGAACGTCTGCTGCGCAACCTGCGCGACAAGAATCTGAACTTGAAACCGTACGATTCTTTCTACACGCTTGAACATTACTGATACCGGAGAAACCGACCATGCTGTTACAAAAAAAAGACAATCGCAACTGGGTGTTCTGGCTGACCCTGTTCGTCCTTTTCTGCTTAGGCGTTTACGCACTGAAATCGGTTCTGCTTCCGTTTGTTGCCGGCATTATTATCGGCTACCTGCTTGACCCCTGGGCCGACTGCTTTGTCCGCCACGGCATTAACCGCACGCTGGCAACGGTTTTGGTTCTTTTGCTGGTTGTTATCGTTATGGTCCCGGCTCTGATTATCCTTTTCAGCATCATCGACGAACAAGTCGGGCGTTTTCTCAATGCACTGCCGCAGTATATTTCAACTTTCGTCAAAAAAATCGAACCGTTCATACAGGAACTTCAGTCCCGGATTCCTTCGCTGGAAGCCGACAAAATCAAAACATATATTCGCAGCAACATGGCCAACGGTCTCAAATTCATCGGCTCGGTCATTCGCAGCGTCGTCAGCAGCGGCTTTGCTTTCTTCAATCTGCTGTCTCTGCTGTTGATTACCCCGGTTGTCGCTTTCTACATGCTGAGAGACTGGGATAAATTTATTGCCAAAGTTGACAGTCTGCTTCCCCGCAAGTCCAGAGAATCTGTCCGAGAACAGGCACGGGAAATCGACCGGACGCTGGCCGGCTTCATTCGCGGACAACTGAGCGTATGCCTGATTTTGGGTACCTATTATTCCACCGGGCTCTATCTTGTCGGACTGGAACTCGGCGTCGTCGTCGGGTTTGTCGCCGGTATCATTTCTTTTATTCCCTATATCGGCAGCATCTCGGGTTTTGTCGTCAGCTTAGCCATTGCTTTTGCACAATTTAATTCCTGGACGCCGATCTTGCAGGTTGTGGCCGTTTTTCTCAGCGGACAATTTATCGAGGGCAATTTTCTTACCCCGAAACTGGTCGGAGACAATGTCGGTCTGCATCCGGTATGGGTAATGTTTGCCTTGCTGGCCGGCGGTGTTTTGCTCGGTTTCCTCGGCCTGATGATTGCCGTTCCCGTGGCTGCGATTATCGGTGTTCTGGTCCGACATGCCATCGACAACTACAAAAACAGTAACCTTTACCTGGAATAAGCGCAAAATAATTCGCTGTCGGCTCAGCCGAAACGCATTTCTTAAGACTTATTTTAGAATTGCCCTCTATGATTAAGCCAATAATCATCTATTCGGGGATAAGTCATGTTTTATGCTTTGTCAGATTTCTTCAGTCCGGTTTCTTTGCGGGCTTTGGCCGCTTTTTTCACCGCATTGCTCATTGCCCTTGCCTGCGGTTCGCGGTTGATTGAATTTCTTCACCATCACCAGAGCAAAGGGCAGCCGATCCGCGAAGACGGTCCGCAAAGCCATCTGCTGACCAAAAAAGGAACCCCCACCATGGGCGGACTGCTTATTCTCGGCAGCTGCATTTTCAGTACGCTGCTTTGGGCTGATCTGAACAATTATTTCATCTGGATCAGCCTGCTGGTTCTGCTCATTTACGGCACCACCGGATTTGTTGACGACTACGTCAAAGTCACCAAACAAACGGCCAATGCCATGACCGCCCGTATGAAGCTTGTTCTCCAGTTTTCTACCGCACTGATTGCTTCGGCCGTCATTTCTTATGCTACGCCGGAAGCCTACCGTTACAGCCTGACAATTCCCTATTTCCGTGATTTGGCGCTCAATCTCTGCTGGTTTTATATCCCCTTCGCCATGATTGTCATTACCGGCGCCTCCAATGCGGTCAATTTGAGTGACGGCCTCGACGGCCTCGCTTCCGGTCTGCTGATTTGCAGTTTTGCCGTTTTCATGCTGATTGCTTACACCTGCGGAACTGCCGTTGCCCCGCATTTCACCGCTTTTGTTATTCCTGCTGCCGGTGAAATTACCGTCCTCTGTGCCGCAGTTATCGGCGGCTGTCTCGGCTTTCTTTGGTTCAATGCCCCCAAAGCCAAAGTCTTCATGGGAGACACCGGTTCTCTGGCGCTCGGCGCTCTGCTGGGAACCGTCGCCGTCATGACCAAACACGAAATTCTTCTTGCCATTGTCGGCGGCGTGTTTGTTATGGAAACCGTTTCGGTAATGATTCAGGTAGCTTATTTCAAAAAAACCGGCGGCAAACGCTTCTTCAAAATGGCCCCTGTTCATCACCATTTTGAACAGCTCGGCTGGCCCGAAACGACGGTCGTCATCCGTTTTTGGATTATGGCGTTCATTCTGGCCGTTTTGGGCCTGGCATCCCTGCTCACATTGTAAAAAAGGAGACGACAGGTGTTTTCCTTTTCAAGAAACAGCCGTTCGCAAATCGCCAACTGGTGGTGGACCGTTGACAAAGTATTGCTCACGCTGATAACGGTTCTGATTATCATCGGCATTTTCTTGAATTTCTCGGCCAGCCCGGCCGTAGCCCGCCGCATCGGAGTGGACAGTTTCCATTTTGTCAAGCGCCAAATGGTCTTCATTCCGCTGGCTATCGGCATAATTCTTTATCTCTCCATGCAAAATTTGCGTTTCATCCGCCGCACTGCCATCATCGGCTACATCATCACTATGCTGCTGATGGTTATGGCTCTGCTCTGGGGCGACGAAATCAAAGGCGCTTCCCGCTGGATTCGCATCTTCGGCTTTTCATTGCAGCCGTCGGAATTCATTAAGCCGACATTTGCCGTCGTCGCCGCCTGGCTTTTTGATGCCCAGAAAAAATATCAGGACATTCCCGGCACCCTGCTTTCAAGCATCCTCTTCGCCCTGACTCTCGGATTGCTGCTTGCCCAGCCGGACATCGGCATGTCTTTTGTTGTTACGGTCATCTGGGGCTTTCAGCTTTTCTTAAACGGATTGTCGCTCATTTTGGTAGGGTTTGCCATACTTGCCGGCATTGCCGCACTGATAACGGCTTACTTCGTTTTTCCGCACTTTCACACCCGCGTGATGCAATTCATTGCCTCAGACAATGAAGTAAGCTATCAGGTCAAAAAAGCAATGGAAGCTTTTGAAAACGGCAGCCTCTTCGGCCGCGGTCCCGGCGAAGGCATCGTCAAACTGAATATCCCCGATGCCCACACCGATTTCATTTTTGCCGTTGTCGGTGAAGAATTTGGTTTATTTGTCTGTTTAATTATGGTAGGCTTGTTCGCAGCGGTCGTTATCCGGTCCATGCTGATTTCGATGAGAGAGAACAACTTGTTTATCATTTTGTCTTCGGCGGCGCTGTCGGCATCTTTCGGCCTGCAAAGCGTCATAAACATGGCCTCCACCCTGCACCTGATGCCCACCAAGGGAATGACCCTGCCTTTTATTTCTTACGGCGGTTCGTCCCTGCTGGCCACGGCCCTCGGTATCGGCATGCTGCTGGCCATAACCCGTAAAAACGTCCATGCGGAGGATAAAGATGAAACCGACTAAAAAAACTGCTTCTGAAAAACCATTGATTATCCTCACGGCCGGAGGCACCGGCGGCCATGTTTTCCCCGCGGAATCGCTGGCTGAAGAGCTCCTGCGGCGGGGCTACAGACTGGCTCTGGTTACCGATTCCCGCGGCAAAGACAACTATCAGGGAAAACTGAGCGAAATACCTAACTACTCGGTCTGCTCCGGCGCCCTGGTCGGCAAATCAAAAC
>ENA-ORTF01004687-ORTF01004687.1-human-gut-metagenome-genome-assembly--contig:-NODE-4687-length-10111-cov-2.058174_pt1 | contig 10111 bp, 10 predicted proteins | sample MGYA00241908_ERZ509180 | MGnify/ENA primary metagenome ERZ509180 (study PRJEB26280, sample SAMEA2338814) | human gut metagenome | biome: human gut; feature: human-associated habitat; material: faeces...
TAGATCTTTTTTTCTTTTTAATCTAAGTATGTAAGAGAAAAGGCTGAGGATAAGTTCTCGGTATATCACTAAAATACTCGAAGCAAAATCTAATAAAATTTATTTGTTAATATTATAGATGAAATCTATAATATACCCTTTATATAAAGAAAAACAATTTCAACAAGCAGACAATAAATGCTACTATTGAAGCAGTCAGAAAGGAATAGGAATTATGAAAAATCTTTTGGTAGTATCTCATTGTATTTTGAATAATGCGGCAAAAGTAGAACAGGATGAAGCTGAGCTGGCTGAAGAATATAAAATCCGTGAAGAACTGATGCAGCTTATTTTGAAAAAAGATGTACAGCTGCTTCAACTGCCTTGTCCGGAATTTATTATGTATGGATCTCAGAGATGGGGACATGTGAAGAACCAGTTTCAACATCCATTTTACATGGAACAATGCCGTAAAATTCTTGAACCGGTTCTGCTTCAGTTGCAGGAATACGCACAACATGTGGAAAAATTCCATGTTCTGGGGATTGTTTCTGTAGAGGGCAGTCCGAACTGTGGATATCATCTGACCTGTGAAGGAGAATGGAAAGGTGAGATTGGTACGGATGAAAAAAGAATACAGGACATTCAGAAATCTCTGAAAATGACAGAAAATCCGGGTGTGTATATGGAAGTACTGGAAAAAGAACTTCAAAAAAGAAATATGGAAATTCCTATTGTGACGATGAAAGAAGCAGTGCAACTGCTGAACAACTAAAGGTTAGAGAGAAAAGAGGAGAACAAAATGAAAAACAGAAAAGTCTATGTAACAACTTTTTGCGGTGTTGCAGTAGCAATGAACATCGTGCTTGGAATTATCACATCGGCACTTGGAATCCCGTTATATCTGGATACACTGGGAACTGTGCTTTCCGCAGCAATTCTTGGTCCGGTACCGGGAATCATTGTAGGAGCATTGAGTAATATTATTACGGGGCTGATCTACAGTGTGTCAGATATCCCATTCTGTCTGGTAAATATGGCAGTAGGTCTGATCGTAGGTCTTGTGGCAAAAAAATGGAAATTTGGAATCGTACCTGCAGTGATTACGGGTATTGCGCTTAGCTTTATCTGCCCGGCAATTGGAACACCAATCGGAATCTATGTATATGGTGGACTGAATGGATCTGTATCTGATATGTTGGTAATGTCACTGGTACAGGGGGGAAAATCAATTTTCCAGGCTTCATTCCTTAGAAATGTTGCATCAAACTTAATCGATAAGATCGGAACATGCATTATTGGATGCCTGCTCATTAAGGCAATGCCGATGAGATTCATGGATAATTTTAAGAAAGAGGCATAAATCTCATATGATAAAGATTGAAAATCTGGTACATAAGTATACGATATGGAAAGATGAAAATACAAAAAGTGAGAAGACAGTATTGGACGGAATATCATTAGATATTCCGTCTGGTCAGTTTGTGGCAATTTTAGGACCGAATGGTTCCGGAAAGTCTACATTGGCAAAGCATTTAAATGTACTGCTGCTTCCGAATGAAGGAACGGTATGGATTGACGGGAAAGATACACATGCAAAAGAAAGGCTCTGGGAAATCAGAAGTCAGGTTGGCATGGTATTTCAGAATCCGGATAACCAGATCATTGGGACGAGTGTAGAAGAAGATGTTGCATTTGGTCCGGAAAACAAAAATATAGAACCGGAAAAAATAAGAAAAATTGTAGAAACTGTTTTGCGAAAAGTGAAGCTGTGGGATCGGAGAAAGGCGTCACCTTCCAGATTATCCGGCGGACAAAAACAGAGACTGGCAACGGCCGATGCGCTGGCAGGACTTCCGGCATGTCTGGTGTTAGATGAACCGACAGCTATGCTTGATCCGGATTCAAGAAAAGAAGTAATAAATATCGTGAAAGAATTGAATCGAAAAGAAGGAATGACGATTATTCTGATTACGCATCACACGGATGAAGTAGTAGATGCAGACCGTATTGTATTGATGAAGGATGGGAAAATCATCGGGGATGACATTCCGAAGAAAATATTTGCGGATTACGAATTGTTAAAAAAGGCAAAAATGGATATTCCGCCGGTTGTAGAGTTGGGAATGAGATTAGAAAAACAGCAAATTGGATTAGAGGGTCCGGTTTTACAGGAACAGGAAATGATCGAAAAAATCGTGAAATTATACAGAAGTAAATGTGGAGGCAAAAAGGATGCTGCAAGGTAAACATATCACATTTTCTTATTCAGATTCGGCAAAAGGGAAGATAGATGTTTTGAAAGATGTCTCATTTGAGATTAGAGAACATGATTTTATAGGACTGATTGGTACATCCGGGTCGGGAAAGACAACATTGATCAAGCATCTGAATGGTCTGCTGAAGGCGGAATCGGGAGAGATCTTTTTCAATGGGGAAAATATATATAGTAAAAAATATCCGATTTCAAAATTAAGAAAAGAAGTTGGTCTTGTATTTCAGTATCCGGAGCAGCAATTATTTGGAAGAACAGTTTTGAAAGATACGATGTATGGTCCGCTAAATCTGGGGATGAGCGAACAGGACGCAAAAAAGTCCGCAATTGATAGTTTAGAGCTGGTTGGAATAACAGAAGAATATTATCAGATGAGTCCGATTGAATTGTCTGGTGGTCAGAAACGTTGCGTGGCAATTGCAGGGGTACTTGCAATGCAACCGAAAATATTAGTTCTTGATGAACCGGCTGCAGGACTTGACCCTGAAACAAAATGTGATATTTTTGAAATATTACAGAAAATACGTAAACAACGAAACGCGGCAATTGTATTAGTATCCCATCATATGGAAGATGTGGCACAGTTCGCTAACCGTGTGTGGGTCATGTATAATGGAAAAATTGTTATGGATGATACACCGGAAGAGGTATATAAAAGAGTAGAAGAACTGGAAGAAATGAATATTGGAATACCGCAAATCACACATTTGACATATACTTTAATGAAAAAAGGAATTCCATTACCTAAAGTTGCAATTCATGTATCAGAAGCAGAGGAAATGCTTGCAAATATTAAGAATCAGACAACTTATGGCGTAGAAGAGCAGATCGGACATTTAAGAGAAGCTCTTAACATGCTTGTAAAAGCTCCGGCTCCAACCGCAACACCGGCACAGCCGACTGCAACACCAGCCCCTGCACAGCCAACTGCAACTCCTTCACCGACTGTAGCACCGGCCAAAGGAATTACAGCAACTGCAAAAGCTTCCACAATTTACACCAAAGGAAAAACCTCTACAACCATTACGGTTGTAAAAAATGATGTAACTGGAAAAGTTAAATTTACATCCAGCAACAAGAAAGTAGCGACTGTTTCCTCCAAAGGCGTTGTAAAAGCGAAAAAAGCGGGAAAGACAACCATTACTGTAAAGGTTGGAAATTACACTAAGAAGGTAGTAATCCAGGTTAAGAAACCTTCTCTGAAGCTTGCAAAATCTTCTGCAACAATCAAGAAAGGCAAAACAGTAAAAATCAAAGCAACCGCAACACCATCCGGAAAAGTAACATACAAGTCCAGCAACAAGAAAGTAGCGACTGTTACTGCAAAAGGTGTTGTAAAAGGTAAGAAGAAAGGTACTGCAACCATCACTGTTACAAGTAATGGAGTATCTAAGAAATTCAAAGTAAAAGTAAAATAATTGGTAACCATTCAGAAGGTACTGAACAGTTACAATAATTGTTACAAAGTTTTTACTGGTAACAAATAAGACTTGTGTGAAACAAGGCAAAGGAACGGGGGCCGTTTTTAACAGCCCCTGCTTTTGCTTGTAAAAAGAAACTTATTTTGCTACATATTTTAACAGGAGACAGCATGAAAAAACGAGACAGTGATAAGAATCCTTTTGAAAAAAAGAATCTGGTGAAACTTGCTCCAGCAGCAGTGGTTATTGCGGCTGTGGCTGCAGCAGGTGCTCAGGCTGGCAGCAGTGGAAAAGAAGTGACTGCTGAAACCAGAGAGGTTGTAAAATCCCAGGATCTGGAATCGCTTCTGAAAACAGCCTATTCCTATGAGGCAGCAGATGACGAGGCAAAAGAGGAGAGTCTGCTGAAAGCAGGCAAAAATACATCATCATCTTCAAAGAAAAAAACTTCCAAAATTTCAAAGAAAAAAAGTGGTATAAAAAAAGGAAGCTCAAAGACCCTTCCAGTAAAAACGGCTGCATCTTCAGGGGTAGGTCAGGGCTCCACCACTACACCAACTACAGAAGTTCCGGAAGGCGGCTATAAAGATGGAACTTATCAGGGCAGCGGTACTGGCTTTGGAGGAACGATTACCGTACAGGTAACTGTATCAGGTGGGAAAATCACAGCTGTTGATATATTGAGTGCCTCTGGAGAAACAGGCTCTTATTTTGCCTCCGCACAGGGCGTTGTAAGTAAGGTTTTATCAAGCCAGTCCCCGAATGTGGATGCAGTCAGCGGTGCAACTTATTCCTCAAACGGGATTATCCAGGCAGTACAGAATGCCCTTTCACAGGCAGGAAACAGTGATTCTGCCACACCGGCTGCCACACCAACTCCAACGCCAAAACCTGCAAAGAAACCGAAGAAAGATACTTCTGTCAGCTATAAAGATGGCGTATATGAGGGACAGGCAGAAAGCTTTGATGGAATCGTAACGGTAAAGGTTACAATAAAAAATGGAAAAATCAAAAAAATAAGCAACACAAATACAGACACACCTGAATTTTTTAATAAAGCATGGAAAACAATCAAGTCCAATGTGATTTCCAGACAGAGTACTTCTGAAATTGATACTGTAAGTGGTGCAACATTTTCTTCCAATGGAATTCTTGGAGCTTTATCCCAGGCTCTTTCAAAGGCTGATCAATCAGGAACTACAGACTCAAAGGAAGAAGATATAACTCCAACCCCGACTACTGTACCTGATGAAACTGTAACACCAATTCCAACGGAGATTCCACATCCTACCAAGACTCCGGATAATCCGTCAGATGAACAGCCGGTTGTAAAGCTTTTGAAAGATGGTACCTATACAGGGTCTGCAATGGGATATTCTGGAAAGGTTAACATAACACTGACAATTAAAGACGGAAAAATTACGGAAGTAACCAATACAAACTCAGATACCAGAAGCTTTTTCAATAAGGCATGGAGATCCATACAGCCTAAAATACTGGAAAAGCAGAGTACAGAAGGAATTGACACTGTAAGTGGTGCAACATTTTCTTCTATGGGAATTCTGGATGCGTCCAAAATAGCATTGGAGCAGGCAAAAAATACAGAGGTACAGCCTTCAGTAACGCCAGAGCCCACTGAGGCGCCGGATTCCACCGAGAAGCCAGAACCCACAAATACGCCAAAGCCGACTTCTGTTCCGGAACCAACGACTGCACCGGAGCCTACAGCTGTACCAGAGCCTACTGAAACGCCAGCGCCAACTTCTGCACCGGAACCGACGGATACACCGGAGAATTCTGTGACGCCGGAACCGACAGCTACGCCAGAACCCACGCCTGTGCCTGCTGGTGCATATACAGATGGAACCTACACTGGCATTGGAGAAGGCAATGACGGACCAGACAGTGTACAGGTTACCGTAACAATATCCGGAGGACAGATTGTGGGAGCAACCTATTTTTCCTATGATGATGAAGAATATGCAGATACAGCCTGGGAGGGAATTCTTGGACAGGTTATGGGAAAGCAGTCCGCAGACAGTGTAGATACAGTATCTGGATGCACATATTCCTCCCAGGGATTTATTCAGGCATTTAGAAATGCATTAAATCAGGCAAAAGGAGCATAACCCATGAAATACCAGAGTTTTATTATGAGAGTTTTATGTCTGCTTCTGATCGTTGGTGTCGTTCTTGGCTACAACTCCATGCAGAAAAAAGATAGTGATACCGAAAAAGACCAGCAGATCGCCAGTCTGACAACCAGAGTGGAGGCCTTGGAAAAACAGCAGGATGAGATATTAAGTGCCCTTGAAGAGGCTGCAAAAGCGCAGGAAGAGGCGAAGAAAAAGGCAGAAGAGGAAGCGAAGAATCAGAAAGCCCAGACGGAAGAAGCGGCTTCCGGGGATGCTTCCGAGGACGCGAAAAAAGATGACAAGAATACAGATGAGACAGAGGCTGAGGACGCTTCTTCTGAGGAAGAAAGTGAAGATCTTGTCTACAAAAACGGGACCTACACAGGAGACGGCCAGGGCTTTGGCGGCAATATCCAGGTTCAGGTTACACTTGAAAATGACACGATTACAGACATTCAGGTGGTAAGTGCACCAGGCGAAGACTCTGCATACCTTTCCCAGGGACAGGGCGTGATCAGTACCATTCTGGCTGCCCAGAGTACAGATGTTGACACCATTTCCGGAGCAACCTTCAGTTCCACTGGAATTATCAACGCTGTAAATGATGCATTTGGAAAGGCGGAAAATCAATGAAAAAGAGACAGAGAAAAATCCGGCTGATCCGCGCCGGCATCCAGCTTCTGTTTTTCATTTTTGCTCCGGCACTTTTTTCCACAGCATTCGCAGGCGTGAAGTCCGTTTTTCAGGCAATCGCAGCACATCAGGCAATCAGCTGGAATTCCTTTCTGGATGTGACTGCTGTGCTGCTGGTGGTAACCTGCCTGTTCGGACGGCATTTCTGCGGATATGCCTGCGCATTTGGTTCCCTTGGGGATGCATTGTACGAGCTGACTGTGTTTATCCGCCAGAAGGTTTTTCATAAAAAAGGCCGTCACGGATACTCAGAAAAAGCCATCCGCATTTTGCAGAAGGTGAAATATATCTGGCTTCTGGTGCTTCTTGTATCTATCCTTACCGGCTGGTACAGCAAGCTTCAGGGCATGAGCCCCTGGGATGTGTTTTCCATGCTCACCGCTGGCAGACTTCCCGGTGCTACCTACAAGGTGGGGATTGTGCTGCTGATTCTGCTCATGATCGGAATGTGCACTCAGGAAAGATTTTTCTGCCAGTTCCTCTGCCCAATGGGCGCAATTTTTGCTATAATGCCTATAGCGCCCTCTGCGCTGTTCAACCGTGACAGAGGCACCTGTCCGGCGAAATGCGGAGCCTGCAAAAAGCGCTGTCCTGCTCATCTGGACATTGACGGTGATACCCCTCTCTCAGGAGAATGTATCTGCTGCCACGCCTGCCAGGGAATCTGCCCGAAGAGGAACATCCGGATCGGGATTCCGAAGGCGAAAGATGAGAGCCTTTTTTAAACACGAGCTGGGAAAAGATGGGCGAACGCTATTGGAAAATAAGAGAAAATAAAATCAGAAAGAACAGGATATGAGTAAAAAAAGAAGTAAAGTAAGATTTCAGAATGAAGTCGATTTAATTAAGGTACATTATAAAAAGCAGTCCAGAGGTCAATCACTTACCTGCTTGGATATGTTTAATGGGAGAAGGCATTTGAGAAAGAGAAGTGCGGCAGGAATCCTCTGCGGCAGCCTGCTTCTCACTGTCATTTCTGCAATAGTACTGGGAAAAACAATTACAGTTGTTTATGCATCTGACATAGAAAAATACACCAACGCAGATTTCGCAATGGACACGGTAGTTTCCGAAACCCTTTACACCTCAGGCGCGGACATCAATACCCAGATTGGTGAAAAGCTCCGCGAAATGGAAACCACCCTCCTTTCCTGGACAGAGGAAAACTCCCAGATTTCCCAGCTGAACAATGCTGATGGCAAGACCATGGAAGTTTCTGATGATCTTGCCGCCGACCTTGAGAAAATCCGCCAGCTTTCCCAGGATTCCAACGGTGCTTTTGACCCCACCCTTGGAAAAATTATCCGCCTGTGGGACATTGCCGGCGAGAACCCTCATGTCCCAGATCAGTCCGAAATCGACACCCTTCTTCCCGAAGTGGGCTACGAGAAAATTCAGGTGGACGGAAACAATGTAACCCTTCTTGATGGCTGTACCCTGGATCTTGGTGCCGTTGGAAAAGGCATGGGCTGTGATTTGATCATGGATTACCTGCAAACCCAGCCAGATGTCTTCGGTATGATCCTGAACCTTGGCGGCAGCAGTGTCATGACCTACGGCGAAAAGCCAGACGGCTCCTCCTGGAAAGTAGCCCTCACCGATCCCCGTGACACGGAAGGCGACTATCTTGGAGCCATTACCCTGGACGCCAACCAGTTCCTTTCCACCTCCGGCGACTACGAAAAATACTTCATAGAAGATGGAATCCGCTACCACCACATTCTGGATCCAAAGACCGGCTATCCTGTACAGAACGGTCTCACCTCCGTCACCATCGTCTGCGACCAGGGTTACCTGGCCGACGGCCTCTCCACTGCCTGCTTCGTTCTGGGTCTGGACGCCGCGAAACCTCTTTTAGAGAAATATGATGCAGAAGCCGTATTCGTAGATGAAGACAAAAATGTGTATGTGACAAGTGGATTGATGGATAAATTCGAATTAATGAAAGACGGATATGTAGTAAACGAATTATAAGTTGTCCATGATAAATTCATAGAAAATGATAACTTATGGAATAGCAAGAAGAGCTCCCGACGATAGTTCAAAACTATCGTCAGGAGCTCTTTTTCAATCAACAGCATTTGGGCTGAATATATTCCTAAGCGGGGCATTCAAGGCGCGCCTTTAATGGAGCGGAGATCCACTGCTTACGAAGACTTAACATCGAAGGCTCTCCTGAGATGTTTAGTCGCAGTTAGCAGTTAGCTCCGCGGAATGTTGCGCCTCCCCGCGTGGAATATATTCAGCCCAGATGCGTACGGTGGTAACATATTACGGAATCCTCTTAAGCACTTCCTTCGTCAGCACTCCAATCAGCAGTCCTGTAATCACTCCCGACACCATCAGCGCCGGAGCATAATAATACAACAGTCCCACCGTATGCGTTGCCGGAATCGCCACCAGCAGCTGACCGATGTTATGGGAAACGCCACCAGCCACACTTACACCCAGCTGCCCGAATCCAATCTTATTTTTCACAAAAACCATCACAATCAAACTAAGGGTCGCCCCCGCCAGGCTATACATAATACTGGAGCCGCTTCCAAACATAAAACCGATAATAAAAATTCTCACAATGGAAACCAGCGCCGCTTCTTTCCACGTATACCTCTCCAGCACAAAAAGCACCGCCAGATTTGCAAGCCCTAGTTTCATTCCTGGAATTCCCGCAAAAAACGGAATCAACGATTCCACATACCCGAAAATAATGGCAATGGCTGCAAACAGCCCAAGATACGCTGTCTTTTTCTGATTCATCACTTACACCACTGCGTCAAATCCACTTTCGGAATCCTGTGAATCTGAATCGCCCTCTCCCTGAATGACTACTCTGTTTGGCAGGCACACAATATATCCGCCTGCACTGCCCACTGCCGGCTGCTTCATGCAAAGATGATCCGGGCAGTCCGCCTCTGTCATCTTTACCTCGCCGTCCTTAATTTCACACACATTGGTATCCCCAATCTGGATCACCTGATCCTCCGCCAGTGAATAAGTCCCATAAAGTTCCCCATCCACCGTAATCTGGATCGACCCATGAGTTCCATGTGGAACCGCATAAACAAAAATACAAAGCACCACTGAAATAACCAATAGTGCACCAATAAATACCGCTTCTTTCTTCTTCAAAAATGATACCTCTTCATTAATAGCTTTAACCAAAATCATCATATCATAGAACCATGTTCCACAAACGAACCATTAGTTTATGATATAAGAAATACAGAGATTTTTCAACCTATTCTAAAATCCATTTTTGAGAAAAAATCGCAACAGAGAGAATGACTGTTATTCACAGAGGAAACGGTAACGGGTGGCTGTTCCTTTCCACACCGCTTTTTATTGTAATTTCCCACGGAATATGCTATTGTATAGTTTGAAAGTCTGTGTGCCGTGCGGATCGCGGGAATGATTTTTCAAACACGTTCCAGGCCGGCGGCATTGTTGAAGAAATGTAACGATTCAGAAAACACTGGACAGTTACACAGAAATATTAGAAAGAAGGTGAAGCTATGGTTGAATTAGACCAGTTCAAGAGCATTCTTGCAACATACACAGAACCATTAGTGGAAGTGAGGGATTCACTTTGACCTGGCTAACAAAGAAAA
>ENA-ORTF01004690-ORTF01004690.1-human-gut-metagenome-genome-assembly--contig:-NODE-4690-length-10106-cov-2.238086_pt1 | contig 10106 bp, 10 predicted proteins | sample MGYA00241908_ERZ509180 | MGnify/ENA primary metagenome ERZ509180 (study PRJEB26280, sample SAMEA2338814) | human gut metagenome | biome: human gut; feature: human-associated habitat; material: faeces...
CGTGCTCCTGCTGCTTCTTGGCTGCGGCTTCCTTCTCCTGCCGGGTGGGCAGATTATGCTTCTTCCATTCGACCATGATTTCGTCCTCCTTACTGGAATGCACCGGAAACAGAATCGATATAGCCGCCCTCGCCGCTTGCGCCGCGCTCCACGCTGATGCGGAAATTGAACGCCGCTCCGGCAGAAGCGGTTTGATTTTCAAAGACAATGTTCGTGCCCTTGCGGACTTCTGCCGTCACGTCCTGCCAGACCGGCGAATCATCCAGCGCGTTGTTGGTTGCTTCCGTCTTGAACGCGGCATCATTCGGGATGGATCCGGACACCTGCAAGATCGCCACAGTAATGTCACCATCCACGGCCAGCGGGGTGGTCAGGGTCACACTTGCACTGGTAACGCTCTTGGTGAACGTTGCGTTCAGGCTGGTGCTCTCCTTGCCATCGTTCGCGGTGATCTTAATGGTATGGGAGCCGTTCAGGATGCGCAGGAAGCCGTCGGCGGTGCTGGCCTGTTCAAAGGTCAGCGCAGTACCGCTTGCAAGGCCGGTACGGGTGTTGGTGGTCTTACCGTCAAGTTTTTCGGTGACGGTCAGCGTGTCACCGTCGGCATCAGTAACGGTATAGGTGAAGTCGAAGGGTACGTTCTTCTCTCCCAGATTCGTGGAGCTGGCGTTGATGGCCGGGGCCACATTGTATCTGACCGTGCGTATAGCGGACGTGGTGTAGCCAGACTCCATGCCCCCGGTGTCGTATGCCTTGACGCGGTACATCACGGACGTGGTGCCGAAGGCGATGCTGTCCGTGGTGCTGGTGGCCGTACCCTGATAAATCCGACTCCACGACCAGCCGCCGTCGGTCGAACGCTCTACCTTGTAGCCGGCGAGATTGCTCTCATCATCAGAGCTTTTTGCCCACGAGATCGAGATGTTCGTGCCGCCCATGATGGACGAAGGAACGGAAATGTTCCACGGAGTCGAGGGTGCGGTATTAGTCGAGACCGTGCCATCGTCAGACACCCAGAGAGTAGAGGGCAAAATCAAAGCGGGACGAACACCACAGGTGTTTTGTTCGCATAAATTGTTGTCACAGGAACCATCAGTCAGGACAGTCCAGGCGGTATCTCTGTTGACGGTATACGGAGAACGAAGCCACCAAATGTCAGCGTTGCTGCCGTTGTATGCGACACGCTTACTATTGCCGCCAGAACCGCTGCCGAAGTAGTCCAGCTTTGCGCCATCTTTCGGAAGGGCATTGTGCGCCCAGCCAACTTCATAGCCGGACAGCAGAAATACTTTGGTGGAAAGACCATTTTCACCTGTCGCAAGGCTGCCCCAGCCGGTGCCCTTCTGGTACGGAATTTTCACCTGTTTGATAGCCGCTCTAATTTCGGAATCAATCAGGTTATAGAAGTTATCGTTCAGATAGGAATGGGTGGTGCTACCAGCATAGTCGTTGGTGTTTGTTCTATTCCACTGGCGTTTTTCGTAGATGTCTTTCATCAGCAGCCAAGTACCGTTGCAGCTATCGTCATAGACGCTGGACGGCTTGCCCTGATGCACGATGATGAAATCTTTGGCCGCACCGTTGACTTTGATTTTGACGATGCTGCCAACGGCCTTTGCGCCTAATCTTACATTTGCCATAAAAATTCACCTCCTTACTCAAAATTCAATCCTTGCCAGATCGGCGTTCCACACACCTGTCACGGTCAAGCCGTCAAGCGACTCAAAGGTGACGGAGAACGGATTTGCCGTTACGTCGGTCGCGATCTTCAATTGAAGGATATCGATATCCGCCTGCATCTTTGCAGCGGCGATGCGCAAGTCTTTGTGAGACTCCGGGGACAGGTCGTGCTCCTGAATCCGCTCTTCGACAAACAGCTGCAAGCTCTGCATCTCAGCGCTCAGATTGATCACGATCTCCGCATCCCGGGAGATCACGATCACCACAGTGAAAACGAACTCAAACTCCTGATCGGTGGAAGCCGCCGGGATCTCGACACCGCGGTCATCCTGCACGAGGAGCAGGAGCGTATCTTCTGCCGCCCCGGTCTGCCGCCCGAAGAGGGCAATCTGATGCAGGGTGTAGGTATCCTCCGCGCCGGTAATGCGAATCTTCACGCGGCGGGCAGCGCTGCCGTTTTCTTCAACAGGCTCGATGCCAAGCAGCTCAAGCGCATGCCGCTCGCCGGTGACGTCGGTCTGCGCGTGGAGCACAGCGGCATTTGCAAGACCGCTTCCTCCGACAGCCTGCGTAATCGTGAGCTGCTTGCCCGATACGGCATCCATCAGCAGCTCAATACCGGCGTCGGTATAAGCCAGCGTTTCCCAACTCATTGTGTGTCCTCCTTTTTGATTTCAGGCATCCGCACCGATGCAAGGATTCTTGTGCCGCAGGGTGCGGCGGCAGCGTAGGCATATGCTTCTACGGGGTCACAGAACAGATACATTCCTAACACGATATGCGCAGGCTTGATCTGGTTTACCATGTGGATCAGTTCTTCGCGGTGAAGCTTATCTTCAACGTGAGTGCCGATGGTCAGCAGGTAAGCCGGATAATCCACGCGGCATGTCCACCGGCCAACGCCCAGTAACGTGTCGAGCTGTTGGTACAGAAATGCAAGTGTAAAGGGTGGGCGGGTGCACAAACGCGACAGAATGCGCTGCCGTCGAAAACTCAGCGTTTCGGTCAAAGGCTTTGCCCGGATATGCAGGACTTGTTCCCATTTCTGCACAGAATCCACATCCATGGTCTGGACAAAAAAGTTCTGCCCGATGACCCGTACACTATCAGCTGTCCGGGAAAATTGTGCTTTTTCAGCGTCACAGACCTGCTGGTATTCCGCAATTTCCCGGTAAAAAGGCGGCAAAAGGGAATGCAGGTCATGGTTCAGGTCAAATTCCATGTAGTTCCACCTTCCCCAGCACCGGAACCTGCTGCAAAGCACCGGTCTGCTGCAGCGCCATGTCCGCAGCAATCCCATTGAGCGTCAGAGCCGAAACATTGACGACCCCATCAAGAGAGATGAGCGCGGCAAGGACACGAGCAAGATACACCTCTGCCGAGTAGGCAATGGCCGTACTGCTGATATTGACATCCCAGTTTTTACGAATCTGCAGCAGGTAGTCACTGACAGCGTCCTGCGCAGGCTGCTGTACGGTTTCAAGTTCGTGTCCGGATGCAAGGGTCAGCGTGGCAGAAATGTCTACAGGCACTGTCTGCGGCGCTGTGACGGTCACCTGCGCACCGATGGGCGCAAGCCCAAGGCCAAGCCCCTGACCGGGCGGGGGATCGATGGCATTCTGTACCATCTGCACAAGATCACTGGACGCAGGAAGAAAGTCGGCTCCCAAGATGGAGCAGCACACCGTGCCGCCACCATCCCACACGGGGTAGACCTGCACAGCGCCCACGCCGTCTATCGCTTCGATCTCCTCAACGTACTGTGCCACGTTTCCACCAAAGCTGCGGCTGTTCAGACGTTCAATGATTCTCGCGCGGAAAGGCTCATCCTCTTCGGTGTTTTCGCCGGGAATCAGAAGATCCGTCAACTGAGCGCTGTTCAATCCTTCAATGGAATCAATCGGCAGAATGGGGCCGGAGTATCGGTTGCCGATATCACCGGCAGTCTCAGCCTGCAGACGGTAGGCGCTTCCCTCCGTAATGGTGGAGATGACCACAAAATTGATACTCTCAGTGCCATTGATCGTTGAAAATCGCGCACCGATCGGAACCTCACAGTCAAAGATGCCGACCTTTACAGCGGCGGAAGCCTGCTTGCGGGTGATACCGGCCAGCACTGCCAGAAGATCCAGCGAATCGCCGGCAGCTGTCTGGACGAACGCCTGTTTCTGCACAAGGTCGAGGCTCAGATAAAAGCCCTCAAGCACGTAGGCTGCCGGGCCGAGTGAAGTCTGGATAGGGCTGGTATCGCGCTTATCATAGGTATCCGGCACCAGTGAAAGCATGTAGTCGAGGATGTTTTTATAGGTTGCATCTGAAAAGTTCTGCATCAGAATTTCACCTCCGTTCCGGTCTCAACATCGCCGTAGACTGTTTCGACGGTAAAACTCACCGTCAAATTCTGCCCGTCGATGCTGTATTCGTAGTTTTTTAACCCCGTGATGCGGTCGTCTGTCAGCAGAGCATCCTGCAGACGGCGCTGCAGTTCTGCGGCAACATAACCGGCATCCTGTCCGACCAGCCCATCCCATTGCATACCGCTTGCAGGCTGGTAGATCTGCCAGCGATAGCGCTCTACGTTCAGGATGATCTCCACTGCCTGCTTTACGGCATCATAGCCGTCGCATGTTCCGGCGATACGTCCAGCTGCACGGTCGATCTTCCATGTCAGGGAAGGCTGAGCGACAAACTCAACGCCGCCCGATAAATCGATGCTGTTTTCCGGCAATACGGCCATTTAATCACCACCTTCATATACACGAGATAACACGACGAACTTCTGGCCACGCTGCACACGCAGAAGAAGCACCTTGTCACCGGCTTTCAGGGCAGGGTTGAGGATGATATATTTCTTATCCTTGCTCAGTGAAAGGACTTTTCCATTCTCCCAGCCTTTGATGTCCTCGCTCTGTACAGAGCTGTCTGCGCCCCCTGAGAGCAGGGAATAACCAGTGTAAGGCTCCGATGGGCTGCCTGTGCTGCCGTGAACACCAGCGTGTATATGGGGCATGGCGTGCCGGTGTTTCAGCAGCGGGATCTTCTTTTCAATGACCGGCTCTGCAAGGTAGAGAATATCCTGCCGCAGTGTAGCCATTTCCGTGTTGATGGAGATTTCCAGCACATCATCATCGGGCGGGGCCTTTACCACGGTGCCGATCTGCAGATCGGTGGGCTGGTCAACGTCTCCGGCAACCCGGTTCAGCTGCAAAAGTGCTTCCACGATGTCCAAAAGATTTCCCTCCCTTACAGAGCTTTTGCTTCCAGTTCCATGGTGTGCAGATCGTTTTCCCACGTATGAGAGACCTTTTCCAGCATGACATACTTGCGGAACGGGTCGCCGTCAAGATCATTGATATTGACCAGAAGAAGCTGTCCCGCCCGCAGGCTATTGACACCCAGCGAGGTGAATTTGAGTTGCTGCAGAACGCGATTGTAATACTCCAGACTGACCTTTGCCTGCTCCTTGACCTGTGCGTCTGTGGCCGCTTCGTCCACCTTTTGATAGAGCTGCAGCAAGCCCCAGCGGGCAATGGTGTCCGAATCCTTTCGGATAAAAACATCGGACTTGCCGGTCTCCTTGTTCGGACGCACCAGCTTGATGCTGTTGTAGGTCTGGGAGTCAATTGACGTGTTGTAGCTGTAGTTGGTCATCAGGCTCTTTTCGCCGATGATGTAGTCGCTCTTCATATCAGCTGCAGAGCGCAGAGCAACACCATCTCCAGAATCGTAAAAAACAAAGACCGTGCCGGTATTCAGCAAGGTCTTCTGGATGGCAGTATTGATGATGTCGATGCAGCTTTTATCCTGCATCACGAGGGAGGGGAGTTTGTAGCCGGTATCGGCCAGCGTGCCCACATCTACCTGCAGGTCTTCACAGATCTGCTTGATAATGTCGGCGGCGCTCTGGGCATAAAATGTGTAGCTGTTATTTGCTTTCAGGTAGCGCAGCCGGTCATAGCAGACCACATCCACAGGCCCCCAACGGTCCTGCCCGCGGCTGAATACCCATCCATAAAACTGCAGTTCTCCATCTGCGGAAAACCGTACAACGTCGCCCTCTTCGATTTTGGATTGCGGCGTGCGCAGATAGGTGAAGGTAAGCTTGCCGGGATTCCCGGTGCGCTGGGTGATCCAGCTTGCGGTTGTTACGCTGTTAGTGAGGTTTAGCAGGTCTCCGGGCGTTTTGCGGCCCACGATCAGTTCATAGCTCACCGGTTCACCTCCGTGAGGTCAGAAGCGGACATCCAGCCGAATACCACCCCGGAAAGATCCTGCACGCAATACGGATGCGGGTTTGTGCGGGATACGATGCGCCGTACCTGCACCTGCTGGCCGCTGAGCGTGCCGGCAGGTGTTGGTGCAGTGCTGGTGCTGTAATATTTCCCGTTTGCCTTACGCTGGGCACCCACATAGAGTTTGCTGCTTTGGATGCTGCGTGCTGGAGTAAGGATCACTTTTACAGCACTGACAGTAGACGTTGCGACAGCAGCGGCAGAAAGCGCCCGCGTGACAGTGTTCAGCGCAGAGGATGCCGTAGTGGCTGCAGGCGAGAAGTTTCCGCTGCTGCCCTGCAGAACAGCCTTCTGCGGTGAAAAGTCCTTGTATTCAGTAATGGTCAGGTCAAAGTAAAAGTCGCCGGTCTCGCCGCCGCGCTCCTCGGTCTTGAAACTGGTAACAAGGCACTCAAAACCCATGCCGCCACCCAGAAACGGGGTGCCGTTCTCATAATAGCGCACCGGCGTATAGACGATGGGCCTTTTCTGATCCATTGCGCTCTTGAAAAACGTAATGTACACCGATGGCGGTAAAAACACGGCCGCGCTCATCCATGGGAGCCTGCGTCCGGGAAACAGACCGGAGATCGTTACCTTACGCAGCTTTGGCGTGCGCGGCTGCATGACAGGGCCAAGGCCAAGCACATTATACTCGCCATTGTCGGATTCTTTGGTCTCCGGAAGCTTTTCCGGGTTGATGGGCAGGGACAGCACGGTGCTGTCCCGTGAAAAATAAATGCGGTAAAGGCTCGGCATACATTCTCCTTAATTGACCGCAACGACACTGCCACTCTGCACGCGCTCCATAATGAGGTCGCCCAGAAGATCGGCAAGGCTCTGGCGGTCGGCTTCAGTGTTTCCGGTGTTCTGGCCTTGAACAGTAATGACCGGGGCCTGCGAGGTGAGGTTGATGTTGTTCACGAATTTACGTTCCGCAATATCAACCATCATCTTGAGCTGCTCATCTGAAAGATCAACCGTTTTTGCGATCTTACCGGTGTTGTTCTTAATTGCGCCAACATTATTCAGCAGGGAATTGACATCTGCTGCCTGAGGAACGCCCAGATCGCCAAGACCGCCCGGCCCGAACAGGTTGCCAAGGCTGAGGTTGGAACCCCAATCATATCCTCTGGTGTAGGCGCTTCCGAGATCCATGTTCTCCCACGGCTTCACATACTCGGTATAGCCGCTGTTCTGGATCTCATCGCTCCGTTTTTTGGCAAGATCGGTGATCCAGCCGCCCAGGCCGCTGGTCAGATCGACCGTCACGCCGGGGATCATGTTGATAAGCCCCTCAACAGCGGACGCAATATTCTGCATATACTGCAAAACGGTGATTGCCATATCATAGAACAGAACTTTCACAGCTGCGACCGGGTTCGTGAACACATTGCCCACAAAGTTTGCAAACATGGCAAATCCATTCTGCAGGGGAACCAGAACACTGTTGAACACGAATGCACCCATCACAGCAAATGCGCCCGTAATGATACCTGTAGCGGAAACGCTTGTGCCTGCAAAGTGGTTCATCACAGCAACACCTGCATACAGGGCAGCTACCAGCACCAGAACGGCGGCAGCGGCCAGTGCGGCCGGGTTTGCGGCCATGACGGCATTGAGAAATGCCTGTGCGGCAGCGGCTTTCTCAGAAGCAAATGCCAGAATGTTCGTCCAGTTGGCGGCAATCAGCAGCACACCAAAAGCGGTTCCCAGAGAAATCACAATGGGGACAACCGTCTGGATGTTGTTCGCTACCCAGTTGATGGCTGACAGCAGCGGGTCAAGGGCACGGATGGCAGCGTTGGAAGCCACCGTCCAAACCTGCGCCCAAGTCATGGGGGTTTTTGCAAATTCAGCGTTGGTCTCTGCTGCGGCTGCAAACATGGCGTTTTTTACAATGGCGGCGGTGATCTGCCCCTGTGCACCCATTTCGCGCAGCTTGCCCATATCCACCTGCAGATAGTCCGCAATGGATCTTGCAATGGCCGGTGCCTGTTCCATGACGCTGTTCAGTTCATCGCCGCGCAGCACGCCGGACGCAAGGCCCTGTTCCATCTGAAGAATTGCAGCCTGCGCAGCTTGCCCGGATGCGCCAGAGAGCACAAGCTGTTTGTTCAGCTGTTCTGCAAACTGCACGATCTCCTTCGTGTTGTCAAATGCGCTGCCCGCCATAGTACCCAACTGTGAAACCAGCCCCATGGTGTCCATAAAATTGCCGCGGGAACGCTGCGCGGACTGGTAGATCATCGTTTCCAACTGCTGCGTGGTCTGCAGGCCATCGTTCATACGGTCAAGCCGGGCGCGGGTAGAAACCAAGCTGTCTGAAAGGTCTACGGCTCTTTTCAGCCCCTGAATACTGAGGTAAGAAGCAGCAAGCCGTTTCACAGCGCTTGCCAGAGCATCAGCGGAAGACGTGGCCGCTTTCTGATTGTCCGAAAGTTCTTTGGTGCTTTTGGATGCTTTTTCAGCGGCATCGGCCTGTTCTCGGATAGCGGCGGCTTCTTTTTCCACCGCAGCCTGCGTTTCACGGGCTTTTCCGGTAAGGATGCCGGTTTGTGTACCCAGCGCTTCCACCTTCAAACGCAGGCGTTCGTTCTGGGTCTCAAGCTGTTTGTACGCAGCGGTGCCCGCTTCACCGGCAGCGCGCATGGCATCCAGCTGCTGAGCACTGGCTTCAAAGGCCGCAGTTGCCTTAGCAGAAGCAAGCTCTGTGCTCCGCAGTGCGGATTCATAGCTTTTCAGCTGGCGCTGTGCAGCGGTGGTTGCAGAAGCCGCATTCTTCGCGACTGTGATATACCCGGCCAGCGGATTGGAAGCCTGATCGTCCAGAATGAACCTTGAATGGATATCAGCCACTGTGTCCAGCCTCCTTCATCTGTCGGGATTCTTTTAAGCGCTTTTCCATTGTACGCAAAGCAAATGCCCGGACCAGAGCCTTTTCACGCTCCGGCAGGGCATCGTATTGACCGGGGGACCAGCCGAGATTGTCAAAACAGTAGTAAGCTGTCAGAACATCAATATCCCAGAGGTCCCCGGCGATCAGTTTTTTGCTTCTTCGTCCGGGCCTTCATCCAAGCCGGACAGTTCGTTGATGGCGGTGATGAGTTTGAGAAACTCACCGGCCAGCAGCATCTTGCCGGGGACCTGGACAGGATCTTTGGTGTTATAGTTTTCGCACAGCTCAGCGCTGTGAAAGTCGGGGAATACCGTTGCAGCCACGATCATGCGGCTGGAATATTCGTTGGCATCCATCTCGTCCTGCCACTGCTGGCCTACCTTTTTCTTGCGGGTGGATGCCTTGAGCAGGGAAGAATTTTCTTCCTGGGTCAGGGCGCGGATCTTAAACGGAACAGGTTTGCCATCTGCGCCGAGAAAGCGCTTGGAAATGACAAGCTCCTTTTCTTCCGTAGGAACAGCGGGATGCAGAAATGCGGAAAGTGCGCTCATAAAGAATACCTCCTATCAGTTGCCCAGATTGACCGGGTCGGAAAATGCTTTCAGACGGTTTACCTTGGTGTAGCTGAAATTGAAGTCATAGTTCAGCATTGCTTCGTCGTCGTTCAGGATGGACAGCGGAATCTCACCGGTCAGCATACAGCCATAATAGCCCATGACCTGATCGCCCACGCTGGCCGTGGGGTCGTTGTTGGTGATGGTGATATCAAAGGTTTCCATTACACCAGTGTTGATATACTGCAGCAGCATATCGGTGAACAGGTTGCTGCCGTTGGAACCAAAGTAGACATTGCCGGTGCCGGTCTGCGTGACACCATTGGCCTTTTTCTGCACCGTGCGGGTGCCGATGGTCTTCATGTCCGAGGTCTGAATGCCAGCCACAGTCTTGATGTTTTTCATGCCGCAGATCTCTGTGATGCGGCCATCACGAGTGACGGTGATTTTGCCTTCGGCACCGTTCAGGGTGTCCTGTGCAAGCAAATACATTAAAATCCCTCCTTACGACACATCCAGCGTGATGTAGATCTTGTTGGTGCTGCCCACGGCTTCGATCGCCAGCGTGATAAGCACCGCGTCCTTGGCATCGCCCTTCTCAACGGTGACATCGGTTTCGCCATCAAAGTTCTGGATGCCACCGGATGCCTGCAGCTGGGTCAGGTACTTCACGACGGCGCTCTTGTACTCCATGCGGCCCGC
>ENA-ORTF01004693-ORTF01004693.1-human-gut-metagenome-genome-assembly--contig:-NODE-4693-length-10101-cov-2.163349_pt1 | contig 10101 bp, 22 predicted proteins | sample MGYA00241908_ERZ509180 | MGnify/ENA primary metagenome ERZ509180 (study PRJEB26280, sample SAMEA2338814) | human gut metagenome | biome: human gut; feature: human-associated habitat; material: faeces...
TTGGTTTACCGTACCAGGAGCAATCGTTGGAAAAGGCAGACCGAGATTTACTACGCAAGGAAAATTCGTAAGAGCGTACACACCTAAAAAAACAAGGGATTACGAACAAAAAATAGCAATGTGCTATCGAAAAACTACAAGCTATCAAAGTGATAAGGCTTTAAGAGTAAAGATATTTGCTTATAGAGAAATACCTAAGTCGACCACTAAAAAATTAAGAGGTTGGCTATTAGATAAAACGTTTCTTTGTACAGTCAAACCGGATATCGACAACATTATAAAAGTGGTTTTAGATGCACTCAATAACGTAGCATATTACGACGATATTCAAGTATGTGAACTTGTTATTATTCGTGAATTTGCTGAAAATGAATGTTTAAAAATATGTCTAGAAGAAATCGGTGAGAGAAGACCGAAATAGGAGGATAGAATTATGGGATTGTTTGATTTAGTTAGAGAAGAACAAGAAGCTAAGAAAAAAGCTGAGGAATCAGCTAAAAAAGATACAAAAGATGCAGTTGTTGAAGAAGTAGAAAAGGTTGAAGAAGATAAAAAAGAAGCTGATCAACAACCTGCTCCAGTTGCAAAAGCTGAAAAACAAGCGGCTGAGGAGGTAAAACAAGCAGTAGAACAAGCAACTGAAATTGCAGAAGAATCTAAAAAAGAAGAAAAACCCGCAGGTAAAAAAGTGCCTAAGAAAAAAGCAAGTACTGAAAAAACTTACAAGTATCCATTTGGAGTCTACTCTGAAGGAAGATTGATTGATATTTCTTCTTATGGGTTTGTAGATGGCCAAGATTATACAGAAAAGGAAATCACGGACATCATGTTACAACACCGTCATTATGAGTTTGCAGGAACAATGGAATACAGCTATATCGAGGATGACAACGTTCTTGTTGTAACTGGGAAACAACATAGAAAAGGCTAGGTGTTCGATATGGCTTATACAAGATATAAATTCTATGTGATTGGAGTTGGTGGGACTGGTTCTCTTCTAGCAAGAGACCTCCCAAAACTTCTTTTAGGAACGTCACATAAAATGATGCTCGTAGATGGTGATACAGTTGAATCTAAAAATATCGAACGTCAAGGATACCAATCTCAAGACGTTGGTGATAATAAGGCTTTGGCATTATCGAGAAAAATCAATTCTCTTTATCCAATAGAGTGTGAATTCGATGATAAATATTGCACTTATGAAAGTTTATTTGCTCTTATCCAAGATGATAAGGGATATGTTCCTGTAATCATAGGATGTGTCGATAATGATGCTACAAGAATGATTTTAGAAAAAGTATTTAAGAAGCTAGATGATGTTATTTACATTGACTCAGCGAACAGTGAATACGAAGGAAATATCTATATCACAACAAAAAAGAATGGTATTCAACAAAGTAATTTGAGAAGTCAATGTTACAAATTTGATTTAGATAAGCACCCACTTGACGTTTCTTGTCAAGAACAGGCCGCCAAAGGAAATGTTCAATTTCTAGTAACCAATGCAAAAATGGCCGTATCGATATTGGAACATTGCAACGCTTTAATCATGTATCAGTTGAAAGAAGGTGTTCAACTTGTCAACAGATTTGAGACAGTTTTTTACGACTGATCATGTTCCAGATAAATTAGAACCTAACACCTATGAAAAGTTTTTCATCAACGCTTTAAGCTATACATCACCAAAAGCTATAGATGATTTAACGATTGCATTTGAAGAAGATGAATCTAATGATTTGATACAAAATTTTCAAGAAATTGACTTATTAGACGAGCATGTTTTTCCAGATGTTATCGACTATGAATTTGAAGAAGTTATATTAAGTCCTTTTTTTGACAGAAACGAATTTGCAGTTGATGGTTTTGAAACATTGATTGAAGGATTATATGATGAACAGAATGAAGTGTTTGTAAATGTAAGTTTTATTATCCCACAATTAAAAGGTGTCTTTAGAGAAATATATGCAGAAGCCAAAGAGTGGTGTGAGTACTCGGATGAAACATTATCCGAACCTAAGGTTGATTATTACAATCTAGGTACCACTGAAATACAGTTCCTGTATATCAAATTCAAAAATAAGGGAAAAGCTAGGAAATTCAGAAAGCTTTATAAAAAGAGCTATCAAATAAGAGCAATGCTATATGGTTTTGGATATCGATTTATAAATGGTCAATTTGTTAAAGGAAACGTAAGAAACATTGAAATTGAAGGATGGGAATATCCTGATTTGAATTTTGGAGTTGCAAATGAAGCTCTAGAAATCATGGCCAATGTTTCAAAAAAAGAAAGACACAATACGGAATTGTTGCAAATAATAGTCGAAAGAAAAGTAGATGATTGTGATTATAAATTTACTTCAAATGCTTTGATTTCAGCTCTTTCAAACACATTAAAGACAAAAAGCGAGGTGATCATGTAATGAGAGAAGCAATCATTCGTTTAAACAACAAAAAAGATGATGCTGAATTATGTATCAAACAAAACGAGAAGATTACATTCAAAATGCTTTCAAAAGAAGAACTGGTAAAACTTTTTAATGATTTTTTTATCAAAGATCAGCATGAGAAAGCAAACATAAAATTGTTTTCTGAAAACACAATAGGTGCCGGTATTGATTATAACGTTATAAAGCAACCTGAGCATATGCAATATGTTACTTATAATAATCATTCATACAAAATCAATTTTCCTAATGCTATTTATATTGTTAAATATGACAACAAAATCGTAAAAGGCATCCAATGCTATTGCTATAAGAAATACAAAGGCGGAGATACCGAATTGTATGAATATGCAATGCCAAATATGTTGACAGGAAATGCAATGTGCATGGGTAGTGCCGATAAAAGGATTGTTGATGGTGATATTGAAGCTGCTTTGAATAAAATTATCGCTACACCTTACTCACATGGCAATTTTGATGGTATAAAAGGATTTTCAACAACAGTCAGCTATTTTGAATATTTAGAAGATAATCCATTTCCTTACAAACTTTTAAGAAAATTGAACAGGAAATTAAGAGATGTCAAAGTGTGATGAATTAAGAAAATTACTTCTTGAATGGGGTGAAGATAATTATTTGCCCCTCAAGAAAAAAATTGCGTATCTGGAAAATGAAAATTATCGTTTGAGAATGCAAAATTTAAGAGTCAAAGAAAGAAATGAAAGACTCGCATTGATTGTAAAGAAAAGAAGAGAGGAAGCAAATTATGAAAATAGATAGAGGAATTGTTCTTCTTTGTGATGGTGGCATGGGACTTGTAAGAAAGAAAGCAGAAATCTGTTCCGATTGCAATATGGATTTTGAAGACTTCATGCGCAATAAACCAGTAGCAGGACGTGATACAAATGACAGGTGAAGAATGGTCAAAACTTTGTAAAGAGCGTGGTGTTGTTGTCCTCGATGCAAATTACAAAGATATGACACAAGATGATGCTTTAAAGTATTTTGATTTATTAAAAACTGCAATGGATCATGCCTTTGCCAGAAAATATGATTTGGAAACTGTCCAATATGAAGATTATGCATTGCCTGAAGGATCTACATTCTATGAAGATGATATGAACAAGAAAGTTGCTTGTTGTGAATGCGGAAAGAAAATCATGTACGGAGCTTCTTATACATCAAGAATCATCTTGAATAGCGGTGGATTTGGCTATGCAGTATGTGAAGATTGTTATTACAAAAATGACATGAAAGATATCGTTGAGGAGGAAAAATAAAATGGGAAATGAAAAATCAAATTATGAAATATACAAGGAATTAATAGAAAAATACAAATTCAAGATTGGAAGACCTAGTGAAATCAATATGGATGACTACGATGTTGTTGTGTCATGCAATAGCGTTGGATACGCTCATGTAAAATATATAGTTCTTAAAAACGCCCCTAATTTAACTGATAGAGAAATTGCTCTTCTTTGTGATGGTGGCAATTTATGTTTTGGCTATCGAGTGGAAGGAAATACTATTTGTGTTTATACAGATTAAAGCGTTAAGAAAGGTTAAGGTGTAAAAAAATCTGTAGATTGCAGAAAAAACGGTACTAAAAGAAGAAAGAAAAAGAGCTAATCAATACAAAGAAATGTAGAAAATTGTGAGGTAATAGATGATGAATAAAATAGAAGAATTTAATGTTGATGAATATATAGATAAAGTAACGGAAACAAAAAGGATATTTAGACAATCGCTTGAAAAATATGGCAAAGAACCCCAATGCCGACAATTAATGGAGGAGTGCGCAGAGTTAATTAAAGCAACAAATAAAATGTTACGTTATGCTGATAGACCAGCTGAACCTGAGTATTATGCCAATTTAATTGAAGAAATAGCTGATGTTGAAATCATGTTATATCAATTGAAAGTTATGTTTAACGTTAGTGATGATGAAGTTTTTAAAGTGAAAATTCAAAAAGCTAAAAGAGAGCAAGAAAGGTTGGAAAAGTTAAATGACAGCACAAAAAATGTTTGAATCAATGGGATTTAAAAAAGAAAAATTTGATTATTTTGGATTAGATCGTTTTATTTATAAAAAGCCGATCGTGGACGAAGGAGACTACTTATATACATTTGTTGTTTTGTTTGATAAAGAAGAAAAAATAACATCTGTATATTGTGATGAGTATTCTGAAGATTATGAGTACGGTTATGATGCACCGCCTGCAATTGATATGGAACTTTTAAAAGCTATCAGTCAACAATGCCGTGAATTGGGGTGGTTAGATGAATAAATACGAAAAAGCATTTAATCATTTGAGAGAACACGCATCATTTGATACCGTGGATGAAATGATTGATATAAAAGAATTAGCGGAAAAGGCAACACCTAAAAAACCATTAATAGCATTTGCTGATGGTGTTACTGTTGATGGTTCGATTGTTCGAAGAACAGCATTAGTGTGTCCTTCTTGTCAATCGCTTTTAATAGAAGGACAAAAATATTGTCCTTGTTGTGGTCAAGCACTAGATTGGAGGGTTGAAGATGAAAAAATTTAAGTTAAAAGAAACATCATATAGCTTTGATAAGAAAGGTATGATTATTGAGGGGGAACGTGTTGATGGAATAGTAAAAGTTTATGCTAAAGATTTATGTAGAATAAATGAAAATATTATGACAAAAGGAGAAATAATGAATTGTATGGCTAATGGCGCCTATCATAATTGGAACTACTATGCGAGTAGATTGGAACCTTTAGAAATAGTAAAAATAACTCGTTTAGATTATGAAATGCTCAAGTTTTTGCAAAAACAAGGCGCAAAATATATTTGTAGAGACAAGTGCGGTCTTTTAAATTTATTTGATGAAGTCCCTCGTAGTGCCGGTCCTTCATGGATTTCAAGAGGACATTCTGATTATTTTAGTGATTTTACAAAACAATTATTCCAATTCGTCAAGTGGGAAGATAAAAAATATTATGTCATAGAAGATGTTTTAAACAATTGCGAGGTGGTTGAGGATGGAGATTTAAACGTAACAATCAAAACTGGAAAAGGAAAGTACAAGCTGTTCTATGCGCATTTGTCAAATGATGTTACATACACTTGTATTCAAACAAAAGCTAAAAAAGAAAATCCTTATGCCTATGACATTCAATTCTTTCCAGCAAAAGAAGTTATTGAAAATGGTGTTATCAATATCAAATCAAGTGAGTAGGTGGTAAATAATGCAGAAGATTAAAATAGAAGCTGAAAATGATTTAGAAAAACGTTGCAAAAATTTAAAAGAACAAAATGAAGCATTGATTAGTGGATTGAATCTTGCAAATGAAACAATAAGCAATCTATACGGTTTGCTTCGAGAATACCGTCAACAAAAAGAAAAGCTTTTAAAACAAAATACAAAACTGTTAGCGATTTATACTGTAATCATCATAGCTCATATAATCACTGCAATCATTAATCAATCATATCGAAATTCACTCATGTTTTATTTTCTCTCGGTCGTAAGTATTGTGTATGGTATTGATTTATGTAGTCAAAAATTCAAAAAAAGGTGATTGAAATGAATATATTAATTAAAAAGCTTAATGATTGTCAGTTGACTAATCAAGAAATCAAATACGTTATTGGTCGTTTAACGTGTGCAACTAATTTTGATAAGGAATTGCATCTGAAAGCAATTAAAAAGCTCGAAATACAAAGAAAGTACCTTGAAGAAGGCAATGTAGAAATAAAAGAAGATGGTGATAAATAATGTACATTAACCCATTTTGGTGTGGAGTTGCAGCAACTATCCTTGCTGAATTGGCAGGAATAATTGCTTATGCAATTTATCAAGATCACAAAAATTAATAATTAATTATTTTGGAGGGCAAGGAATGAAGTATACAGATGAAGAAAAGAAGATCATTGATGAAGTTAAAAAATATCTTAGAGAATTACGCCTAATAAATATTGAAAAATTCTCTTTAACATTTGAAATTGAGGACATTCCAAGCCCTCAATCAATTAAATACAGTGATGAAGCTCCTGGAGGTTTTTCAAAACCAAAAGGAGAACAAATCACTTCTAATATGTTGCGCAGGGAGCTTCTAACAAAGCGCCTAGAGCTCTTTAACAAAGAACTTGATAAATTTATGCCGTTAGTATATTTGCTAAACGCAGGACATAGAAACATCATTAGAACGTATGTATGCTCAAGAGGGTACAATGAAATGATTGACACATTAGAAGAATCGTTTTGTATCAGCAAATCAACTTACAAAAGAGAATTTCCAAAAGCATGTTTAGAATTATCTAGATATCTTGACATGGAGAACCACCCATCACTAGAAAAACTAAATAACCAATTTTATGAAAGTATTAAGAGTGAATAGATTTATTCATTCTTTTTTTGTGTATGTATAGAAATTACTTATATTTTTAACATATATTGTGACATTTTCTCTACAATCTGTGATATAATTTCTTATGAGAAAATATATTCTTACGAAGAGTGATTATGTTAAGAAGAAAAAAGGAGTGTAGACTATGGCAAAAATAGTTTCTTTTACGTATTGTGATAATGTGGCAAATGATATGAATGGTAATCCTATAATTACAAGGCCTTTACAAATGATTACACCTATGGCAATACCATCTAATTTTACTTTTTCTATTTCATTTGGGGTTTATGATATCGATAAGATTGAAAAGAATTGCATTAATATAGATTTTTTAGATCCTAATGATGTAGTGATTTCAAATAATGAGTTAATACTTCCAGATATGCCTAGAGAAATAAATGAAACACCAGATCCCGTAGGTATTCAAATTAATGTAGAATTTAAAAATACGTATATAAAAGAAGAAGGTGAATATAAAACTAGAATAATTTTAAATGGTAGTAAACTAGGCGAGTTTCCAATAAATGTTCATAAAACAAATATAATGTAACAGAGGAGGAAGATTATTATGGTTGCTAAAGCAGCAATTTTAAGTGTTTTTGTAGTTACTTCTCTTGAATCAATGCCATTATCTTTAAATAATGAGACAGTTAATATAAATAAAAATATTTATTCTACATCATACAATATTGGATATACTAATACAAAAGGTATGCATAGTTCTATTTATAATGTTGTGCCTGTTCAAGACAAAGAGGATGGGGTAAATGTGAGTTTTTCAGTTCCATTAACAAGAAATTTAGATAAATTAAGAAAGATATCTAAATTAGAATTAAAAGAAGATAATTCTATTTCGTTTTCAAAATATTTTATACAACAAGTAGCAAACATATTAGGTAGGTTAAAATATCAACCAGAAATATTTCCAACATTTACAGGAAATATTCAACTGGAATATGAAACAGATAATCAATATTTGGAAATTGAAGTTACACCTACTAACCTTATGAAGATTTTCTCTATAAAAAGTAATGGAGAGGAAAATGAAGGTGAGTTTGTGAGCTTGGATTTAGAGTTGATAAAACAAGAGGTTGAGGCTTTTTATGAACAAGATTGATTTTTATTTGAAAGAAAAATTATATAGAGCTGTTTTGCCTTATGAACCTTTTATAAAAGAAGATGGAACTATTTCTAGTGCTGCGTTTAAAGATTCGCAAGGTCTATCTGTAGATAGGCAAATGCATCGAGAAAATATCGAAGCAGTTAACTTTATTTCTACTATGAGAAAAGGAAGAATTGTCTCGGTTACAGTTGATAACTGTGATAAGAAATCTATTAGATATCTTCATTTACCTACAAAAGAAAATGATTATCATTCTGAACTGCATAAAGATACCCAAAAAAAAGCATTGACTAGTTCTCAAGCAAAGTATTTAGCAAAAATGTGTATTACTGAAAAACATTAAAAATTACATAAATAGTTGAGAGCAACAACAATTGCTCTTCTTTTTTTATCACAAATGATAATTTTTTATTAAAAATGGACCCAATTTGGACCCAAAATGAACCCAAAGTGAGCCCTAATTGGACCCAAAGTGGACCTAGATTGAACCCTTATTTCCATGCTATTATGCTATTGTGGTTTTTGAAGAAATGAAACAATCCCATAATTCTTCCAAAAGCCAGTATAAAGCAACTTCGGTTGCTTTTTATTATTTTATCAAGAAAGAGATGTATTCGCATGGGAGGAAGAGATTCGCATGTTAGTAGAGGAAAAACAGTTGGTTTAACTGTTACTTATTTTGATGGTTCAACAGGTCATTTTAGAGCGACTAAAGATGGGCGCACTATTTCATTGGGAGGAGCTGGATTAACCGGTTCAGGAGTTCATGAAGTCCCTAGAACTTTAAATGAAATAGCATCAGCAGCAAGAACGCAAGGACTTAAAGTTACAAGACATAACCAACGTAGTTTAGATTTGATGGACGGAGCACAAAATGAAATGCGAAAAAAAGCTAATAATGAACTTGATAAGCTTTGGGTTCGAAGTGCTGGAACTCCTAGAAAAGGTTGGAAAGGACATTAATACAGTGAAAGATTATGAGCGATAGAATAAATACAATCAAAAAATACAACTTACATCTTTATAATGCATTTGAAACAGATGGACATTTCGAAATGCCAGTTATTCATAGAGAAAATATTATTCCTGATAAGTTGATTGGTTTTAACTATGTGCTTTCTTCTAAAGATAAACATGTAGGAGTACATATGTTTGTTGATGATTATCAGTTTGAAAGGTTATGGAATCAACCTGAACGGTACATAAACAGTTTAAGAAAGTTTGATTGTGTGTTCACTCCTGACTTTAGTCTTTATATGGATATGCCTATAGCAATGAAAATATGGAATACATATCGTAGTAGATTACTTGGCCAATACTGGCAAAGTCAAGGCATTAAGGTTATTCCAACTGTTTCATGGGCCGAACTTCAAACGTTCGAATTTTGTTTTGATGGTATTGAAGAAGAAAGCATTGTCGCTATTTCAACGGTTGGAGTCAAACGTGATCCAATTGCTGTCGAAGTATGGAAAGATGGAGTAACAGCCATGATAGAGAAGATTCATCCTTATGCGATATTGATTTATGGCGAAAGGATTAAATTTGATTTTAAAGGTGTACCAGTGTTTTGGTATGACAATGATACAATCAAAAGATTGCGAAAGATTGAGGTAAAATAGTCATGGGTGGACGTGGTGCAAGTAGTGGAAGAAGTACTAAAGGTAAAGCTTATGGAACTGAGTACAGTACTGTATTTCAATCAGGAAATATTAAATTTATTAGGAAAAATGATAACTCATCTATAAACACTCCTATGGAAACAATGACTAATGGTAGGATTTATGTAACGCTTGGTCAAAATGATAAACCAAAGTCGATAACTCAATATTCAAATGATGGTTTAAGAAGAAAACAAATTGATATTACTGGAAAACCTCATAAAATCAATGGAAAATTTGTGCTTCCTCACACCCATGAAGGATATTGGCACGATGAAAAAGGAACACATGGTTTATATGATAGAGAGAAAAAGTTAGTTGCAAATGTAAAAGAAATATGGAAAAATAGAAACAGATAGTGATTCGTATACGAGTGAGTACAGCCTGATATTTATAAGCTAGATATCATCAAGCGTTAAAAATGAAGTAGCTAGTCCAAAAGATTTGATTGAAGCTAAGAAACAGCTTTCACAAGTAGGTATTTCTCTTTTAGG
>ENA-ORTF01004696-ORTF01004696.1-human-gut-metagenome-genome-assembly--contig:-NODE-4696-length-10098-cov-3.112516_pt1 | contig 10098 bp, 10 predicted proteins | sample MGYA00241908_ERZ509180 | MGnify/ENA primary metagenome ERZ509180 (study PRJEB26280, sample SAMEA2338814) | human gut metagenome | biome: human gut; feature: human-associated habitat; material: faeces...
TTAATTTTATGAATTGTTTTTCTGTTTTCTTTGCTAATTTTTACAATATCAATTCCTTTATATTGGTCTTTTATTCCTTGTTCATAATTTAACTGTGCTTTCTCAATTTCTTTCCAGTCCTGTTTTCTCCCCATTTATTTCTCCTACGTTATATATTTTTCAACTATTTTTTCTCTTTGTTACGCTTATCCTGTATTATCTTCATCTCTTTTTTCGGTAATTAATGTTACATTATTCTCTTTTGAAATTATATTTGTTTATAAATATTTTAAAACCTTTTTTCAAATATATAGTATCAAAAAGGTCGAAAATTTTCAACTGGATTTTTACAATTATTCTGGATTAATACAGTTTTTTCTTTCTAATTAATCATAGCAAAATCACTCCTTCCGAAAAAACTACTAATACTATATCATGAATATCTTATAATCGAATTTATTTTTTAATTCAATTTGACAAATTATAAATAATATGTTATTATTTGTGTATACAAAATGTATCCTTATTCAGGTTGTGGATATCATTTACTTGTATGTGTATCGTAACTACACATACTTTTTTTATTTTCAAAAAAACAAAGCAGGACCGTAACACCCCACTTTGTCGACTATGTATGACACATCTAGTCTTTATCCTTGTTGTTTTCTTCAGTCTTTAGTTGACTGTTTTTTTCTTTTTCTGCCATTAGCATTTCAACTAATCGCAAAATAAGTTCAGGTTGTGTCATTTCATTTACCTCCCTTCCGCCTTTAAGTAAAGACTACTCTCTGACTTAGAAGAGTAAATATATACTACAACATTTCTTTTCTAAAAACAAGCGAACAAATTGAAATTTAATAATTTTATTTAATCTTCAATGTATATCAATTTTTATTGTTGTTGGTCTACCGTGTGGGCATGTATATGGATTTTTTAATTCCAACAAACTGCTTATTAAGTTTTCTACTTCTTGTCTACTTAAATCCATTCCAGCTTTTACAGCAGCTTTACATGCAACTGTTGCTACAAACCTTTCCTCTATGTCTTTTAGAGAACTTCTCTCGTTTGTTAGCATTTCATCTAATACATCTAAGAATACGTGGCTTCTGTCCACTTTATATTCTAGGTCTGGTATTCCGCTTATTTTTATTGTATTATCCCCAAAAAATTCGATATCAAAACCTGTATTTTTGAACAATTCCATATTTTCTTTTACAAATCTTGCTTCTTTATATGAAAGCGTAAATACCTCTGGTATTAACATCATTTGTACATTGTTTTGTATATGGTTTTTGTAGTTTTCTTTTATTTGCTCATATAGCACTCTTTCGTGTGCAGCGTGTTGATTTATTAGATATATTTCATTTTCTATTTCTACTATTATGTAGGTTTTGAATGCTATTCCTATGTATTTATAGTTTATTTTTCGTTTTTCTTCACGTGTTATCAGGCTTTCTTTTGGAGCTTCTGGCTCTTCTTCGTTTTCTGTTTCTGAATCTAAATTTGATTCATTTTCTATTTCTGATTTATTTTCTTGCGCCTCATCTTTTTTTAGTTCTAATTTAGCTTCTGCTTGCTCCACTTGCTGTTCATCTTCATTTTCTTGTAAATTTGCTTCAAATGGCAACTTGTTCTTTGCTTGTGCCTTTTTCAATCCACTCAAGAAGCTATTTTCTTTCATATCAAAGTGATTTGTTACAAATTCTAGTTCATTTTCTATATAGTCTTCTTTATTGTTTTCTGTTTCGTTGTTTCCTAAAAAATCTTTGCTAAGAATTGCATTTTTTATAGCATGATACATCGCCTTGTATATTTTATCTTCATCTCTAAACCTTACTTCTTTTTTGGTTGGATGCACATTTACATCATAGTAATCGGCTGGCATTTGTAAATTTAGTATAAAGAACCCATATTTTCCAATTCCAGTAGAACCTTTAAAGGCTTGGTCAGCACTGTTTGTAAGTATCTTGTCTTGTATGTTTCTACTATTTAAAAATAAAATTTGATTCTTTCTATTCTCTTCAGCTATAAAGGTGTTTCCGACTACTCCAGTTATTTTTATGTCTCCATCTTGATAGTTTACATCTACAAGGTTGTCTTTTATTTCTTTTCCATATAGTAAATATACAACATCTTTAATTTCACCATTCCCAGATGTTTTAAGTATTTGTTTTCCATTGTTTATTAGCTCTATCGATTTATCTGGTTCGGCTAATGCAACTTTTTGCAAGAATTCCTTTATATATCTAAACTCTGTGGCATCATTTTTTAAAAATTTGTATCTAACTGGAGTATTATAAAATAATTTTTCAACTTTAATAGTAGTTCCTGTTGATGTTCCAATTTCGTCCTTTTCTAGTATATTTCCACCTCTTGAAAATAACTTGTAGCCCATCATTTCATCGGCCGTTTTGGATATCATAGTAAGTTCTGAAATTGATGATATACTTGCAAGAGCCTCGCCCCTAAACCCAAAGCTGTATGTATTTTCTAGATCTTCTATTTTAGAAATCTTACTCGTTGCATGCCTCTCTAGTGCTATATCCATATTATTTATGTCTATTCCAGAACCATTGTCTGTAACTTGTATAAGCGTTTTACCTCCGTCTTTTATTGTAACAACCACCTTCGTGGCACCGGCATCAATAGAGTTTTCCACTAGCTCTTTTACAACGTTCATAGGACGCTCAATTACTTCGCCCGCAGCTATTTGGTTAATCGTTAAATCATCTAATAATACAATATTTCCCATTATTATTCCTTCTTGTTTTCCATTTAATTTTCGATTATATGTAGATTATTAGCATATTTTAAGTTGAAAAAGAATTAAATTTTGGCAAGCAAGAATGAATTTACAAGGCAAGGGCACATACTCGCTATATGTAACCGCGTTGTAAATGAAATTTGACGTAACCAAAATTATAATTATTTTTCAACGCTATTCATTTGCCTTCAAACTACTAACCATATAATTTACTGCAATTGTTGACTTCATCTTGTTTTCAATATCTGCTTTAGTTTCGCATAATTTACTCGCATCGTCTACATCAATAATAATCGAATTAAAAATATAATTTTCAGAAATTATATCATAAATTTGACATTCTTCAATAGATAAATAAACATAGCCAAAATTTTTATGTTTTGGAAAAGCAAGACAACTATCAAGTCAAACTCTTTTTTATCCTTATCGAAGTCTTCTCCGTCCATAACATACATCAATGAAATTAGATAACCAATTCAAAAGCATTCTATAGAGAAAAAATAATAAATATATAAAGGCGAAGTATAATCTTCGCCTTTTAATTTTATAAAATTTAAATTACATGTCATCATCATTATTGTCTTTTTCTTCACTGTCAGTATCGCTATCTTCTTCATCACTATCACATTCGTCATGATGTCCGCATCCACAGCATCCACCTGAACAGCAATCATCGTCTTCTCCATCCCAGTCTAGCTCTATTTTATTATGACATTCTGGGCATTCGATTTCTTCTTTTAATTCATCTTCTATGTCTGCAACAAATTCATGATTGCAATATGGGCAAACTATTTCAAAATCATAGTCTTCATCTTCATAGATATCTTTTTTTATTAAGTCGACTGTATCTTTTACCTTGCCTATTTTTTCGTCTAATTTATCTTGATGTTTTTCAATGTCATCCATTCTCTCTGAATTAACATTTGAAATTCTATCAATTACATCCATATACATGAATGAAAGTTCAGAAACTTTTTGCAAAACGATTTCTCTTTCTTTCTCATCAGAGATACTTTTTTCTATATCCTTTATTATTTTAGAATATTTTTCACTAAATTCTGCCATATAATTTATCCTTCCTTTAAATTAATATTTTTTATACTAATTTAAATTTTTAATGTTTTGAGTTCAACAAAAATTAAACTCTTTCCATGTATTCTCCAGTTCTTGTGTCTATTTTTATAACATCACCGATGTTAACAAACATTGGAACTGTAAGTTCATATCCATTTTCTAATGTTGCAGGTTTTCCAGATGTTGTTGTTGTGTTTCCAGCAAATCCTGGTTCTGTATATTTAACTTCTAACTCAACAAACATTGGTGGTTCTACTGCAAATACGCTTCCTTTGTATGAAAGCATTGTTACACTCATGTTTTCCTTTATGAATTTTAATGCATCTCCTATTTGTTCTTTGTTTAAAGGTATTTGCTCATATGTATCATTATCCATGAAGTAGTATAAATCTTCATCATTGTATAAATATTGCATTTCTTTTTTCTCTATTTGAGCTGCTGGATATTTTTCTGATGGGTTAAATGTTTTTTCTATAACTGCTCCTGATATTACATTTTTTAATTTTGTTCTTACGAATGCTGATCCCTTTCCTGGTTTTACATGTTGGAATTCTACTACTCTGAATACATTTCCATCCATTTCAAATGTTGTTCCGTTTCTAAAATCGCCTGCTGAATATACGCTTGCCATTATTATTACCCCTTTCTAGTTTTTTATTATATTTTTTAATTTTTCATCTCATTAAAACGCGACTATGTAATCATACCATATTTTAGGCGAAAAATCAAGTGTTGTAGCACTTTTTTTCAGTCTTTCAAATTTGCTAGTTTAATGTGAGATATATTCACTTTTTAGAAATTCAACTGGAAGTGCGCCTTTTGAGGAGTCCGAAGGAGCTCCGACCAAGCACAACATGTTGAAATTTTGTAAAAAGTTAATATGTCTCATTTTAACTAATTTTATTCGTCTACAACCACATAATCTTTTTCTGACTTTGTTAAACTTGTACTCATTCCCCTGTTTACAAGCACTGTGTCTTCTATTCTTACACCAAATTGATTTGGTATATATATTCCTGGTTCATCTGTTACTATCATATTATTTTTTAATACAAAGTCAACTCTAGTACTTGCATATGGGAATTCGTGTATCTGTAATCCTACTCCATGTCCTAACGCATGTATTAAATCATATCCGTGTAATTTAAAATCGTTTTCAACCATTCTACTTACAAGCTTTAGGTTTACTCCTTCTTTCATTTCGTTAATTACCTGTCTCTGATTTTTTAAAACTAGTTCATATACTGGTTTTACTTCTTCTGGTACATATCCTGCAAATATCGTTCTTGTCATATCTGAACAATATCCTTTGTATTTACACCCCATATCTATTGTTATTGGGTCTCCTGCCTCTATTTTTTTATTTGTTGGTACTGCATGTGGCATAGATGAATTTTTACCAGACGCAACAATTGTACTAAAAGCAACGTCTTCTGCACCATTGTCTATGAAAAAATCGTCAATTTCTTTTGCAATTTGTTTTTCAGTTAATCCAATTTTTATAAAATTCTTTAAATGATTAAAGCAATCGTCCGTAATTTTACAAGCTTTTTCTATAAGCTCTATTTCTTCTGGATCTTTAATCATTCTTTGTTTTTCGATTATTCCCTCTGTTTCTTCCAAATTGTTTATTTTATATCTGTGCATAAAGTCTTTATATTTTGCATATGTAACATATTCCTCTTCAAAGCCAACATTTTCACAAAACAAGAAGAAATTTTCATAGTCATCTCTTGATATGTCTTGCATATCATACACAACTATTTCATCATTTAATGTTAAAGTATTATTTACAGCTTCTACATATCTTCCATCTGTTATGTAAATATTTTCTTTAGGCGTAATTAAAAACACACCATCTGCTTCGATTCCAGTTAGGTATTTTATATTTATAGGATTAGAAATTATTATGCCTTGCATATCTAACATTTTTATTTTATCTCTTAGCCAGCGAATATTATTGTTCATTTTTTACTGCATCCCCTTCTATTATACGAGTTTTAGGTTGTTAAAGAATTAAATTTTGACAACGGAAATGAAATTTCATTGGCACATACTTTGTATATGTAACCGTGTTTGAGATAATATTGATGCAGTCAAAATTATAATTATTTAACCTCCTACTATATTAATTGTGCCTTATACGTTCCTAGTGTAAATATCTTAATTAATACAAAGAATAATACATTAAATGGTACAAATATTGCAATTATTGTTGCTATTACTATAAATGGACCAAATGGAATATACTCATCTCCTGTTTTTCTCTTACAAATTATTAATGCTACTCCAATTATTGCTCCTAATAAGAAGGCAATAAGTGAAATTATAATTATTGTTCTCCAGCCAAAGAATAAACCAAGTGCTCCCATTAGTTTTACATCTCCGAAGCCCATTGCTTCTTTCCCTGCAATTAAGCCTCCTACTAATGTTATAAATAAGAAAATTCCAGCTCCAGCAACCATTCCAAGTAGCATGTCTATGGCTATATTTATGTTTACAATTCCTTCTACAAATGTGTAAACTAGTCCAACTTCAAAAATTGTTAAATTCAATCTGTTAGGAATTATTTTCAGTCTATAATCTATCGCTAAGGCACTAATTAACATTGGTATTAAGGCTAGATACGCTAATGTTTTTATTTGAAATCCATACAAATACAAGACTCCAACATACAGTAACGCCATCGCCACCATGTATATGTATTTAGGCTTTTCATTTTTTAAATAAATTGTAAAAAATTCTCTTACGAAAACTTTTTTATAATCTGGAAGTCTTACTGTACTCCATGCCACAAATTGACCAATTCCAAGTCCAATAATTCCTAAAAATAAATAATATAATATGTTTATATTGTTAATGTACATTTAAATACCTCTTTTACTTTTGTTTATATTTTTTTAAAATTTGTCTTTCTATTAATCTATTAAATCTTGTTACAAAAATGTCATTTTCGGCAAGTGGTTCAACTAAAATAGAGTACATATGGCTCCTGTTTGCTCCAAGCACATCTGTTAGTATTTGGTCTCCAATTACAGCTATATTTTCGCTATTTTCTTGTACTATTTTCTTTGCCCTATTAAAGCCAAATTTAAATGGTTTTTTAGCAAAATAAATATACGGAACCTCCAACTTTTTTGACATTTTTTCTGCTTTTTTCTTTTTATTTGTATTAGATAGAATACAGAATTTTATACCATGTTTTTTTGCTTCTTCAACCCAATCTTCAAGTCCTTCCAAAATGTTATTATCTGTGTCTATCATGGTGTTGTCTATGTCCAATAGAATAGCCTTTATATTATTTTTTTCTATAAAGTTCATATCTATTTCTAATATGTTTTTAAAGTAACTTTTAGGGTAAAAAATCATTGTATCCTCCTAATATTTCTGCTACTTTATATTATCAATATGTTGGAGGTTTGTCAAGCATTTATTACTATTTACAAAATCTATGTTTTCCTATTGTAACAACATGCGGTCTTGACCAAATCCATGCATTTGTTGCAGTGCTTGGATTGAAGTAGTATATTGAGCCATATGATGGATCCCAACCATTTAGTGCATCTCTTGCAGCATTGTATGCTGTTTGGTTTGGTGTTAAATTAATCTGGCCATCTGATACAGCCGTGAATGCACCTTTTTGATATATTACTCCTGCTATTGTGTTTGGAAACGAACTGCTTTTTACTCTATTTAGTACAACAGCTGCAACGGCAACTTGCCCTGCATATGGTTCTCCCCTTGCTTCACTATATACAGTTCTCGCAAGTAAATTTAAATCACTGCTACTCGTGCTGTTGCTAGAGTTGGAATTACCACTAGAATTAAATATTCCCATTGCCTCTAGTGTCTTTTTCCCGGCAATTCCATCAACTGTTAATCCGTTTTTTCTTTGAAAATACTTAACAGCTGCTAACGTTTCAGAGCCATAAATTCCATCAATACTTCCAGAATAATATCCCCATCTCTTTAACTTTGTTTGAATTTGTGTAACTTCCGAACCTCGGGAGCCATATTTTGATAGTGCTAATATATTATTATTTGTAAAAAATATGTTATATAACAAAAATATTATTAATAATACTGAAATAATTGCGATTGCTTTTTTATTTTTTAACATAAAAATTCCACCTTTCAAGCTTATTATTCCTTGATTTGGTGGATTTATACTAAAATATTCCTATTATATTTCCGTTTTTATCAATATCTATTTTTTCAGCAGCTGGAACTCTTGGAAGCCCTGGCATTGTCATTATTTTTCCAGTGATTACAACTATAAACTCCGCTCCAGTTTTTAATGCAATGTCATTTACATGTAACTCATACGGTTCATTACATTCTAGATTTTTTGGATCATCCGAGAATGAATACTGTGTTTTAGCAATACATACTGGATAATGCGAATATCCCATTTTCTCGATTTTTTCAATCTCTTGCAATGCTTTTTCCGAATACTCTACACCTGTTGCACCATAAATATTTTTTGCAACTTTTTCTATTTTTTCTTTTACACTATCTGAATTATTGTAAGCAAATTGCATGTTTTCTTCTTCATCTGCAATTCTTAAAATTTTCTCGGCTAAATCGATTGCCCCTTCGCTTCCTTTTTTATGGCTTTCAACAAGACTCATTTCAATGTTTTGCTCTCTTAGTGCATTACTTAAAAGTTCAATCTCTGCATCAGTATCTGTGTCAAATTTGTTTATCGCAACAATAACATTTAATCCAAATACGTTTTTCAAATTATCTAAATGTTTGTTTAAATTTTTTATCCCTTTTTGTAATGCTTCAAGATTCTCTGTTTTTATTTCTTCCTTTGCTTGTCCTCCATGATACTTTAATGCTCTAATTGTAGCAACACAAACGACTGCGTCTGGCTTTATGCCTGCATTTCTACATTTAATATCTATAAATTTCTCTGCACCTAAGTCTGATCCAAAACCAGCTTCTGTTATTGTGTAGTCAGCTAACTTCATGGCAGTTTTAGTAGCAATAATACTGTTACACCCATGAGCAATATTTGCAAAAGGTCCTCCATGAATTATTGCTGGAGTATGTTCTAAAGTCTGAACCAAGTTTGGCTTTATTGCATCTTTTAGTAAAACAGTTAACGCTCCTTCTGCATGTAAATCTCTTACAGTAATTGGCTTTTCTTCTTTATTATAACCAATTGTAATGTTTCCAATTCTTCTTTTCAAATCTTCGATATCAGTTGTTAAACATAAAATAGCCATTATTTCAGATGCAACAGTAATATCGAATCCATCTTCTCTTGTAACTATGTTTTTCTCACCAGATAGTCCTGTTTCTACTTTTCTTAACTGTCTATCATTAAGGTCAACACATCTTTTCCATGTAACTTTTTCAAATCCTAATTCATTTCCATAATAAATATGATTATCAATAAGAGCAGAAAGTAAATCATTTGCAGAAGTAATTGCATGAATATCTCCTGTAAAATGCAAATTTATATCTTCCATTGGAGCTACCTGAGCATATCCTCCGCCAGTGGCACCGCCTTTAATACCAAAAACAGGTCCTAAAGAAGGTTCTCTTAAGGCTATAATTGCACTCTTTCCTATTCTTGTTAGGCCATCTGCAAGACCAATAGCCATAGTAGTTTTGCCTTCTCCTAATGGAGTTGGATTAATTGAAGTAACTAAAATAAGCTTTCCATTTTTTCTATCTTTCAATCTATTAAGCAATTTTTTACTATCAATCTTAGCCTTAAAATTTCCATACTGTTCAAACTCATCATCAGCAATTCCAGCCTTTGCAGCAATAGTCTTAATATTATCTAACCTAGTATTCCTAGCAATTTCAATATCTTCCATAATGGCCTCCTCTTATAATTTCATCATGATGCTTTAAATAATTTATTTCTAATATTATTGCATTTCCTGCTACATTAAAATATTAGTCCCACAATCAAGCCTACTATCGCACCCACAAATACCTGAAATGGCGTGTGTCCTACTAGTTCTTCTAGCTTTACATTGAATGTCATTTTTGAGAGTTCAGAATCTGGATTTGTCATTATCTCGTTTAGTACATGGGCTTGTTTTCCAGTTTCATATCTTACACCACATGCATCATACAGAACTACCATTGAAAATACGAATGATAAAGCAAATAACGGAGATGAAAAACCTTGGCTACGCGCTATCATTGTTGTTATTGAAACAACAACTGCTGAATGAGCACTTGGCATACCTCCAGCTCCCCAAAGTCTTCTAATATTCAATCTTTTTGTTTCTGCATATTCCCATATTATTTTAAAT
>ENA-ORTF01004697-ORTF01004697.1-human-gut-metagenome-genome-assembly--contig:-NODE-4697-length-10097-cov-2.660227_pt1 | contig 10097 bp, 9 predicted proteins | sample MGYA00241908_ERZ509180 | MGnify/ENA primary metagenome ERZ509180 (study PRJEB26280, sample SAMEA2338814) | human gut metagenome | biome: human gut; feature: human-associated habitat; material: faeces...
GTCATCATCATATTGGCCGGCAGCTCCTCAGGCGCAATCCAGCCGGTGGGCATCCTTTTTGTTCTTTCTGCCTGCTTTTTATCTGCAACCCAGCGTGTGATCAACAGGAAAGCAGCTGTAAATTTTTCTGCATTTGAACGCACTTATTTCACTATTTGCAGCTCCTGTCTCTTTTTCACCACCAATGCAGTCCACCAACTGGGCGGTAATGCCATGAAACTGCTTCACTACGCCACCATCCCCGGCTTTATCATCCCGGTACTGATCCTTAGTATCTTCTGCTCTGTTACCTGCAATATCCTGGTAAATTATGCAGCTGGAAAAATGTCCGTCGGCAGGCTTGCTGCTTTCTCCAACCTGCAGACCATGTGGTCCATGTTCGCAGGAATATTATTTCTTCGGGAACCCTTTGGTCTGTCCTCCTTTATTGGTTCGGTTCTGATCATATACGGCATATGGCATGTTACAAAAAGAAACATACCTTAATTTTTTCCTATCTGTACGCCCCGGCTTTCCTGTGTTATACTCAATTTAAAAAATTTACAGTTAAAGGTTGTCAAGCAACTAAACGGACTGCGTGCCTGCACGCAAGGACACATAGACATATGGCGATCAGACTTTTGATCTATGATCCGCTTACGGAAAATGGCAGTTGGATGTTTTACATTGAATTAACAACAGACAATAGATCACAGATTACATGAGAGGAGAGTAAAGATTATGAATACACTTGTAATTGTTTTGATCGCAGCTGTATGCCTCTTTGCAGGCTACACATTATATGGCCGCTGGCTGGCTAATAAGTGGGGAATTGATCCAAAAGCCAAGACACCGGCAGTTGCTAAGGAAGACGGACAGGACTATGTCCCTACAGACGGCTGGACTGTTTTTGCCCATCAGTTTTCATCCATCGCAGGCGCAGGCCCTGTAACCGGTGCCATCCAGGCAGCAGCATTTGGCTGGCTTCCAGTTCTGTTATGGGTCATCATCGGTGGTATCTTCTTCGGCGCTGTTACAGACTTTGGTGCTCTGTATGCCAGTGTTAAGAACGAAGGAAAGTCTATGGGACTTCTGATCGAGAAATACATTGGTAAATTCGGTAGAAAATTATTCTTGTTGTTCTGTTGGCTGTTCACACTTCTTGTTATCGCAGCATTTGCAGATATGGTTGCAGGTACATTCAATGCGTATACAGAAGTCGACGGAGCTTTAAAACTTGCAGATGCAGCAAAGACAAACGGAGCTGCAGGAACTATTTCCCTTTTATTCATTGCATTTGCAATGGTATTTGGTCTGGTGCAGAAAAAATTCCAGTTCCGCGGATGGAAAGAAACAGTTCTTGGTCTTGTACTTACAGTAGCAGCGCTTGCTCTTGGTATGCTTGCACCGATCACAGCAGGTAAAGATACTTGGACTTATATCACATTTGTATATATCTTCTTTGCAGCAGTACTTCCGATGTGGCTTTTAAAACAGCCTCGTGATGCAATGACGACTTATATGTTCATCGGAATGATCGCCGGAGCAGCACTTGGACTTTTAGTTGCACATCCGACAATGAACCTTCCTGTATTTACAGGATTCCACAACGACACATTAGGAGATATGTTCCCAATCCTGTTCGTTACGGTAGCTTGTGGTGCCGTTTCCGGATTCCACAGCCTGGTTTCATCCGGTACTTCCTCAAAGACAGTATCCAATGAAAAAGATATGCTGAAGGTTGGATATGGAGCCATGGTTCTGGAAAGTCTTCTTGCAGTCCTCGCACTTTGTGTAGCTGGTGCAGCTGCAGCAGCAGACGGAACACCGGCAGCAGGAACACCATTCCAGGTATTCTCAAGCGGTGTTGCAGGATTCTTTGAAATGTTCGGAGTTCCGGTTTATGTAGCACAGTGCTTCATGACCATGTGCGTATCTGCACTTGCACTCACCAGTCTGGATGCAGTAGCACGTATCGGACGTATGAGTTTCCAGGAACTCTTCAGTGTAGATGATATGGAACATGCAGAAGGATGGAGAAAATTCCTTTGCAATACCTACTTCTCAACAATCCTTACACTTGTATGTGCCTATGTTCTGACACGAATTGGATATGCAAATATCTGGCCATTGTTCGGATCAGCCAACCAGCTGCTTTCCGCTCTGGTACTTGTAACACTTTGCGTATTCCTGAAAGTGACAGGAAGAAGCAACAAAATGCTTTTCCCACCGCTTATTATCATGCTTTGCGTAACAGGAACCGCACTGGTAGAAAGAACAATCGGTCTTGTAAAAGCTTACCAGGCCGGCTCAGCAGTATTCCTTGTAGAAGGACTTCAGCTGATCATCGCAGTTCTGCTGATGGCACTCGGACTTGTTATTGTGATCAATTCTCTGAAGGCTTACTTTGGAGCTAAGAAAGAGTCTGAAGCTTAGGATTTATAAAATATGACGAAAAGGGATGGCTTGTCAAAATGATGGGCTGTCTCTTTTTTTGATTGACTTTTTTAAAAATTTGCCCTGAAATACTTAGGGAACGAAGTATTTAATGTGAAAATTGGTAAAGTAAAATATCATAAAGGCAAGGGAGGTTATCATGCAGACAGGAAAGAAGATCAATCAGATTTCCAACCGTTTCCGCAGAAGGTCCAGGGCAATCCAGGAAACAATCGGGATCAGCGGTGCACGGGGGAATATTTTAAATTATATTTTAGTAGAATCTCAGAACAGATCTGTCTATCAGAAGGATATTGAACAGGAATTCGGACTTCGTCCTTCCACGGCAACCGAAGCACTGAAATCGCTGAAGAAAAATGAACTGATGGGAAGTATGAAGGTGTCAAACGTCATTGCGAAGATGGCAATACCAAGCGTGATCAGCAGTCCGGTCAAGTACGGAGATGCACTTCCTGCAAATATAACGTGCAAAGTGGAAAGAATCATTGCGGACACGCATATAATAGTCAGGTACAGGAAATAATTCATCTGAATAAATGTAAGAAAGAGAGGCTGTTTATGGAAGAGAGAGATGATCTGGAACAGATGGCATTTATACAGAAGTGGAATGACGGAAAGACAGAACGGGAGAAAAAGCGAGAGCAGATGTGGAACGGGATTCTGGAGAAGGCTGGGATAAAGAAAGAAGAAAAGTAAAAAGGAAAATGATTTTTTAGAAAAAATGAAAAGAACTCAAATAGGAACTCAAAATTTAAGTTTCTGTTTGAGTTCTTTATTTGAGTTCCTTTAAGAAACTAAAAAAATATGCTATTATCTTAAAAGTAGAGAGAAGGAAGTAAAATTACAGCAGAAAATTTTTGAAGAACTAAAAAATCAAAGGGGAAGATTAGCGATGGTAAAAATAGATTTAATCACTGGCTTTTTAGGTTCCGGCAAGACAACGTTTATTAAAAAATATGCAAAATATCTTCTGGATAAAGGAATGAACATTGGCATCCTTGAGAATGATTTTGGTGCGGTAAATGTAGATATGCTTCTTTTGCAGGACCTGATGGGAGATAACTGTGAGCTTGAAATGATTTCCGGTGGGTGTGACAAAGAGACGCACAGGCGGCGTTTCCGGACGAAGTTGATCGCAATGGGAATGTGCGGATATGACAGAGTAATTGTTGAGCCATCCGGGATTTATGATGTAGACGAATTTTTTGACGTTCTTCACGATGAACCACTGGATAAGTGGTATGAGATTGGCAATGTGATTACGATCGTTGACGCAAAACTGGAGCCGGAATTGTCAGAAGAAGCAGACTATCTGCTTGCGTCCGAGGCTGCAAATGCAGGAAGCATCATCCTCAGCAGGGCAGAAGAAGCAACAAAAGAACAGATTGAAAATACAATTGAACATTTGAACAGAGCGCTTGAACAGGTTCAGTGCAAGCGAAGGCTGGATCGGGAAATCATGAGAAAAGATGGAGCAGAGCTTTCGAAAGAGGATTTTGATAAGATCTTAAAGAGCGGTTATGTTGCAGAAAATTATCGGAAGATGGAGCTGGATGAGAAAAAAGGTTTTGATTCGTTGTATTTTATGGAATTGAAAATTTCTGCAGATGAATTGAAGACGCAGGTTGCGAAGATGATGCAGGATCCGGAATGTGGCGGTATTTTCCGGGTGAAGGGATTCGTGAAAGATGATGCAGGAAGCTGGATGCAGCTGAATGCAACCGGTCATGAGATCAGTATGAAGCCGATCGGAGACGGGCAGGAGGTTGTGATCGTGATTGGGGAGCAGTTGAAGGAAGATTGTATACGGAAGTATCTGGAGAATTAGAAAGTGTAAAAGAGCACATCAAAAGCGATGTGATCCGGTCAGTATGCTGAAAACAGTTTTGTTTGTGTAATACAGCTGTTATTGTATCCATAAGCAACAGGACGCATGAAAAAACTTTCGTTTTTTCATGCGTCCTGTTAATTTATTGTTTTTGGTAAATGATATGTTTTATACGACCGCCATCCATAATGATGGTATCATTTTCAGCTTTTACATACATTACAAGATTTGCATCCATTCGGAAGATAATACTTCCTGATGTTGATTGGTAAAGTGTTGTTTTCCCATGACGACGCATATGGATTTCGCAGGTATTTTCAACTTTCACTAATTTCATGAAGGAATCGGTTTCGTCGTTGTAATAGATTCCTTCTTGGAAAAGTGCCGGATCTGCAGGTTTGGCAGGGGTCAATGTAAGTACACGACCAGGAAGCCGATAAAGGATTCCGTTATCTGTGAAGTAGATCTTTTCATCCAATGAACCAATGCGATAACCGCCATCCTCTTCTTTTACCAGTTCTGTGCGGCACCATTCTCTTTGCATATAGAAAGTACCGTTTTGCTCTGTGATATCAACAAACATTGGATCATCCGGAAGTGCTGTCAGGAATACACCGCTGTGAGCTGGTGCATTTTCATGTTCCGGCACGGCTGGTTCGGTACAATCCGGTAATCCGAGTACGATGCAGGCGGCTTTATCGGCAAGCTTAGACATTGCGTAAGTTGTGGTGTTACTGATCAGTACAAGCTCCAGTTCTTTTTCCGGAATGCAAATAATTTCACCACGGTATGCAGCATCGGCACCGCCGTGTCCGAATACATCCAGACCATGAAGCTTATGGGTGATCAGTCCGCCGCAGTATTCAGCCGTTTTGCCATTGCTGAGAAGGACAGGTTTCTTCATAAGCTCGATAATTTCAGGATCGATCACATTTGGATGAATGTACTCATCTAATACTTTGCAGAGATCGGAAGCACAGGTATTTACAGAGGTTGGTCCGTAAAGTGCATAGTTCAGTGGATTGTAGTAGAATGTATCATCACCTTCGTCCTGGTAAGAGTAAGTAAGATTCGGAACAATCTGTGTAAAGCTTTCGCGGACAAAAGAATGTGTCATTCCGAGTGGAGTGAAAATACGTTCTTTTACAAATTGTGGGAAGCTCATTTGCGACAGCTTTTCAACGATAAGTGCCAATAAATGGAAACCGGTGTTACTGTATAAATACTGTGACTGTGGTTCAAAGTTCAGCGATTTCTGAAGAGATATCGTTGTATTGATATCATCCATGTCAATCTGATCGTTGATCTTGATACCGCGTAAAAATAAGAGTTCCCATTGGTCGCGAAGTCCGCTGACATTATTCATCATCTGGCGGATCGTAATCGGTGTTTCAATGTTGATATATTCATCTAAATATTTTCTGATGTTGTCATCTAAATCAAGTTTTCCTTCTTTCCAAAGAAGAAGAATAGACATAACAGTAAATTCTTTGGAAATCGATGCGACATGGAAAATACTTTCTTTATGGATTTTTAATTTATTTTCAAGATTTCCATATCCAAAACATTTTTCGTAAAGAGTTTTACCGTGCTGGCGAATCAATACCTGAGCGCCAGGGCAAAGACCGCGATCCCACATACGGAAAAGCTGATCTAATTGTTCTGTCATATTTGAATTCATTACAAAAATACTCCTTCTGATAAACTATTTTTTTAGGATTTTTTCGAATGCATAAAGCCAGTTTTTGCCTGCAAGCAGAGAAATCCGTTCATCTGAATAATTATGTTCTTTCGTATCCAGCACTCCATTTTTGCGGTATACAGCGACATCAGTTAGCAGTTCAAAATGTGCATCAACAATATATTTCATAATCGTGTTTTCCTTAATAAACTAATTGTGAAAAGTAAACTATTATAGTCGCTTCTTCATCTGATGTATTCAGGTAGTTATGTAAACAATTTTTAGGGATATAGAAACTGTCGCCCTCGTAGATCATATAAGTGCTGTTATCGATGCGGAGTTCTAATTCCCCTTTGAGGAGCAGGAGACTTTCGTCGTAATTACCATGTGAAATCATTTTCTCAGTCACCCAGGTGTTAGGCTTTAATCTCACAATGAGTCCGGTCATTTGTGCTTCTTGTGCGTTTGGAAGTTTAGAAGGTGTAAAAATAGAGTAGGAAACATCGATTTCCGGAATTTTCATTGGAATTCGGTTCTCTTTTCTCATCAAATAAGATTCTTTTGATTTCTTTCCTTCTTCAGATGACTTGGCAGAGAGTTCGGAGTCATCCATGATCAACCATACTTCTGAACAATTTAAGCAGGCTGCAATTTTTCTAAGTGCTACGAGTGAAGGAGATTTTAAATCTCTTTCAATTTGTGATATATGACCTATTGTGTATCCGGTAGCTTCAGCTACCTCTTTGAGCGTGAGCCCTCTTCTCTTTCGCATTTCGCGAATTCGGCTTCCATACATGGTTCCGCTCCTCCTTTCGCAATTCAAGTATAAAAACTAGCGGTTTTTGATTGCTTTTTCAAAGAAAAATTGATTGAATAACGTCCGTTTTCATCACAATCTAATTGATGATCAATGATAACACGTCCATTTTCTTTGATCGAAGAGTAGAATGGATGATAGGCAGGTGTTTAGTTAGATGTTCCTGCAAGACCGGTAATTGCAGAGATACCACATTCTAATTCATGCATATCATCGCATATGATTTCTACTTCTGTACCGCTTAAGCGTTTCATGCGAGGAATTTGTGCAACAGTGTCTGCCATTGCTGTTGATTTAAATTCAAATCCCAGCTTGATCGGAGTCGCAACTTCGTATAAAGGAATTTTGCTTAAATCGGAATCAAGAACTTCCTTTACTGCAGAAATCGTATTTTCCCTGAGAACTTTTTGTGGTGGGAATTTTGCAGCATAGCGTGACAAAGCTTCTTTTGTTGTTACGAATTTTACCCATGGCATCATTTCTTTCTCTATAAGCTGTTTGCGAAGGCCGGAATCACCGATGATAAGACCGACCGGAACCTTATAAGAAGCAGCAAGTGCTGCGTTCGTTGTACTTTCGTTCATATAGGCTCCGTTGATCTTAAGGCTGGAAACAACTCTTCCGTAGAAGCTGTGATCCATATTGGCAAAATCTTCTCCCGGACCGGCATGATATCCGGCCAGAAATACAACATCGTAGGTTTCATCCAGGCAAGACATCATGTACTGTCTTCTTGGAGAACCGCTTACTAAGCTGATACGTTCATCCATCTGGCAAAGTTCATCATAAGAAAGGTTCGTTCCGCTTCCGTGAGAATCAGAAATGGTGATTTCCCCGATTTCATCATTTCTGGAGGAAGCATGAATTCCTTCGATGATCCAGCGTACCTGATTGTGTAAAGCGCGGCGGAAGGAAGGAACCTCATCACGTTCCTGAGATGGAGAAGTGATACCTGCCATTCCTTCCATGTCTACAGAAATGTAGATTTTTAGTGCTTTTTTCATAAGAAAATCCTCCTTTATGTAACTTATTTGTTTTCTTATAGAAAAACAAAACATACAGTTGTTAAAATATTATAAAGTAATAAAGTAAATGTGTCAATATTTTGACATAATATACAAAATAAATTATACTGACAGTAATAATTGTACTGTGAGTAAAAAACACAGAGAAAATCTTTTTCGTAAAACGAAACTCAAAAAAAGGATGTAAAGGAGGAAGGAAAAACATATACATTCCATTTGAGAAAAGATGCAAAATGGTCAGACGGAAGTCCGGTGACAGCAAAAGATTTCGAATATTCCCAGAGAAGGATCGGTTGGATGTAAATTTGCATCCAGATGCCCATATGCTACCAAACGCTGCCATGAAGAAAGACCAATCTTCAGAAATGTTGGAAATGAACATTATGTAGCCTGTCATCTGGTAGAATAATGCATTTAACTTTGCTACAATGGAAGTAGTATGAAGCAGTCAATAATCTGAATATCTGATTAGAGGAGAAAAAGAAAATGCATGAATTAACACAATTAATCAAAGATGATATGCGTCCGGCTCTTGGGGTAACCGAGCCGGGAGCGATCGCATATGCGGTTTCAAAAGCAAAATCTTACGTTCCGGGAGAACTGGAACAGGTTACGCTTTTGCTGAACAGCGGTATGTATAAAAATGCATATACATGTGGTATTCCAAATAGCCATTTTTACGGGAATGAATACGCAGCGGCTCTTGGAGTCGTAGCAGGGAAACCGGAGAAAGAGCTGGAGAGTCTTGCTGATGTAACAGAAGCTGACAATGTGGCAGCAGAGCAGTTGGTAAAAGACGGAAAAATTACTGTAAAAATGAGTGAGATCACAAGCCGTATTTTTATAGAAGCCTGTGTAAAGACAACAGGCGGAGAGGCTATGGTTCAGATTCGCGATGCACATACAAATATTGTTCGTATTGAGGCAAATGGAGAGGTGCTTCTTGAGAAGGAAGAAGCTTCTGTGGAAGGTGGACACGAAGAAAAACCATTGATCCACAATTATACATTAAAACAGATTTACGAATACGCAAAAGAAGTTCCGGCAGAGGAAATTGAATTTATCAAGGCTGCCTATGAGATGAACTATGCTCTTTTTGAAGAAGGAATCCAGAACCCGAGAACAACCTATGCACGGTATCTGCTTGAGAAAAATGGCGGAAAGATTATTTCGGATGATGAGTTAAAGACTGCATCTTTACTTTGCAATGCAGCAATTGAGGCCCGTGTGATCGGGCTTGACAGACCGGCCATGAGCATTACCGGTTCCGGGGCACATGGAATTATTGCAACCATGCCTCTTTACGGTGTTTGCAAGATCCGTGGATTAAGCGATGAAACCTTATATCGTGCCACCGCATTAAGCTATCTTATCTGCATGTATATCAAAGAGTATTCCGGTAAGCTTTCTGCTTTCTGTGGCTGTGGCATTGCTGCCGGTACAGGAATGGCCTGTGCGTTGGTTTTCCTTCATGGAGGTGATGAGCATGCAATGGCAAGAACCATCAACAACATGTCCAGCAGTATTACCGGTATGATCTGTCATGGCGGAAATAAGGGCTGTACGATGAAAGGAGTCGTGGCGGTAAATGCCGCATTTCAGTCGGCGGATTTCGCAATGCATGAAATCTTTATTGATGATATTCATGGAATCAATGGGTTTACACCGGAAGATACCATGCGTCATATGGGAGAGATTGCGTCGCCGGGAATGATCGAAACGGAGAAGACGATTGTAGATATTTTACAGGAAAAAGAGGAATAGAAAGTATATATAGGGTGATATTTGAATAATGTAAAAGCCTTTAAATTGATTGAAAAAGATCAGTTTGAAGGCTTTTGTTTTCTTTGAAGAACATCATGAAGAACTATCCTACTGTGCAAAACATTGTTTAGTAAAACTGTAAATTGTGCAACGTGTCGGAAAAAAGTTTCGTTTACATGAGGTATTGCAATGAAATGCACAAAATGATAAGCTTGAAACATACAAAACGAGTTTACTAAAGACTTTAGATAAAGCTAGGTGAGAAAAATGAATATACGAGATATTGCCAATTTGGCAGGTGTGTCAGCTTCGACGGTATCGAAGGTAATGAATGGGAAAGATAAGGATATTAGCGAAGAAACAAGAAAAAAGGTTTTGGAGGTAATAGAACGAGAACATTATGTTCCATATTTTAAATTTCTTGATAAAGCCGGTATGAAAAATCGACTTGTTGGTTTGATTTTGCAAAAGAATAATCAGGAAAAAGAAAGATACATAGCAGTTGCTGAAAGAATAGCACGTGAAAATAATTATGGTCTTGTTATT
>ENA-ORTF01004706-ORTF01004706.1-human-gut-metagenome-genome-assembly--contig:-NODE-4706-length-10075-cov-17.049002_pt1 | contig 10075 bp, 9 predicted proteins | sample MGYA00241908_ERZ509180 | MGnify/ENA primary metagenome ERZ509180 (study PRJEB26280, sample SAMEA2338814) | human gut metagenome | biome: human gut; feature: human-associated habitat; material: faeces...
TCTTGGTAACTTCCTTGATAGCAACAGTGATGCCACTCACAGTTGCTATTTTTTTATGTATTTTTAAATGTGACCTTTCTCAACAACCCATTTTTCAAACGCTGCACGGTCAATCATAACTTTATTTGATTTACCAACTGTGATATACTCCTTAAATTCCCCACCCTTGATAATGTTTTTCAGCTTTGTGACACCAAATCCCATATATGCTGATGTATCATTTATTGTTAAATACTTACGTTCTCCTAAAGGAATTCCTGCTGTACCTGCCATCTCTATAACCTCCATTTTTACCTGTATTTACTTTGTTTTATCTTATTTTAACAATCTTCAATGTTAATTTCAAGGTTTTCCTACCCAACTTTTATCTGTTTTCTTTAAACGTGTTGTCTATCAACGCATCCAGCTCAAAAAATTTTTTTCAACACATCAATTCTATCCCTGATTTCATAATCTAAATTACCATAGACATACAAATATTTTTTTGTATTTTCATTCATGTAAACACCTCATTCTCTTACAAACTTCTATCCCCACGTTCATCTTGTTCATCAGACATATCAAAATATGTACCCTGCTGAATCTGTTCACGTTTCACTCTTGTTTCGTCAATTTTTGCCTGATATTTTCTATTCAGCATATCTGTATTTCTTGTCAGAACACCAATCATATTATTTGTAACTCTTTTACCTTTTTCATTCATTGATTCTTTCAAAATTTCCAAAACATTCTTTGCAATAGAAACAGGGGATTTATAAGATTGTACATCGTCAATCAAAGAATCAAGAAGAACTAATTTTTTACTATATTCTGCTGATTTTTGAGCAACCTCATTTTCTTTTACAGAAACTGAATTTTCTCTTTCAGAAACGCTTTTTTCACGTTCTGAAATAACACGCTGTTGTGCTTCCATCTTATCTTCTTTCATCTGAAAATCTTTTTCGTCCTGCTCCTGCTTCTTTTTCAATTTTTCTTCACGTTCATCAATTTCTGATTCCTTAATAAGAACATCCGATTCTCTAAGAATCAATTCAGAATTTTTTTCAAAAACTGCTATTTCTTTTTTGCGAACTTGTTCATCTCTGTCATTGATTTCTTTTGATTTTTCATCATTCAATGCTTTCTGTCGTTTGACACTATTTTCTCTCTGTTCCAGAGCAAATTCTCTTAATTGATTATCTGCAACTGCATCATTGACTTCCATTTGTAATTCTTTCAAATCCTGTCTTTCCGCAGCCATTTCTCTAAACTCTGAAACGTCTGAACGCTTTCTATGTTCACCAGAATCAGGCGTTCTTTGAATTGCTTCATAACCGTATTCAATCGCATCATTTATCATTTCTTCCTCAATGATTTCTTTGAATCTTTCATGCAACTGTACAATTCCATATTCAGATTCTTTTGTCTTTTTAAATCCCATCTGTTCAAGTGCTTTCACACTTGCAACTCTTGATTCCATACCCTTTTCATATCCTGTTGCTCTTAACACGTATGCAAGATGACCATGACCTGTTCCACATGGTTCATCTCCATGATATGTCGCACGAATAACAATTAAATGCTCAGGGTCTAACGTTGCAATTCTTTCAACTGCTTTATGAAGAATTCTCTTTGTTCTTTCTGTATTTTCACTTTTATTCAAATGTGAAATCGCATACTCCGATGCTTCTTTTTCACGTCCAGATTTTTTCAATGTTTTCCAATGTTCCATATCAAAATCTTTATCCGTCACACCATTGTCATCTTTATTTCCAATCTGTAAAACGACTTCTTGAATTGATGTTTCTTTTTGCTTTCCTTTTCCATAACAAAATGTTCCATCCACGACACCATCATAATAACTTTTCTGTCGTTCTGGGCTTGTAGATTCCGCACCCATTTTTCGTGATGGTCTTGTTTGCTTTGCGTTAAAATCATCCACTGAATCTTGAAAAATTTCATTGAATTTATCCGCATCTGTTGAATTCATATCGCCAATCCAAAACTCATTTCTTGAACTCAATTCAACATCTGCATTTGCCGGTGTAGTCAGTCGCTGGTCGTGCCATTCTGCTGTATGACCTTGTGATGATGATACTGTCATTGTTTCAGCCATCTAGTCCATCTCCTTTCCTGTAATATATCCGCATCCGTATTTGTTTCCAACCTTGCCTCTGCCAAGGTTGCTCAATACAACCTTTGACGCTTCGCATCAAAGGTTTTCTTTCGCCAAAAGGGGCTGTCTGCCCCTTTCTGGACTTACCCCGACCCTGCGGGGCTTGAGAAAATGTTCTTTACTGATTCTGTCCGTAGAATGGATTTGTAACATTTTCTCTTTCCTGTTCAACTACATTTTCAACCGGAACAGATTCTTCCTGATGTGAAATTTGTGCCTGAACAGGTTCTGTTTTCTGCTCCGTATTTCTCGCTTTGCGATTTTCAAGAATGTGCTGATAAACTTCTTCCTCACGTTCATCAATTTCTTTCCAGAAGTTGATTTCTTTCTTCTGTCTTTTTACAGCAACATCTCTTTTTGCTTTCAGCTTTGCTTCAAATTCTTCATAAACTTTTCTTTCGTCTTCACTCAGATAATTTAATAATTCATTTTCTTTTTTACTACGTTTACTCATAAAAATTTACCTCAACTTTCTATCAAAAAAATTATTATTATTATTTTCTTTTACACTTGAAATATAACACATTAAATTTATTTTTCCTACCCTATATTACAATTTTATACTTTAACGTGTTTCTCTATATTTGGATATAAAAAAACAGGTAACATACAGACATTTGTATATCACCTGTTTAACTTATAAATTACAACCTATCTCCATACGGTAATGACTTAATATAGTCTTCCATGAACTGCCAGTCTGGAACATATCCTTCTTCTGAATATGTATGTTTTTCATCAATATCCTTTTTGTGTAATAATTCATTCAAAGAATATGTATTTTTAAGAACTGTTTCACGGTCATTGGATTTATTGATTTTGAACAATCTAACATAATGAGACATTCTATCCAACATGGCTTCATCTTTTAATATATGTTCATCATCAACAAATGATTTCCATACTTTGATTTTATCATTGTTTGTATTAGCAAGAATACAAATAGCTTTCTTCCCCGGATGAATAGCACGTTCTTCTTCCAGATACTCACGCAACTGTTTTTCATCATCATCATCGTAGTTCTGTTTTGTTTCAATCAAAACAACCACGTCTTCCATTTCAAATCGAATATCCAATTTAAAATGAGATACAGGATGTCCAACCTTTGCTTCCAGCTGAGCCTTTCCACCTGCCGCTTGAACATAACTATATTCACCAGCCTCTATATTGCTTGTCAGAAATTCTTTTCCAACAGTTTCAACCATATCATGTCTAAGCATAACATCTATAACTCCTTTTCATCTGTATCATGATTTCATGAATTCATTAAAATCCATTGGATGTTAAAAATTCATTCACCATTTTATTCAAAACATCTGTCATCTTTGTATCATTGGACAGACAATACATTTTCAATCTTTTTTTCATGTCATTTGTCATATAGAACTGCACAGGAACCATTTTCTGATTTCCATGATTTTTTGCAGATACAGATGTAGTTCCACCCTTTGCCTGTTCCAGACGTGATTCTTCCTCAACAGCTCGCTTTTGCTGACGAGCTTTGAATCTATTTTCAGCCATATCTTAAAATCTCCTTTCTGAACTTTGTGGAAAATATGGATAACTCTACGAGTTACCCACATATCCCACAAAGTCGGCTACTACTGTTAATTCAATTTTCATGATTTCATTTTATCATGATTTCATTAGAATTTCAATTTTAAGATTTTCCATACGCCATGTGTCAGAACGCTTGTAGCCAATGCAGCTGGAAGCCTTGGATTATATGCCACCACCGACTGATTCGCAAGCCTTGACTGTACAAACGCTTCACTTTGTGGCAGACAATAGATTGGTTCGTCTTTATGTTCTTCTTTGAAAAATTCCATAAATTCCTTTGTAGCTTTAAATCTATTTGTACCATTAACCACATACACAATAGGTGTATCTGGTGCATTACGCTTTACAAGGTCAATGGTAGTTTCCGTAGCTGGCATATCCGTTACACTTGGACGCATCGGAATAATAACCACATCCGCATCTTTGACCCATTCACCCATTTCACCTTGTAATGAACCTGGTGTATCAATAATTGATATATCCGCATTATCCATTTCAACAGGTTCATGCAGTGTACCGCCCTGACCGTCAAGGTCATAAAAGCAATACGGAACATTCTTAGCATCCAAAGCAAAAGCAAGCTCATCTGCAACCAATGTCTTACCAACACCGCCCTTACGGTTGATAATCAATATGTTCTTCATGATTCATGCTCCTTTCATTATTTCATGTTTTCATGAAAACATTATATCATGATAATGCGGTGAATTTCAAGCTGTTTTTCCTACCCAAATACACATTTAAAATTTCTATCATGTTTCAATATACCGTATTTGATTAAAAATAAGCCCGTGGTGAAGATTTTTTAGAAAATCGGGGAATTTTACAAGTTTGAGATTTTATATGCGTGGTGAGGTCATACGGTGTGTTAAACGATGTGTTTTGATTTGTTCTGCTGATTACATACAGAGAAACTTTGATAATGTTATGAAACTTGTATTTTCCTGATTGAACAAAACAATGAAAAATAACGGTTCCCGAAAAGGGGAACCAAAGGGGAACTTTTTCAAATCTGTTGTCCAGCAACAGATTTATCGAAATTCATAGGTTAAAATCAATAATTTTGGTTCCCCCTAGGGGGAACTTCAAATCCGTTACCCACCAACGGATTTACGGAAAAGTTCCGGAAGTTCCCCTTTTTCTGAATTCTTATATAGAAAATTTTTCACCCTCACACAAAAAAAATAAAAATAATAATGGACATACAAAGAAAAGCATGTTATATGTTTCTCACGTATGTATTATTAAAAAAAAGGGAACTTAGGGAACTTTTTGTATAGATGTGTTGTCTACCAACGGATTCAGCGGTTCCCTTTTGGTTCCCCCTGTTTTTTTGTAAAAGGGAACTTTTTGCTAAAGTCGTTGTCTACCAACGGATTCAGCGGTTCCCCCTTGGTTCCCCTTTAGTTCCCCTTTTTACAAAAAATCACCTAAAAACACGATTTTCGAGCATTTTTTGCTGTACTTAGCATCATTTTGATATTATCTTTGTCAAGTCAAAATAAGCCATTTTCGCTTTGTATCATTTTGATATTATCTATGTTCAATGACGCATCTTGAGGAACCAAAGGGGAACCATTTTTATGTTCAACATGAACTGTATCACGCTTTCATTTTCTTTTTTTTTGGTGGCTACACCCCCAAAACCCCAGTTAAATTCATGCACAAAAAAAGTAACGATTGCTCGTTACTTCCTTTGCACATGAATTCTATGTATTACTTACGCATAATTACGCTTTTGTATTTCCCACTCTTTGCAGGGTCTACTCTAACACCAAAATTATCAGCTTCTGAATATCTTCCATCAATCCAGTTATACAATTTATAATCTTTTAACAATGGTTCCAAATTGTCTTTATCAAAATTAATCTTTGTATCATTTGCAAACACAAATCCTGAATCTGCTGTATAATCACTAATGACTTCTTTTACCTGTCTAGTAAAAGTATTCTGATTTGTTCCATCTGGCTTATTATTGTTCTGCTTACAATACCAAGCATTGTAAAAATCATACAGCATTGTCATTGGAATTCTATTCAATTTCAATTCTGGTAACATTTCAGCCAAGAAACGTCTAATCGGGTCATTGAATTCTTTGTATTCTCTTAACAACTCTTTAGCCTTTGTAGGTTCGCTCAATGTTGTATAGTTCATGTTCAATACTCTGTATAATACATATTCAAGAACCTCTTTACGCTTCAGATAATCATTTTTGATATACTTACGTTCTTTGCCTGTAAAACATTTAAAGAATGGCAAGAACAACTGTCTTCTGTAAAATGAATCAGATTTATCTCTTACTTTCGGCATACCGTTCAAACACTGAACCATGAATCCTTTGTATCTAAAACTTACAGGCATCTGGAATTTTGCTTCGATTGATAATACATCATTAGTAATCAACGCTTTAAGATTACTCACATCATCCAGATACTCGTTGACCTTGTTTTCGTCCGTAATAATCGCTGTTGCGTGTAATACAGGTTCCAATCTAAAACGCTTGTCCATATCCGATAAAGGCAATGAAACAGCACCGCTACCCAGCAAATTACGAATCAAAGAACAAATCGTACCTTTACCACCATTTCCGGCTTCTCCATAGAAAAATGCACATTTATCCCATCCTTGTAATGGTCTAATACAAGCTCCGATTGTCTCCCAACAGCATTCCGATACTTCTGTATCATTATCAAACATATCAATCATCCAGCTCTCGATATCCCAGTCTGTACCGTCTTCATCATTATGAATCACAATATTCTGAGCAGCATGATTATAATCAACAGGGCATTTAGATAAAAATACCAAATCTGGTGTAAATGATTCCAACACTTTCGTATCATAATGAAAAATACCATTATTAACAGCAACAAGATTTTTGTCTTCACAACGTTCAACAATCGGTGCAGTATCATGTAACATACTACACACTTCATTAAATTCTTTTGTAGTCATTGACGGTTTATAACCACGTGCCAAAGCTCTCAGCTCTGTATTACGCGTGATATATGTTCCTCTGTCCTTACCACTTTTCTGATACACACCTAATAACAATTTATCATTGTTGTGTTCGTCAGTTCCTGTATCAATCTGTTTTACTTCTTCCAACTTCAACAAAATCCTTGCAACCTGTACTGTTGTTAATGTTGTTAATTGTTTATACTTTGTAAATCCTGTATGATTACGAACTGTATTTTCCATAATGATTTCATTATTGCAAGCGTTAATAACGTCCTCTGAAACCACACTCGGCACAAACGATGTACCTACAAAATTATCCAAAATATCATCTGTTGCTTCTAAAATTAAATTTTCGTATGTCATATATTAACACGTCCTTTCTCATGATTTCATGTTTTCATGAATCTTCTGTTTTTCTCTTGAAGTCACCAAGAAAATATGCTAATATATGAGCATAAATAATAACTGAAAGAATTTCTTGGTAACTTCCTTGATAGCAACAGTGATGCCACTCACAGTTGCTATTTTTTTGTAATTTTACTTTTCAATATGTTTTTTCGCTTTAAGGAAATTTTCAAAAGCGATTCTATCTACCATAACTTTATTCTGTTTTCCTACTGTAATATAATCTTCAAATTCCCCACCCTTGACATATTTTCTAACTAAATCATAGCTGATGCCAGTATATCTACTAAGCTCTCTCTGGGTAAGAAATGTTCTTTCCTGAACAGGAATTGAATTTGTCCAACCTTTTTGCTTTGCCATCTTTATTCCTCCATTTTACTGTATTTCTTATGGTTTAATAAAAGTCTAGCACACTGGATTTCTAATTGCAATACTTTTCCTACCCAATTATGTATCATTTACTTTAAACGTGTTGTCTGACAACGTATCCAGCTCAAAAAAATTTTTTTCAGAACATCAAAAAAAGAGAAAGCAGATGTTCTCCACTTTCTCTCATTCTGATTTTTTCTTATATCATTCTAAAATGCTTAAATGCTTCCAGAATCAATTTTTCTTTCTCAGCTGGACAGTTCGGTACTCTATGACCGTCAGCACCTTTATTGTAATTTTCACGCTTCTCAAAACCTAATTTATCTTTTACTTGAGCAATGTATAGATTTGATACAGAAACATCATGTTGTTCCTTAATCCACTCTTTAATTTCTCTGTATGACGCTGAACCCTTTGCACTTTTCAGATACTCTGCATCTTTTGGTTCATAATCAACATGAGCATACTCAACGTTCTTATCGTTGACTATTTCCCTACCCAAAAGGCAAACCGTCTCAACGTGTTTCCCGTTAGGTAGGGAATTTTCTGTATCTTCTTCATCATCGAAAAACATTGTATCAACGAGCTTTCCATCAACATTTAATGGAATCTTGAACTGTACTGATTTCACCCAACGACCGTCTTTTTGCTTCTCTTCATAAATTTCCACTTTCTCAATCAGCAAATTCATCATCAGCTTTTTATCACTGTCTGGCATATCGTCTATGTTGTCTAACATTTCATCAATAATTCTTTTATAGACCTCAGCCGACAGATTTTCACCTTGAGCATTTTCAATACTCAAATCATTCTGATACATCTGATTTTCAATCATTGCAATCTGTTCATTGATTTCCTGTACCCCAGCTCTGTATGTCTTCATCAAATCATCGTATAATTCATCATCAATATCCAACTCATTGATTCTGCGTAATTGCTTTGATTTCTTAGAATCCAATTTCTCATGTTCTTTCGTAAGACGTTCTTTTTCTTGTAATAATTCACTCAAAGAATCATCAGAACCCAGTTTTTTAAGAATCTGGTCTTTCATATCGTTTTCGCCACAAAAAACATACTTCACGAGCTGTATGACCTCTGCATTGATTTCATCTTGTCTGATATGCTTCTTATAGTCACACAAATGTCCTGAAACCATTTTTCGATTCTTACAAAGGTAATACCACATATCAGTGTAGAATTCGTCAGAACCTTTCTTTTTCTTACGATTTACCACACCATACATTGACGAACCACACACAGGACATTTGATAATTCCTGACAAGATATGTTCATGCAATAACGAATGTGTCTTCTCCCTCTTGAAAGCATTCTTCTTACGTTTCACTTGCACTCTATACCATGTATCTTCATCAATGATTGCTTCGTGTTGCCCCTGATACAGCTTGTATGATTCTTTATCCTGCTTAACCACATGAAACTCATTTCTAGTACCATCAATCTTTTCAGTTCTCCTACGTCCATACGAAATCTTTCCGCAATAGACAGGATTGTCAAGCACATTCGTTACAAAATGAGCTGATATGTTAGGAACGGTTCCATTCTGTCTCACAGTCTTTGTGTATCCATTCTCATTAAGCCATTTTGCAACCGCATTAACACCCATACCTTGTAAATACTTTTCATAAATCAGTCGAATCAGCTTTGCTTCTTCTTCATCAATAACCAGCATCTTTGATTTCTGACCGTCTACATTGACCAATTTATATCCATATGGAGCAAAACCACCGTTCCAGAGTCCGTCACGTGCCTTTTGCTGTCTTCCAGCCATTGTCTGCTCTTTGATATTTTCACGCTCAATCTCGGCTACAGCCGCTAACACTGAAATCATCAGCTTACCAGATGCACCAGCAGAATCTATATTGTCTTCAACACATAACAGATTCACTCCGTAATCTTCCATATATTGCAGACTGTTCAATGTATCAGCCGTATTTCTACCGAATCGACTGAGCTTGAATACAAGTACATAATCAACATTATCTTTGCCAGATTTAATATCAGCAAGCATCTTACGAAATTCAGGTCTTCCAGCCACGTTTTTGCCTGATTTTCCCTCATCTGAATATTCACCAACAATTCTCATTCCTCGATGACTTGCTTCTTTCCGTAATCGCTCTTTTTGAGCTTCTAACGAATATCCATCAAGCTGTAATTCTGTTGATACTCTCGTATATATATAGCAATTCAACTTCCTTTTCGCCATTTTCCTACCCACTTTCTTAGATTTAGTCAATATCGTGTTTCCATTATATATCAATGATACACTTCTTTCAACATTTTTCTACATGATTGAAAGCAAAGAAAAAGACACCTGAAAAAATCAGATGCCATTTCAATTATAAATCAATGTCTGGAATTTCCCATAATTCTTCCATGTAATCTCTCAGTCTTCCAGACTGAACCGTTCTCAACGATTCTTCCATCTCTTCTTTTGCCTTGCTGTATTTCTTATGATAGTCCAGCCAGTCCTTGCCTGTCCCTACATGACCACATTCGATTTCATTCTCACAAATTTCTCCAAGAGTATTTCTTACATCCTCTAATGCTTTTGTGAACCTCTACACATCTTAAGACACGTAGCTTCCACTGTTCATTTAGGCGAAC
>ENA-ORTF01004715-ORTF01004715.1-human-gut-metagenome-genome-assembly--contig:-NODE-4715-length-10057-cov-9.757149_pt1 | contig 10057 bp, 3 predicted proteins | sample MGYA00241908_ERZ509180 | MGnify/ENA primary metagenome ERZ509180 (study PRJEB26280, sample SAMEA2338814) | human gut metagenome | biome: human gut; feature: human-associated habitat; material: faeces...
ATGCTTCTAAATTTAGCTCTGTAGGATCTACATTTGCAGGTCTTGGTGCATTCCTCAAATCAATTTGGCCTGTATTAGCTGTTGTTGGCGGAATTGCAGCAGGTACAGCTGCATGGAAATGGGCAGATGATAAATTTACTATTACAAAAGCTACAGCTAAAAAACACTCAGATGAGTCGGCACAAGCATATCAAAATGCAAAAACAGAGCTTAGTACAAAGCAGTCTCAGTATGATACTAATCAGGATCGTATTCATGAGCTTCGTGCTACACAGAATAGAACATCTGATGAAAATGCTGAACTCTCTCAGTTAACAAAAGAAAATTCTCTACTTGGAACACAAGTTTCTGTACAGAAAAAACTTGTTGATGCCAAAGCCCAACAACAAGCCATTGATGCAGATATGAATCTGAATAAAAAATATACAACAAGTCAAGCTGTTGCAAATGAATATAGTGACAGTGTTGTTGCTAAACAAGAAGATATCGTTGAAGAAACTACCAGAAAAGTCAATGAGTTAGCTGAATTACAGAAAAAACGTGATGCTACATACCAAAAATTAAATCAAATGAGTGCTGATGATGAAGGATTTACCGAACAGCAAAATATTGCGAACCAAATGGATGATCGTGTTTCTAAGAAACAGAGCGAAATTGCAGACGCAATGGATGAAATATCTGATGATTATAATAGACTATTTGATGAAGATACAGGTGCATTAATTAATCCTAAAACAAAAGATACTGCAAAATCTGTAGAAGATCTTTTTTCATTATATGGTCGTGTAACAGATTCAGCTCAGGAAGAAACAGATCGCATTAACAATATTTTCGCCAAAGCAAAATTTGATGGTGTTGAAGATCAATTAGTAAATGCTGGAAAATCTGGTGGTACTGATGCTGTCAAAGCCAAGATCTCAGAAATCGACGGATTACAAGAAGCTTTAGATAATGCTGGTATTAGTGCTGATACACTTGCATCTAACATTATGGCTATTGCTAGACCAGATGAGAAAAATCTTGAAGGTATAAAAGAAAATCTGAAAGATATTTTTGATATCAGCGCTGATTTAAACGAAGGAGATAATTTTGTTGGCCCATCAGGAAATCTTTATAATTTCTTTAAAGATAAAACTGATAAGCAAATAGAAGATTTCTGGAATTATTATAGCGATCAAGGATTAGATGGTTCTGATTGGAACTATATGGATCTTGCTTCCAATTTTAATAAATCACAAGAAAAAGCAAAAATTGAAGCTGAATCAAAAACCTTCTCTTCTCTCTTCAAGAACTCTGCTGAAGATACAGCAACAGATCTTGATACCATAACAGACAATTTCCAGACAGATATGTCAAATATCAAGTCTTCAATGGATTCTATCAAATCCGGTACATTCCAGAATTCAGATATTACTGATCTTATTCAGCAGTTCCCGGAACTTGCTACAGAGACTGATAATCTACAACAGGGATTACAGAATTTAGCATTTGATAAAGCAAGTGATGCTATCGGTAAAATCAGAGATTCTGTAAAAGATGTAACTGATCCGAAACAGCTTGCTGCTGCTGATAAATATATTCAGAGTATTATGGATACTATGGATCTGAGCGGATTTGATATGAGCAATGCTAAGTCTGCAATTCTTGGTAATTTAACAAAGAATTTAGCAGACAAACATATGGCCTCTGTTACAACACCAAATCTTGTAAATCAGTTAATGTCAGAATATGGAAATGATGAAATTGCAGTTCAAGCAATTATGAAATTGTCACTTGATCCATCAATGGCAAATGCTGATCTCGACACTTGGAAATCCAAAATTGAAGATACTAAAGTACAGATTCAGTTGGATACTTCAGCTAAAAATCTGGATAATCTCTCAAAAGAACTAACTCGTCTTCAGACTGATGCTTCCGATCAGCAGACAAGACTGAATAATAAATCTGCTTATAATATGAAAGCTACTGCTTCAGATTACACCAATTTAATTGAAAATGGTGACAAACAGATTGAGAATCTTAATAATCAGATTAAAGAATATCAGAATAATATCGATGCTTTGAAAAATAGCAAAGGTTTATCTCCTCTTTCTGATGAAGATAACGAACAAATTAAGCAGTGGCAAGATCAGATTCAAGCTTCTCAGATGTCTATTGAAAACATGAAGGCTTCTCAGGCCGATTGGACAAAAACAGCATTTAATCTTCCAGTAACTGATATGCAGAACACTGTTACCGCTCTTACATCAGCTATTAGCGAAATGCAGACAGAAACAGGTCTTACATCTGATACTATGGATAGTCTTAGAACACAATTCAGTGATCTAAAAGATGCTCATGTTGATAATGTATTCGATCGCACTGCAAAAGGTTTGAAAATCAACACAGAAAGAATGAAGGATTATCTGGAACAGCAAAATGAATTCATGAATTCTGATTTTGCACAACGGATTCAGGATTATCAGGATCAATTATCAGCAGGTAACAAAGATTATACTCAGCAAGGATTAGAAAATCTTAAAAATCTGCAGGCACAGTATTTTGCTCAGTATCAGGAGGCTGCAAAACAGTTCTCTGATTTCCAAGCTATGGTTAATGCTGACAATCTTTCTACTGAAGGCAATGAATATACTACAGCTAAGAGTTATCTGGATAACGCAAAAGATCTGTATGATAAAGGCTTAGTCGGTACTCCTCAGTTTAAAGCAGCTGCAAAATATTTCTCTCAGAATGGTTTTGAAGATGCCGATAACTTCATTGAGAACTACAACAAACTCAAGAATTATTACACTGATGATGCTTCCGGTCCAAAGAGATTTTTAAGCGATCTTGAGGCTAAGGGATTGGCTACTTACAAAACTCTTGAGGATGGAAATCAGCAATGGATGTACTCTTTCACTGATACTCAAGAAGCTGCAGATGCTATGGGTATGAGTCTTGAATCATTCGAATCTATGTTTGGTAGATTGAAAGATTACGGCGATACAAATAATTTTGTATCTTCTCTTGAAGAAGGCGCCCTGAAATCTGAAGAGATTGATGATAAACTCATTGATGCTCAGATTAAAATGGGAAAACTAAAAGCCAATGGTGCAGATCAGTCTGCTCTGGACGATCAACAAGCAGTTATTGACAATTTAATTGCACAAAAAACTGGTATTACTCAGGCTATATCTGACTTCAAAGATGGTACTGTTGATCGTAAGATTCAGGATATCAAGGATGCCAAAGGTTCTATTGACGAATTGAATCAGTACATAAAAGATAATGGTATTGATAAAGATTCTGATTTAGGCAAGAAATATATCGAATCAATTCAGGAACAAGCTAAGAAGACAGGCATTAAATTAACACCTGAATTTGAAGTTGATGAGGCTGCTTATAATGAAATGATCCAGAGTTATGAAGCGAAAGCTAAAGGCTCACAGATCAAACACTTCCAGGATGTCAACGAAGGAATTGAAAGTGGTAATACTGGAGATTACTCTGATTCTGATGTTGAACTGGTTAATAAAATTAAAGATGCTCAGGAACAGAAAAGTGAAGCATTACAGAACGTTATTGATGCTGTTAATTCATTGGATAAAGATCAATGGAATGAAGCAAGCCAAATTGAATTAGGCAATGGAGCTTATGAATCTGAGGATCAGGGTATTCGTAATGTTGAAGATGCTCTTCAGGGACTTTCAGATCAATTTGGACTAACAAAAGAACAGGCGACTGCTCTTCTACCGGCTCTTGAAGCTTTAGGTGTTGTTAATATTGATCCTAATGTTGATATGACCGGGCTTGATGAATTGGATCAAGCTACTCAGGACGGAATGGCTTCATTGCGTCAGATGCAAGCAGATGGGGATATTAAACTCTCATTTGATGTGGATAGTAGTATAGAAGGATTATCTGTAGATAAACTACAATCACAAATTGGTGAATTAGAGCATATTAAAGTAAATTTTGACGTAGATTCATCTGAATATAAAGCAATTCAATCTATGATTGATCAACGTGAAATGCAAATGCATGTTCAAATTGCAGTAGATAAAACCGGTGATATTGATAAATTATTATCTCTTAACGACGAAGAGTTGGCTCAAAAAGCTGAATTGGACGTAGATGTCAATACCGAAGATGGTAAAGCTAAAATCGATGAATTACGTTCAAGTCTGGAATCTTTATCAGGTGATACACCTGCTGTATCGGTTAAAATTGACGAAACTCAATTCCAAGCATTGACAAAAGAACAACAAGGCCAAGGAACTGTAACTTTCAAACCAGAACATCACGAAGTAGATGCCTACCTTGCTGAAGAGAAAAAAAGCGAAGGAAAAGTAAAATGGTCTAATGAGACAGGTTTAGTAGATGTTTATGCTGCTACCGAACATTATTCTCATGGTACTGTTCATTGGGGAAATGATATTTCTGCCGTTCAGACTTCATTCACTGCTACCGGAACTGTTAATTGGATAAATTCAGGTGGACCAAGTGGTGGTTTGAGTAAAACAGTTGCATGTTCAACTGGTACATTTAAAGCTGAGTCTACAGGAAGCGCTTACAATGTTTTAAATATTACACCGGCTCATGCAAGTGGTACGAATGTTGCTATTAAACAAGATCAGCAAGCTCTTGTAAATGAAGTGGGTGTCAACGGTCACGCTGAATCAATTGTTCGTGATGGTGTTTGGAGTTTAATTCCTGGCGGTGCTCATATAGAGAACCTGAAAAAGGGCGACATTATATTCTCTACTACTCAAACTGATGCTCTTCTTAAACACGGAGCTATTCAAGGACATGCCAGAGCTTATGCAAGTGGTACTGTTACTTCTCCAGGCGTTATGAAAGCCTATGCTGCTGCTGGTAATACTCCGGGATTCCACTTCCAAGGCGGGGCTGCAACTGTTAAACCTGCCGGATCTGGAAATTCTGGTAGCTCCGGTAATTCTGGTCTTCAACATGCAATCGAAGATAATACAGATGCGGTATCAAACAATAGTGATGATACAAGTGACGCGGCTGATGAAGTAAGCGAAGCTCTTCAAAATGTAATCAAGAAGCTGAATGATAATGCTATGGATTGGGTTGAAGTTGCTATGGATCGTCTTGATCGTATAACTTCTAGGTATACAGATCTTGCCGAAAGTGATTATAGTCATTATACAAAAGCTCAAAAGTATTATAATAAAGCTCTTGAAAATACAGATAAAGAAATCAAGGCTGCTAAAGCAAGCATCTCTGTTTATAAAAGGAAGTCCGAAGAAGTTGCAAACAATGGCGAAGTAAGCAAATATCTTACTCCTGCTCTGAAGAAAAAAGTTCAAGATGGCACTATTAATATAGAAACATTGGATGCAAATCAGAAAGCAGCTGTAGAAGCATATAAACAGTGGTACGACAAGTATCTTGATGCCGTTCAAAAATATAGAGATAAGAAAACTCAGGAACTTGATTTAGCTAAATCTAAAGTTGATAATGTTTACGATTCCTATGATCTGATCATCAGTAAGCGTAAAGCCAAAGAGGAATATTATGCAGCTAAAGCTGAAAATCGTATAAAGAGCGGAAAATCTCAAAAAGTCGGTTCGGTATATTGGAAAGATCTTAAAAAACAAGTAAGTTATGCTCAATATCAGAAAGACTGGATGTTAAAAGAAAGAGATAAAGTTCAGCAAAGCATGACAGATTATCTTAATGTGAATGGTCATAACAAAAAAGATAAAGCTTATCAGGAAATGAAGAAAAATCTAACTGATTTGAACACGTCTATTGTTGAGGCTGATACACACATCCAAGAAGCTAAAGCTGCTCTTGAAGAAACCAGAGAGAACTTAAAGCAATGGCAAATTGATCGTTGGGAAAGAGCTGGTGATAAGCAGGACGCTTCTCTTAGTTATAAAAAGAATGCTGATGATATTAATTATCAGCTTTCAACCAATGATTATGAAGAACGTTTAAAAACTTATGATAAAATTATTCGCGCTGATGAAGCGAAAAGACAGCTTCTTGCAGAAGAAATTGCAGCAAATCAAGCTAACGGTGGAGCTTGGAGCAATGAAGAGATGCAGAAAAAGATTGAGGAATATGATAATCTTACTACTTCTATTATTCAATCTAAAGAAGCAATGCAGCAATTAGCTCAAGAAGAAATTGATTTTCGATTTAAACCTCTTGATGAAGCGCAGAATAAACTTTCAAATCTTGTATCTGAACTTCAGACTGCTCAGAAGTTGCTTGGCGATACCGAAAGTTTCTATAATGATGATGGAGCTTTCTCTACAAACGGTTTGACCAATATTTTATTGGTTCAAGAACAGATTGATGCTACTAAGGACAAAATAGCAAATTATCGTGAGGGATTAAATAAGCTGGACGAAATGTATAAAAATGGTGCAATTGGTCCAGAATATTATAAGACTAAAACTGATGAAATGCTTAAGAGTTTGCAACAAGAGTCTGCTACTCTTGCCGATCTTAAACAGAACCTTCTTGATATGTATACTACTCAGGTTACTAAAGAGAACGATCTGTTACAGGAGAATATTGAAAAACGTAAAGATGCCCTTGCTGCTAAAGAGAAATATTATGATTATGATAAGACTCTAAAGAAGAAAACTAAGGATATCAATACATTAAAGGCACAGATTGCTGCACTTGAAGGAACATCAAATGCAGCCTCAAAAGCTCGTCTTGAGAAATTACGTGCGGAACTTGCAGATGCAGAAGACGATATGGCCGATACAATGCATCAGCATGAAGTCGATATGAAAAATACCGGCTATGAGAATTTTTCAGATGAGGCAAATAAGGCGTTAGACAATACTCTTGATGCTGTTAAGAAAAATGCAGCTTTCCAAGAAGCTATTATTGGCAGCATGCTTTCTAATGTAAAAGCAAATTACGACAGCACCTATAAACATCTGGGCGACGTAATGGATCAGTATGGCATGAAAGTTTCTCAAACTTATAGTCAAATGATCACAAAGGCAGCTGACTTTAATACTGCTGCTGTAAATGCAACAAAAGCATGGGAAGGTGTTACAAAAATTGACACCAGTAAGCCTTATGGTGGTTCAACTGCCGGTAACAATGCCTTTAATAATGCAATGAATAATGCAGGATCTTCTCAGACTGCTGGAAGTACAAATATTAAACCTAATACTGATTACACTCTGAAGCTGAGTGATACAGATATTTATCTGACATACAGTCATATCAAGAAACAGCTTAAAGCAACATGGTCACCAAAAAAACCGGAACACTCTGATATTGAGTGGAAAAGTTCTGATGAATCTATTGCGAAAGTTTCTTCCGATGGTACAGTTCGTGGTGTGTCTTCAGGTCTTAATAAGAACGGTTTAATGGCGCGTGATGAGTCTAAAACAAGAAAATGTATCATTACTGCTATTGGCGGTGGTGGTCTTGCTAAAGCTACTTGTACCGTTCATGTAATGCCGGATTCTCATTATGAGAAGATCAAGGATTACGCAGATAAAGCTGGCATCAAAGATACTTCAGGCAATAATCTGAGAGATGCTATGGAATATGCTTATAAAAACGGCGCAAACCATAGCAATCAATCATATACCGCAGTTGAGGGATTTAAGAAAGCATATCTGAAAGACTGGACAAATTCTCTGAGTAATCGTCCAGATGGTGCAACAGACGTTCCTGCCGGAGTGAGTCCTTTGATAGGATATTTTAATGCTAAAGGTAAGAAAGTCGGACCAAAAGAAATGCAACAGCTTGCAGATATTCTTCAGATCAATACTCCGGGTGTTAAGAACTATGATTCTTGGGGATCTACTCTGAAAAATAAAATCCTGAAGGCATATAAATCCTACGGATTCTCTAAAGGTGGTGTTGTACGGAAAGGTATTCCTGCCAGCATACTTGATATAATCGGCGGAGACGCTTTAATACCGCGTGGAGATTCTATGCTGATTGGTGCAAATCCGGGTGAAACTGTTTTGACAAAAGAATTCACAGATCAACTGAAACCTACAGTTGCTACTCTGAATGAATTTAATGCTAGAATGGCGAAACCAATTACCACTATTCTACCATCGTCTTCAAATGATACAAGTGTGAATAGTGAGTGTAATATTACAATCAATGTTGATAAAATCAATAGTGAGCAAGATATTAAGAAACTTGCTTATCAAATTGGTGATATTATCACTGAACGTAATAAACGTGACTGGAAAAAAGTTCGCTAATTTAAAAGGGCTGTCTTTAAGACAGCTCTTTTAATATTAAAAAATATATGAAAGAGGTGAGAAAATGCTACAATTTGAATTTAATGGTCATACTTCTGACGAATACGGATTGATTGTGACTAGAATAGAAGAAAATGATACTCTTGTAAATCGTTCTTTGCAGTTAGGAGAAAAGAATAAATATCGACCAAAAGAAAATCAGTTCGGAACATTATATGGTGATAATTATTCATTCAAAATGGGCGTAATGAGAAATCCATGCAGAAACAAAAATGTAGTTCCAGAATTAAAAAATGGAATTTTAAAATACGATCCAACATATTTTTTAGTTTTATCCCAAACAGGTTCTGGTTCAGTAGCATCAATGAATTTATGTCCTACATATGTAATTTCATTTATTAAACACTCATTAATATATGGAGAGGTCTTAGGATTTCTATTAGAAATTTTAATAAACCCAATTTCTTCAAGTTTCATGACGGTATACATAATATCTTTGCTGTCATATGTCTGATTTAATGGCGATGCTAATAATTGTTTAAAAGTTACAGGTATAAGAGAAAATGAACCATCTTGCAATTCTCGATAATCAATATTATTTTTGCAATAAATCAAAACATCTCTTACACATTCTTCGTTTAACGTCATACTTATTACCTCCATAAGAAAGGATTAAAAATGAATACAAATTATAAAATTTTATCAACTGTTGTAGATATTACGCAATTGCTTCATGAAAACAATTGTACATATAATGAATCATATAAAATATTACAGATGGTTATCAATGAGTTAAAACAACAGCAGGAAAATATAGAATATCCTACAGTAGATGATTATTTATCTAATCATAAAACCCATAATGCAAATAATCAAGTTATTGCTGCATTAAATCATATAGATGGATATTGCTAATCACCTTCCTGGCCACCATTTGTAACCGCATTTCTGACAGAGATTTTTCTTCTGAGATGCACCAATCCAGCCGAAGAGTCCGTAACCTTGTTCTTCTGTTGTTACTGATGTAGAACCACAATGTGGACAACGAACGACATTGGAATTTGATTTGGGTTGAACATAACGTACTTGTTCAAAAGTAAACTTTTCAAAATTATGCGCCATACAATCAAGAATCATCTTTGCGGCAAATTCGTTTGTCAGTTTATATGTATTGGCCCATTCTCCCATTTTTTCATGAAACTCTGCATATTGCGCACTACTGATAGGTGGACGCGTTTTAGATGATCCATATTGTAATTGAAGAAATTGGGCGAAATATTGCTGATCTTCTGGTGATAAAGACAGAATATATTTTTTAATGTCAGTAACATCTTGTTCTGCGTAATTGATTATACATGTACTTTTTGAGACAATTTCCTGTAACGGATAACCACAGTGAATACAGGCCGGAGCCTTATCAGACACCTGGCCCCCGCATTCAGGACATTTAATAAGAGCCATAATATTACCTCCAATACATTTATAGTTTGATTATAACATTAAAGACAACTCATGTCATTAAGTAAAATCGGAAAAGTAAGTAATGCTGTCAAACTATTAAATACTGCTGCTACTAGCAGAGATATTGCAACAGGTATTTCTAGTTTATCCAATTCATTAAGAGCGGCAGGGAATATGTCGGCTGGAGTTAATTGGATTTCTAAATACGGGAAAGTTTTGGATTCTGGTATAGCATATCAAGCTCTTAAACAAGCATTTCCGAAAGAATCATTAACGGAAGATATGCTTGCTAAAATTGGGTATACTGCAAACGGAGCGGGTAAAGTTGGAAATGCTTCTAAATTTAGCTCTGTAGGATCTACATTTGCAGGTCTTGGTGCATTCCT
>ENA-ORTF01004718-ORTF01004718.1-human-gut-metagenome-genome-assembly--contig:-NODE-4718-length-10052-cov-4.802141_pt1 | contig 10052 bp, 8 predicted proteins | sample MGYA00241908_ERZ509180 | MGnify/ENA primary metagenome ERZ509180 (study PRJEB26280, sample SAMEA2338814) | human gut metagenome | biome: human gut; feature: human-associated habitat; material: faeces...
AGGCATAGACCTTCTGGTCATGCCTTGCCTTTTGAATGACAAATTGTCGCTCTGGACGGCGCGCAGCGTCGGCTGGTCCGCCGTTCGGTAGAACGGCGGAACTTAAACTGCCTGCGCCAGCTTCTCGGCTCGCTCGGCGGCGGCAAGCGCCTCGATGACGGTGCCGAGCTGATCGCCCAGAAGGACGCCGTTGTAGGTGGAGTTGAAGCCGATACGGTGATCGGTCACGCGGTCCTGGGGCTGGTTGTAGGTACGGATCTTCTCGGAACGGTTGCCGTGGCCAATCTGGCTCTGGCGCTCGGCACCGAGCTCTGCCTGCTGCTTCTCGAGCTCCATCTCGTACAGACGGGCGCGCAGCATCTGCATGCAGACCTCGCGGTTCTGGATCTGGGAGCGCTGTTCCTGCGACTGCACCACGGTGTTGGTGGGCAGGTGGGTGATGCGCACAGCGGAGTAGGTGGTGTTAACGCACTGACCGCCAGGTCCGGAGGCGCAGTAGGTATCGATGCGCAGGTCGGACTGGTTGATTTGGACGTCGATCTCCTCGGCCTCGGGAAGCACGGCGACGGTTGCCGTGGAGGTCTGGATGCGACCCTGGGACTCGGTCTTGGGAACGCGCTGGACGCGATGCACGCCGGACTCGTACTTCATGACGGAGTAGACGCGGTCGCCCTCGACCTTGAACTCGATGGACTTAAAGCCGCCGGCCTCGCTGGGGCTGGAGTCGAGCACGGTGGTCTTCCAACCGCGCGACTCGCAGAAGCGCTGGTACATCTTGTACAGATCGCCGGCGAAGATGGCCGCCTCGTCGCCACCGGCGGCGGAGCGGATCTCGACGATGGTATTCTTGTCGTCGTTGGGATCGCTCGGGATGAGCATGTACTTGATGTCTTCCTCGAGCTGGGGAAGCTTCTCCTCGTTTTCGGAGATGTCCATCTGGAGCATCTCCTTCTCGTCCGCATCGGTCGTGTCGCGGAGCATCTCCTTTGCGGCCTCGATGTCATCGAGCGCGCCGATGTACTCACGCGAGGCGGCGATGAGGTCGGACTGGTGCGCGTACTCCTTGTTGAGACGCGTGAACTCCTTGATATCGGAGGCGACGGCTGGGTCGGAGAGCTTCTTCTCGAGCTCCTCGTAGGCCTTGATAATCTTTTCGAGCTTGTCGCGCATGACGGGACTCCTTTATATGCGTGAAGGTGAAAATCGGCAGAGTTGATGGGGCGCGCGGCGCCACTGCGGGGGTAAGCCCGGCTAGAACATGTCGATCTTCAGATACATGCGCATCCCTTCGCGTATGGGGTACATAGTTGCGGTCTAACCTATACATGATAGCGTGCGCAGGCAAACCTGCATATAACCCGCATGGAATGAGTGGACGTAGCCGTTGGGGACGTTCCTTGACGGCTAGTCGTTTAAGAACGTCCCCAACGGCCAACAAAGGGACTGTCGCTTTGTCACATTCTAGAGCGTTTGGAGCAGAGCGACGAGGAAGCGGATGCCCTGGAGGTAGGCGCGGCGGGTGATGCGCTCGTTGGTGCCGTGGACGCCGCGATCGCACTCGTCATCATCAACCACAAAGGCCGAGAAGCGAATGCACTCAGGGCAAATGTGCTGGTAGTTGGCAGCGTCGGTCGCACCGATCACGGTCGAGGGCACAATTGCCACTGGCCCGAATGATCCGTTTTCCTCCGTCCCCTTTGGATCACGGAAATAGCGGGCGGCGATGGAGCGAACCGCCTCGAGGCCGGGACCACCGATGCGCGGGGACGGCGAGGGTTCGGAGCTTCCGGGGCCCAGCTCCACTTCGACACGATCGGCAAGGTCCGCCCCGGCAACCGCCTCACGGCAGCGCGCCACAACGTCGGCCACGCTCGTGCCCTCGAGCATGCGGAAGTTAATATTGGCCCACATATCTTGCGGCATTACGTTGGCGCCGGTGCTGCCACCCTCAATCTGCGTGGGCGCGCAGGTGGTCGTCACCAGCGGATAGAGCTTCTTGCTGGCGAGGCAATCGCGGACAATGGCATCCCCGTTAGCGGCAATTTCATCGGCCGTGTAGAGCCCCAACTCGACGAGCTGGGCGGCAAGCAAGTCGGTCACGCGCGTCGGCCACTCGATATCGCAGATTGCAGTGATGGCGCGGCTGAGCACCTCGAGCGACGTGCCGCCGTAGGGGTTGGAAGAATGTCCACCCGCGCTCTTTGTCTTGAGCACAATGTCGGCATAACCTTTCTCAGCCAGGTCGGCGTGCATGAGCCAACCCTCGCCCGCGCTATACTCGGCAGCCGGAACGATGCGGTAGTCGCCCTCGTCGATCAGGAATTCGAGCTCAACACCGCGCTCCTCGAGCGCGCGGCCGATGGCGCCTGCGCCGTACTGCGTGGTTTCCTCGTCCTGGCCAAAGGCCAGGAGCAGCGTGCGCTCGTGCTGCCAACCGTGCGCCAGCGCATACTCGACAGCCTCGAGAATGCCTGCGACCTGGTCCTTCATGTCGATCGCGCCGCGGCCCCAGATGTAGGTGTCGTCCACGTGCCCGCTAAAGGGGGCGTGCGTCCAGTCGGCCTCGGTACCCGGCACCACGGGAACCACATCCATGTGACCCATGAGCATAACGGGCTTAAGGGCCGGATCGCTTCCGGCAAGTGCCACCAGCAGCGAATGGTCGATAAGCTCGACCTCGCCCGCCGCAAACACGAGCGGCCAGGCCTGCTGCATATAGGCGCGCAGGTCGTCGAAGGGCTGCCAGTTCACTGCCTCGGCATCCATACTCGAGACGGTCGGAAACGACAGCACGCGGCCCAGGCGCTCGCATGCGCCGGCCTTGTCCAAATCGGCAAAATCATCCTCATGCGCAAAGAAGCGCCAAACCTCGGCCATACCTTCCTCCAAATTACACTGAATGTGACAAAGGGACAGTCCCTTTGTCACATCGGTTATGCTCGCGCGATGATGCTGCGGCCGATGCCGGTCAATCGCTCGATCTGGCGCACCGACAATCCCGCATCTTTCAAACCGGCGAGTAATTCATTGCGCGAAGAGCGCCCCACCGTCTGCAGGTCGACGAGAGAAATGCCTCCCAGTATCCTTTGCGCAATCTCCCGAGCCGCAGCGTCGGAAACGCGCGGCCGACGACACGGACGGTATGTCGCATCTTGAATCTCGCTGAACTCGAGGAAACGACTCTTTCCTCCAAGCAATTCAAGGATGAGACCGACGTCGCAATATCCCTCGACACCCGAAGCGTATTCGTGGAAGCTACTCCATAGGTACTCCCCCGCAGGGCAAATGCCCGCCTTCGCCGGATTGTTGTGGATATAGCGCAGCGCCTGCAGCAAATACTCTTCCGTCTCGATGGGCTGGTTGTCATATCGTTGCTGAAAAACATGGCCGATATGCCCCGCTCTCGCATTGTAACGAAGGGCATAGCTGCCGAGCACGCTCTTCATTGCCCGCGGCATACCGTCCTCTTGATCATCTAGGAGCAAATGAACATGGTTTGCCATCAAACAATATGCCCGCAGGGTCACATGGTGTTTTGAACAGGCATCGCACAAAAACGCAAGGAAGGCACGGTAGTCAGTAGAATCCTCGAAAAGAGTCAGTCCACCATTTCCCCTCGCGGTTACATGATGAAATCCCGACTCAGCCTTTGCGCGTGCAGTTCTCGCCATGGCAAGCTCCTGTCCGTCGACACAGATAGAGCTTCTTATACCCGCTACTCCATAGTCAGCAGCCAAGAATGTGACAAAGGGACTGTCCCTTTGTCACATTCGCATTATTTATCCTCGAGATAGCGAGAGAGGAACTCGCGAGTGCGCTGGTGTTTGGGGTTGCCGAAGAGCTCGGCCGGCGCGGCGTCCTCGAGCACCACGCCCTTGTCCATAAAGACCACGCGGTCGGACACGGTTCGGGCAAAGGCCATCTCGTGTGTGACGACGACCATGGTCATGCCGTCGGCCGCGAGTTTGCGCATGACCTCGAGCACCTCGCCCACGATCTCGGGGTCGAGCGCCGAAGTCGGCTCGTCGAACAGCATAATCTGCGGATTCATGCACAGGGCGCGCGCGATGGCCACGCGCTGCTTTTGGCCACCGGACAGGCGACCCACGGCGGCGTGCGCGAACTTTTCGAGCCCCACGCTCGTCAGATGCTCCATCGCGACCTTCTCGGCCTCGGTCTTGCTCATCTTTTTGAGCGTGACGGGCGCGAGCGTGCAGTTGTCGAGCACATCCATGTTGTTGAACAGGTTAAAGCCCTGGAACACCATGCCGATGTCCTCACGCAGCTTGTTAATGTTGCAGCGCTCGGCCGTAAGGTCCTGGCCGTGGAACCAGATATGGCCCGCGTCCGGAGTCTCGAGCAGGTTGAGGCAGCGCAGGAAGGTCGACTTGCCCGAACCCGAGGCGCCGATGATGGTGACGACCTCGCCGGGATTGACGGACAGGTCGATGCCCTTGAGTACCTCGAGCGAGCCGAAGCTCTTGCGCAGGCCCTCGACGCGGATGAGCGGCTCATTGGTCTGTGCGGCGGCCGCGGTGCCGGTAATGGCGGTATCTGCCATGATGATTCTCCTCGTCTTGAGCCTAATTGGAGCTGGGCAGCGTGACCGGAGCCTCGGCGCCGAGCTTTTTGCCAAAGGCCTCGAGCAGGCGGCTCGCCACGAGCGTCAGGATCAGGTAGACCACGAGCGCCACGCAGTAGACCTCCATCTGGCGGTAGTACACGCCGGCGACGGTGGTGGTGGCGTACATAAGGTCGAACACGCCGATGACCGAGAGCACCGACGAATCCTTGATGTTGATGATGAGCTCGTTGGTGAGTGCGGGAATCGCGTTTTTAATACCCTGGGGGAACACGACCTTGCGCATAGCCTGCCACTGCGACAGGCCCAGCGAACGTGCTGCCTCGGCCTGGCCGGGATCGATGGACTCGATGCCGCCGCGCAGGACCTCCATCATGTAGGCGGTGGAGTTGAGCGAGATGGTAACGAGGCCAGCGGTGAAGGTGCTCCAGATCTGGTTGGCCTGAGCGGTCTCGAAGCCCATGCCGCGCAAAACGGTGAAGCCCGCGTAATAGATGAGCAGGCCCTGGACCATCATGGGCGTGCCGCGCACGATGGTAGAGTAGACGGTCGCAAAGCCGCGGCCGATGCTCTTAAAGAAGCGCGTGAGATCGTTATCCACGCGGTCGAACGTCTGAATACGCAGGAACACAAAGAGCAGCGCCAGGAAAAAGGCGATGACGGTACCGAAGGTCGCAAGTGCGATGGTGATCTCGATACCGCGGATAAAGAAGTCCCCGCTCTTGTAGGTCATGTAGACCAGGCTCGACAAAAAGTCGCTGGGATTGGAGTCCGAGACAATACTCACCTGCACCAGGTCGATAAACGACATGACGCAGCGGTCCACGAAAAAGATCGCCGCGATGGCGGCCACGACATAGCTGCCCAGGCGCGCGACGCGGTGGAAACGCTCGGATGCGAACGGCGACGTTTCGCGATAGTCACTCCAGTGCATAAGCTTGGTGACAAGCGCCGCCGCCGACACGACAATCCAGGCCCAAAGAATCGCCCAAAGGCAATCCTGAAAGATACCGGTGGGGGCTAAGAAGCTCAGCGGTGTGGGATTGCGTTGGCTAAACGCCAGGCCGAGCGCCGCGATAACGCTCGTGCCCAGGTACACGTAACGGTGGTCGGCCTTGATAAAGGAGGCCAGACGATTGATGGTTTTCATGCTGCCTCCCTATGCCGGCTGACGATCGAGGCACGCGTCCCACATTTGGTCGCGTTCCTCTTGGCTAATGCCCTTGAGTGTCTTGTCGATGAGTTTAAGCAGCTTGTCCGAGCCCTTGCGGCAGCCGACGTTTGCCGCGACCTCCTGCTTAAAGCCCTCGCCCTCGGCAAAATGGATGGGGACGATACCGGGATTTTGGGCCATATAGCCCTTCTCGTTCTCGGTGTTGTAGGTCACGGCATCGCACGTGCCCTGCAGCAGGTTCGAGAACACCGTGGGAACCGAATCGACCGGGTTCTTGTGCACAACGCCCGGGATCTCGTCGATGACGGTATCGAGCATGGTGTCCTTTTGGCCGAGCACCGTGGCACCGCTAAAGTCGCTGAGCTTGGTCGCGTTTTGGTAGGGCGAGCCCTCTTTTACGAACAGGCCAAAGTATCCAATAAAGTACGGATCGGAAAAGCCGACCGACTCCTCGCGCTCGGGCGTGGCGCTCATGCCGGCGATGATGAGGTCGATCTGGCCGTTGTTGAGCGAATCGATAAGACCCGAGAAGCTCTGCTTGACGGCAACGGGCTCGCCACCGAGGGCCTTGCAGACGATCTTGGCGATCTGCACGTCGTAGCCGTCGGCATAGGCGCCCTGCACGTTATCGATGGGGATGGTGAACTCGCTGGCCTCGGAAACCTGCCAGTTGTACGGGGCGTAGGCCGCCTCCATGCCAATGCGGATCTTATCCTTGCCGATAACGGAATCGGACAGGTCGTCGCGGCCGCCGCCAGTCGTGGGCTGAACCACCTTGAGCGTGGACGGGCGCTGGCAGCCGGCGAGCGCGCCGGCGACGACGGTAGCGCTCGCAGCGAGAGCGCTACCCAAAAAGATGCGACGGCTGCATACCGGCTGTGGATACGCGTCGCGTTGATGGGGAGAATGCATAATCTGCCTTCCCTGCCGAATCGTATGCTAACGACTTAACAGGATACCGCTCAGCGCTACCTCCAGCAGATGCATATATACAAGTTAACGAACTGAAAACGATTGGTAGTCGTTGGGGACGTTCTTAAACGACTAGTCAAACAAGAACGTCCCCAACGGCTAGTCGTTAAGGAACGTCCCCAACGACTAGCCCGTAGTTTTGTCGCCGTCGAGCGACATCCAGGTATGCAGCTTGTTAAAGCAGCGTTACCTCGAAGGTACGCTTGTCCGTCTCGCCCGGCGCCAGCGTAATGGTGTTGACCTTGTGCTCAAATACGTCGTCCTCGGTGTCCATGGTGGAGTGACCGGTCCAAGGCTCGAGCGCCACAAACGGAGCGTCGTTGGCGGCAGACCACACGCCGATGTACTTAAAGCCCTCAAAGTCGATCTTGACGCCATGGCCCGACTTACGACCGCGCAACGTGAGCGTGGAACCCGGGGTATCGGTGAACATGATGGCATCGTTATCGAAGCTGCGGTGCGTGATGGGCAGCACGGCAGAGTTATCGGGCGCCTTGTAACTGCCCTCGAACGTCATAAGACCGTCGGGCGTGATGATGGGGGCCTCGTTGGTCCACGCCTCGGTAAATGCCAGCTCGTAATCCTCGAATGCCTCGTCCTCGGCACCGGGAGCGGGTACGTTAAACGCGGGGTGGCCGCCCACCGAGAACGGCAGGTCCACATCGCCGGTGTTGATGACGACAAAGGTCTGGGTAAGCGTGGCGTCACCAGTCAGGGCATAGGTCATGTTGAGCTTAAAGTGGAAGGGGAAAGCCTTGAGCGACTCGGGCGTATCGGTGATCTCATACGTTACTGAGGAGCCGTCCTCGGAGACCTCGACCAGCTTGTGCTCGACGATGCGCGCGAGGCCGTGGCGCGGCATCTCGCAGGTGCCGGCCGCAGACGTCGCCGTGTTGTTGCGCAGTGAACCCACGATGGGGAACAGAATGGGCGCATGCTTGCCCCAAAAGGCCGGATCGCCCTGCCACAGATACTCGTTGCCGTCGAGGGCAAGGCTCGTGAGCTGGGCCCCCATGGAATCGATGGCCGCGGTGAGGCCGCCGCGCTTAATGGTGGTGACGGTGGACATGCTACTTCCTCCAAAAGTAAACAACAGTGTCGAGGGCTATTGTCCCACTCTTGGCGGCAAGAAGAAGCGGCGGGCGCAGTTATTGAACGATTGCGTAAAGGTCGAACCCGCCCTGCGGCGTGCTGTCGACCGTATCGGGCGCCTGCGAATTAAAGCTCACGGGAACCATGCGCTTTGAGGCGCGGAAGCGCATGCCATCGGTGGCGACGGGCGGCTCGTCGACCGTGAGCTCATAGTCGCCGGGCTTGAGTTCGATGCCGTCGCCAGCGGAGTTGACATATTGATACTCGTCAATCGCCTGCCCCCTGAGCGTGCGGCCCACGATGTGGATGAGCATCTGGCTGTCGCCGCGGGCGGTGTCCCATGTCGCACCGTCCTTGACCTCGACCGACACATGCACCGAGCGCGTGCGGCTGAGCGATTGCTCGACAGACATCTCGACCTTGGCGGCATCTCTGCGCTGTTGCTCCACATGGCTCCAGACATTTCCAATCGCCGAGCAAGCGATGACGCCGGCCATGAAGGCGATGAGGATGGGGCCGAGCGGAGAACGGCGGCCCGCGTCTTCCTCACGAGCCAGGTCGGGGCGATGTGTGGGCGCAGGCGCCTGGGCGCCTTGCGCGGGCACGTCGAGAATGCTGAAGGACGCCGTGCTGGAGGTTCTGCAGCAGCACGACAACAAGTATCTGACCTGGTTCCTGGACAAGGTCCTGTTTACCAAGTATACCGCCCATCTGTATCAGATGCTGGCAGGCTTTGCCACGGACATGTCCGCTGACAAGAACCCCGTGCCCAATTACCGGAACATGCTGGAGGAGTATGAGGCCTTCAGCAGAAGGTGTTCGACCTGCTGGGCGTGAAGCTGGACAGCGCAGACTTTGCCCAGGAATACGCCCAGGTCACCGGCGTGGCTATGTACAGCGCCGATCCCCAGGGTCTGAAGGACGGCCTGCAGGATGCGGTGAAGGCCATCTTTGCCGCCCTGGACAAGGCCGTGTATGACGACCTGATCCACAACTTTGTGTACTACTTCGGCTGCAACTACTATGCCCAGCAGAGCGAGAACGGCTTTGACCTGCTGGTGTCCAAGGACGGCGTGAATTTCGACGCCATCACCCGGGATGGCTTCGGCGACGGCTCCAACCACGGCCTGCGCACCATCTGCTCCACCGAGAACGGCGTGTATATGGGCACCGCCAATCCCTTCTACGGCACCCAGCTGTGGCGCATGTACAGCGCCGAGGACAAGCCCCTGGTGAAGGAGCATACCCATCAGTGGTCCGATACCTGGTCCTCTGACGGCGAGAATCACTGGCATGACTGCCTGGCCGACGGCTGCACCGTCACCGACAACAGCCAGAAGGACGGCTTCGGCGCCCACACCTTCGTGGATGGCGTCTGCTCCGTCTGCGGCTATCAGCAAACCGGCAGCGGCTCCGGCGGTGACGCCGGAGGAAGCGGCCAGCCCGGATGTTGACGATTCCTCCTGGGAGTCCGTCAACCTCCCCAACGGCATTGAGCTTCTTCCGGAAGAGGCCAGCGGCTGTTCCAACTACCAGGGGCCGGTATGGTACCGGAAAACATTTATTCCTCCCTCCCGGCTGGAGGGGAGGAGAAACACCCTGTATTTTGAGGGCATCATGGGAAAGAGCGAGGTCTGGGTGAATGGGGAGAAGGCCGCGGAGCATTTCGGCGGATATCTTCCCGTGATTGTCAATCTGGACAAGTGGCTGAAACCGGGACAAAAGAATGTCATCGCCGTGAAGGCGGACAATTCCAACGACGCTTCCTATCCCCCCGGCAAACCCCAGGAGGGCCTGGATTTTTCCTATTTTGGCGGTATTTACCGGGATGTGTACCTCATTTCCACCGGACCCGTGTATATCACGGACCCGAACGAGGCCGGAACCGTGGCCGGGGGGGGAGTTTTTTTCCGGACGGAATCTCTTGATCCCCGCACCCGCAAGGGCAAGGTGGGGGTGAAGGTTCAGGTGGCCAACCAGACAGACAAGGAACGGAAGGTGCGCGTGCAGGCGGTGATGACGGACCCCAAGGGGGTGGATCCTGCCGGGGAGACGGTTCCGCTGACCATTCCGCCCCATTCCACGGGTGAAGTGGATATTCCTCTTGTGCTTTCCAACGTGAAACCGTGGTCTCCGGACAATCCCGATTTGTACACGTTGAGCGTGGAAGTATGGGACGCTGCTGGAGGGTTTCGGCATCGCAGGGCGGGTCATTGCCATGAACCTGCTGAT
>ENA-ORTF01004723-ORTF01004723.1-human-gut-metagenome-genome-assembly--contig:-NODE-4723-length-10040-cov-3.534001_pt1 | contig 10040 bp, 6 predicted proteins | sample MGYA00241908_ERZ509180 | MGnify/ENA primary metagenome ERZ509180 (study PRJEB26280, sample SAMEA2338814) | human gut metagenome | biome: human gut; feature: human-associated habitat; material: faeces...
AAAAACAATCACTTAAAATGAATAACATGAAAAAGAAACTTGTTCTCTTTGCTTCGGTTAGTATTGCACTCGCGTCGTGCCAGACAACCCCAAAGGAAGACTACAGTTGGATAAAAAAAGGACTGGATGTAGCTTCTGCCCAATTACAACTTTCTGCTGAAGAGGTTAGTGGTACAGGGATGTTGCCACGCTCCATCCGTACCGGCTATGACATGGATTTCCTTTGCCGTCAGTTGGAAAGAGATTCATTAACATTTAAAGATTCCCTACGTGCACAACCTACTGCCGAGCAATTAGGCAAACGTCGCCTCTGCAACGTTTATGACTGGACGAGCGGTTTCTTCCCCGGTTCATTATGGTATGCATACGAACTGACAGGAAACGATACTCTGAAAGCACAAGCCATTCAATATACAAATCTTTTGAATCCTGTACGCTATTACAAAGGCACACACGATTTAGGCTTCATGATCAATTGCAGTTATGGCAATGCTGAACGTTTGGCTCCTAACGATACTATCGCAGCCGTAATGAAAGAAACTGCCGATAATCTTTGCGGACGTTTCAACGATTCTATCGCCGCTATCCGTTCATGGGATTTCGGAACATGGAATTTCCCGGTTATCATCGACAACATGATGAACCTCGACCTTCTGTTTAACGTAGCAAAAGCAACAGGTGACAACAAATATAAAGATATTGCCGTTAAACACGCTATGACTACTATGAACAACCACTTCCGCCCGGATTATACTTGCTGGCATGTAGTGAGCTACAACAACGACGGAACAGTAGAACGCAAACAGACTCATCAAGGCAAGAACGATGATTCTTCATGGGCACGCGGCCAGGCATGGGCTGTATATGGTTACACAGCTTGCTACCGTGAAACAAACGACACTACTTTCTTGAACTTTGCAGTGAAAGTAGCCGACATGATAATGGATCGTGTGAAGACTGACGACGCTATTCCTTATTGGGACTATGACGCTCCTGTGACAGAAGAGACTCCGCGTGATGCATCCGCCGCCGCTGTTACTGCTTCTGCATTAATCGAGTTGAGCACTATGGTTCCCGACGGACAGAAATATCTGGATTACGCAGAAAAGATTCTGAAGAGTTTGTCAAGCGATGCATACCTTGCAAAAGTTGGCGACAATCAAGGATTTATCCTATTGCACTCTGTCGGCTCATTGCCTAACGGTTCTGAAATAGACACTCCACTGAACTATGCCGACTACTACTATCTGGAAGCATTGAAGAGATTCATGGAGTTGAAGAAGTTGAGAATTGAGAATGGAGAGTTGAGAGTGATTCAATAATATAAGAGTAAGAATCCAATAGTAAATTTTAAAATCGTAAAGTATATCATGAATAAAACTTTAAAATATATCGTCCTACTGACATTTGCATGTCTCGTAGGCAAAGGTTATGCCCAAGAGTTGAAAAGCGAAGTATTTTCACTTCTCAATCTGGACTATCCGGGACTGGAAAAAGTGAAAGCACTTCATCAGGAAGGTAAAAATGCGGATGCAGCCAAAGCTTTGCTTGATTACTATCGCGCACGTACAAACGTAAAAACTCCGGATATCAATCTGAACAAAATCACTATCGGTAAAGAAGAACAGAAATGGGCAGACGACGCGCTGCAACATACTTTCTTTGTACACAAAGGTTATCAACCTTCTTATAATTATGGAGAAGACATCAACTGGCAATATTGGCCGGTGAAAGATAACGAACTCCGTTGGCAGTTGCACCGTCACAAATGGTTCACTCCGATGGGTAAGGCTTACCGTGTATCCGGTGATGAGAAATATGCCAAAGAATGGGCTCATCAGTATATCGACTGGATAAAAAAGAATCCGTTGGTGAAGATGGATAAAAAAGAATATGAAATGTTGAGTGACAGCAAACTTAAAGGTGAAGTGGAAAACGTACGTTTTGCATGGCGTCCGTTGGAAGTGAGCAACCGTCTGCAAGATCAAACCTCACAATTCCAGCTGTTCCTCCCCTCTCCTTCCTTCACTCCAGATTTCCTAACTGAGTTCTTGGTGAACTATCACAAACACGCTGTACATATTTTGGGTAATTACTCAGATCAAGGTAACCACTTGTTGTTTGAAGCTCAGCGTATGATTTATGCCGGTGCTTTCTTCCCTGAATTCAAGGACGCTCCGGCATGGAGAAAGAGCGGCATTGATATCCTGAACCGTGAAATTCATGTACAGGTATATGAAGATGGGGGACAATTCGAGCTTGACCCGCATTATCATCTTGCCGCAATCAATATCTTCTGTAAAGCACTGGGTATCGCAGACGCAAACGGATTCCGCAAAGAATTCCCACAAGACTATTTGGATACTATCGAAAGCATGATTATGTTCTATGCAAACATCTCCTTTCCCGACTACACAAATCCGTGTTTCAGTGACGCAAAACTGACAACAAAGAAGGAAGTGGTGAAGAACTACAAATCATGGAGCAAATTGTTCCCGAAAAACCAGGCTATCAAATACTTCGCAACAGAAGGTAAAGAAGGTGCATTGCCGGATTATATGTCTAAAGGATTCTTGAAATCAGGTTTCTTCGTATTCCGCAACTCTTGGGGAACGGACGCTACTCAAATGGTGGTAAAAGCCGGTCCGAAAGCTTTCTGGCACTGCCAACCGGACAACGGTACATTCGAACTATGGTTCAATGGCAAAAATCTGTTCCCGGATTCAGGTTCGTATGTGTATGCAGGCGAAGGTGAAGTAATGGAACAACGCAATTGGCACCGTCAGACTTGTGTTCACAACACTGTGACTCTGAACAACAAAAATCTGGATACAACAGAATCTGTAACTAAGTTATGGCAGCCGGAAGGAACAATCCAGACGTTGGTGACTGAAAACCCAAGCTACAAAAACTTGAAGCACCGTCGTTCCGTTTTCTTCGTCGACAACACATACTTTGTAATTGTAGACGAATTGGCAGGCAGCGCCAAAGGTTCCATCAACCTTCATTATCAAATGCCGAAGGGAGAAATCGCAAACAGTCGCGAAGACATGACATTCCTTACTCAGTTCGAGGATGGAAGCAACATGAAACTGCAATGTTTCGGTCCTATCGGCATGACTATGAAAAAAGAACCGGGATGGTGTTCTACAGCTTACCGCAAACGTTACAAACGTATGAATGTATCATTCAACGTGAAGAAAGACGGCGAAGAAGCTGTACGTTATATCACTGTGATCTATCCGGTAAAGAAAAGCGCAGATGCCCCTAAATTTGACGCTAAATTCAAGAACAAAGCGTTCGATGAAAATGGTCTGGAAGTAGAAGTGAAAGTAAACGGAAAGAAACAGTCACTAAAATACAAAATATAGTAATTGATGAAAACCCCCTCTACCCTATTCCTCCCATTGGCTGCATTAAGCCTTGCTTCATGCGGTGGTCAAAAGAAGGAAGAAGCCAAACAGCCGAACATCATTTTCATGATGACGGATGACCATACCACTCAGGCAATGTCATGCTATGGAGGAAATCTGATCCAGACTCCTAACATGGACCGGATTGCCAACGAAGGTATCCGTTTCGATAATTGTTATGCTGTCAACGCTCTCTCCGGTCCTTCACGTGCTTGTATCCTGACCGGTAAGTTCAGTCACGAGAACGGCTTTACCGATAATGCCAGCACTTTCAACGGTGACCAGCAGACATTTCCAAAGCTTCTTCAACAAGCCGGATATCAGACTGCCATGATCGGCAAGTGGCACCTTATCAGTGAGCCGCAAGGTTTCGACCATTGGAGCATCCTTAGCGGTCAGCATGAACAAGGCGACTATTACGATCCTGACTTCTGGGAAGACGGTAAACATATCGTTGAAAAAGGATATGCAACAGACATTATCACAGATAAAGCCATCAAATTCCTCGAAGGCCGCGACAAGAGCAAACCGTTCTGCATGATGTATCATCAGAAAGCACCGCACCGCAACTGGATGCCTGCTCCCCGCTATCTGGGTATCTTCAACAATACTACCTTTCCCGAACCTGCCAACTTGTTCGACGACTACGAAGGACGTGGAAGAGCGGCTCGTGAACAGGATATGTCTATCGAACACACTTTGACTGACGACTGGGATCTCAAACTGCTGACTCGTGAAGAAATGCTGAAAGATACTACCAACCGTCTTTACAGTGTGTACAAACGTATGCCTGCAGAAGTACAGGACAAATGGGATTCTGTGTATGCACAACGTATCGCAGAATATCGTAAGGGCGACTTGAAAGGCAAAGAGTTGATCAGTTGGAAATACCAACAGTATATGCGCGATTATCTGGCTACCACATTGGCAGTAGACGAGAACATCGGTCGCCTGATGAATTATCTCGAAAATATTGGTGAGCTGGACAATACAATTATTGTCTATACCTCCGATCAAGGCTTCTTCCTCGGTGAACATGGCTGGTTCGACAAACGCTTCATGTATGAAGAATGCCAGCGTATGCCGCTTATCATCCGTTATCCGAAAGCAATCAAAGCAGGAAGCGTAAGCAATGCGATCAGCATGAATGTTGACTTTGCCCCTACTTTCCTCGACTTTGCCGGAGTGGAAATACCATCGGATATTCAAGGTGCCTCGCTGAAACCGATATTGGTGAACGAAGGCAAAACTCCTGCCGACTGGCGAAAAGCAGCTTATTATCATTATTATGAATATCCTGCCGAGCACTCTGTAAAACGCCATTACGGTATCCGTACCCAAGATTTCAAACTGATTCATTTCTACAACGACATTGATGAATGGGAAATGTACGACATGAAAGCCGACCCCAGAGAAATGAATAATGTTTTCGGCAAACCGGAATATGCAGAAAAACAAAAGGAACTGATGCAACTTCTTAAGGAGACTCAAAAACAGTACAAAGACACCGATCCTGATGAGAAAGAGAAAGTTCTTTTCAAAGGGGATCGCCGACTAATGAAAAACAGATAAACTAATTACTAAAACCATGGATAGAAGAAAGTTCTTAAAAAACACAGGCTGGTCTTTCCTCGGATTAGCAGCTTCGGGCAACTTATTGGGTGCTTGTGCACCGGGCAGCAAAGATGCAAAGAAAATCATGCCATCGGCAAGCGACCTCAAAATGTATTGGGGAGACTTACATAACCACTGTAACATCACATACGGACACGGCGATATGCGCGACGCTTTTGAAGCAGCAAAAGGACAATTGGATTTTGTCAGCGTCACTCCCCATGCCATGTGGCCGGATATTCCCGGAGCGGACGATCCTCGTCTGAAATGGGTAATCGATTATCATACAGGTGCTTTCAAACGTTTGCGTGAAGGTGGTTACGAGAAATATGTAGCCATGACAAACGAATACAATAAAGAAGGTGAATTCCTCGCTTTTATCGGCTACGAAGCTCACAGCATGGAACATGGTGACCATGTGGCATTGAACTATGACCTGGATGCACCGCTTGTTGAATGTACTTCTATTGAGGACTGGAAACAAAAAGCCAAAGGACATAAAGTATTTATCACTCCGCACCACATGGGTTATCAAGGTGGTTATCGTGGCTACAACTGGAAATGTTTCACCGAAGGAGATCAGACTCCGTTCGTAGAGATGTATTCCCGTCACGGTCTGGCGGAAAGTGATCAGGGAGATTATCCGTATCTGCATGATATGGGACCTCGCCAATGGGAAGGAACCATTCAATACGGTCTTGAGTTAGGCAATAAGTTCGGTATCATGGCTTCTACCGACCAGCATTCCGGTTATCCGGGAAGTTACGGAGACGGACGCATCGGAGTGCTTGCTCCATCGTTAACCCGTGATGCAATCTGGGACGCACTCCGTACCCGCCACGTATGCGCCGCAACAGGTGATAAGATTCTTATCGATTTCCGGTTGAATGACGCCTTTATGGGAGATGTAGTTCGCGGAAACAGCCGACGCATCTATGTGAATGTAACCGGTGAAAGCTGTATCGACTATGTAGATATTATAAAGAACGGTCAGATTCTGGCCCGCATGAACGGTCCGTTGACTCCGGTTGCTCCGGAAGGTGACACGGTACGTTGCAAAGTGAAGATGGATTTCGGTTGGAACCGTGAAGAACAATATGTACACTGGCAGGGTAAACTGTCTTTGGATAAAGGAAAATTGCACGGTGTAACTCCTTGCTTCCGTGGTGCGGCCTTCACTTCTCCGCAAGAAGGTGAAACAGAATTCCACACACACGTCAACCGCATCGTTTCCGTGAACGACAAGGAAACCGAACTGGATATGTACAGCAGCAAGAATCCGAATACTACCACAGCGGCTATGCAGGCTGTAATACTTGATGTGGAAATGCCGAAAGACGGTAAGATTATCGCAGAATTCAATGGCAAGAAGTTTGAACATACATTAGGTGAACTGCTTGAAGGTTCACGTTCACACTTTATGATCGGCTGGTTGAGCGAAGCGATCCTCTTCAACCGCGCTATGCCGGAAAGTTGCTTCACGGTAGAACATTACATGGAGGATAAAGAGCCTCAACGTGATACGGATTATTACTATGTACGCGCCCGTCAACGCGACGGACAATGGGCGTGGAGTTCACCGATCTGGGCAGAAAGAGTGTAAATCAAGTATTAAAATGATATGGAAAAAGAATACGCTATAGGAATTGACCTTGGCGGAACTTCAGTGAAATACGCCCTTATTGATAATGAAGGCGTATTTCATTTTCAAGGGAAGTTGCCGTCGAAAGCCGATGTATCGGCAGAAGCGGTCATCGGACAGTTGGTTGCCGCCATTAATGAAGTGAAGGCTTTTGCAAAAGAACAGGATTGTAGGATTAACGGTATAGGAATCGGAACACCGGGTATCGTAGATTGTACGAACCGGATCGTTCTGGGAGGTGCGGAGAACATCAAGGGATGGGAAAACCTATGTTTGGCAGACCGCATTGAAGCAGAAACCGGCATTCCGGTTTTATTGGGGAATGACGCTAACCTGATGGGACTAGGTGAAACTATGTACGGGGCAGGCAAAGGAGCGACTCATGTTGTTTTCTTAACGGTAGGAACCGGTATCGGCGGTGCAGTTGTTATCGACGGTAAATTATTCAACGGTTTTGCCAATCGGGGAACGGAATTAGGGCACGTACCCTTAATAGCCAATGGAGAGCCCTGCGCTTGTGGTTCTGTCGGCTGTCTGGAGCATTATGCTTCTACTTCCGCTCTCGTACGACGTTTCAGTAAACGAATAGCAGAAGCCGGTATCTCCTACCCGGGCGAAGAGATCAACGGTGAATTGATTGTGCGTCTTTACAAACAAGGCGATAAGATTGCCACCGAATCACTGGAAGAACATTGCGATTTTCTGGGACACGGTATTGCCGGATTCATCAATACGTTCAGCCCTCAGAAGATTGTGATCGGCGGAGGCCTTTCCGAAGCCGGTGATTTTTATATCCGGAAGGTAAGTGAAAAAGCACACCGTTATGCTATCTCCGACTGTGCCGTGAATACGGAAATCATGGCTGCCGCATTAGGCAATAAGGCAGGAAGTATCGGGGCCGCTTCCCTCTTCTTTAATGGAAAGTTAAAAGTTGAATAAACTCTCGACTTCCAATTGTCAACTTTCAACTTATTCAAAATTATGAAAAGAAATATAGGAATGCTGGCGCTGATAATGGCGTTTTGGTTCACAATCTCGTTTATCACTAATATTCTGGGACCACTTATTCCGGACATCATTCACAACTTCAATTTAAGTGACCTGGCAATGGCGGGTTTTATCCCGACCTCTTTCTTTCTGGCTTATGCCATCATGTCCATTCCCGCCGGGTTACTGATCGACCGTTTCGGTGAAAAGCCGGTATTGTTCGGCGGATTCCTAATGCCGTTTATCGGAACGATTCTGTTTGCTTGTATGCATACCTTCATCATCGGCTTGGGCATGGCTATGCTGCAAACGGTACTGAATCCGCTTCAACGTACTGTGGGAGGTGAAGAGAACTATGCGTTCGTTGCCGAACTGGCGCAATTTATGTTTGGAATCGCTTCTTTCCTGAGTCCTTTAGTGTATACTTATCTGATTCGCGAACTTGATCCGGCAACGTACACAGCCGGAAAAGGATTCATCATTGATTTATTGGCAGACGTCACCCCGCGGGAAATGCCTTGGGTATCGCTTTATTGGGTATTCGCCTTAATTCTGTTGGTCATGTTGATTGCCGTCAGTCTCTCCCGTTTCCCGAAAATTGAATTGAAAGAAGACGAGAAAAGCGGATCAAAGGATTCCTATCTGGCTTTATTCAAACAAAAGTATGTATGGCTGTTCTTTCTGGGAATCTTCTGTTATGTCAGCACAGAGCAGGGCACTTCTATCTTTATGAGTACATTCCTCGAACAGTATCATGGAGTCAACCCTCAAACAGATGGCGCGCAAGCCGTTAGTTATTTTTGGGGATTGATGACGGCCGGTTGTCTGGTCGGAATGTTGCTGCTGAAGTTGATTGACAGCAAACGATTGTTACAGATTTCGGGAGTATTGACGATTGTGTTGTTGCTTTCCGCTTTATTCGGAAGCAAAGGAATTGCTTTGATTGCTTTCCCTGCCGTAGGATTCAGCATTTCAATGATGTACTCCATCGTGTTCTCTTTGGCCTTGAATTCCGCCTCACAACATCATGGCTCCTTTGCCGGTATTTTATGTTCCGCAATCGTAGGCGGAGCAGGCGGTCCGATGATTGTCAGCACGATAGCCGATGCTACGTCGCTGAGAACAGGTATGTTGTTTATCCTGGTCTTTGTAGGATACATCACGTTCATCGGCTTTTGGGCTCGCCCGTTGATTAACAATAAGACAGTGAAACTGAAAAAACTGTTTAAAAAAGCATGATTATGAAACAACGAAGCTATATTCTCCTTTTGTTTTCCATCCTGTTATCCGCAAACGGATATGCCCAGAAAGGTATTATGCGCCTTAGCCAACAGACATTGATGCATGAGGTACGCGAAACTCCTTCGCCACTGGATGGACAGCATATTGCAGTTAATCCGCCACGCTTCATGTGGCCGGATAAGTATCCGCATCTCGGCGCCGTACTCGACGGTGTGGAAGAAGAGGATTTCAAACCGGAAGTAACTTATCGTATCCGCATCGCACGTGATCCGGAGTTCAAGTCGGAAGTTATCACCGCTGAAAGGAAATGGGCATTCTTCAATCCTTTCAAATTGTTCGGGAAAGGAAAATGGTATTGGCAGCACGCATACGTTGACAAAGACGGTAAGGAGGAATGGTCGCCTGTTTACCATTTCTATGTAGACGAGCAGACGCGTACTTTCAACCCGCCTTCACTACAAGAAGTATTGGCTAAATTTCCAAAGACTCATCCCCGCATTCTGCTCGATGCGAACGACTGGGATAACATCATCGAACGGAATAAGAACAACCCGGAAGCACAGGCGTATATCACAAAGGCCAATAAATGTTTGAATCACCCGCTGAAACATTTGGAAGAGGAAATTGATACGACACAGGTTGTGAAACTGACGAACATCGTGCAATACCGTTCTGCACTGATTCGGGAAAGCCGGAAGATTGTAGACCGTGAAGAAGCGAACATTGAAGCAATGGTACGCGCTTATCTGCTGACTAAAGATGAGGTGTATTATAAGGAAGGTATCAAACGCCTTTCTGAAATTCTCTCATGGAAAAACAGCAAGTATTTTGCAGGAGATTTCAACCGTTCCACGATTCTGTCGATGAGTACTTCGGCATACGATGCATGGTATAACCTGATGAAACCGGAAGAAAAAAAACTGCTCTTGAGAACGATCCGCGATAATGGCAAGAAGTTCTATCATGAGTATGTCAATCATCTGGAAAACCGTATTGCCGACAATCATGTCTGGCAAATGACTTTCCGTATTCTGAATATGGCGGCTTTCGCAACGTACGGCGAACTTCCGATGGCTTCCACCTGGGTGGATTATTGTTACAATGAATGGGTATCTCGTCTGCCGGGACTTAATACGGACGGG
>ENA-ORTF01004726-ORTF01004726.1-human-gut-metagenome-genome-assembly--contig:-NODE-4726-length-10035-cov-4.623848_pt1 | contig 10035 bp, 18 predicted proteins | sample MGYA00241908_ERZ509180 | MGnify/ENA primary metagenome ERZ509180 (study PRJEB26280, sample SAMEA2338814) | human gut metagenome | biome: human gut; feature: human-associated habitat; material: faeces...
ACATGCCAACTATGTCTGACCTCGGGAAGCTTGCAAGTGCAATATACAAAGGCAACCCTAGCATAAAAATGGAAGTAAATCATATTTATGGAGTTTCATATGTATCAGGAACAGCAACATCTCTGGGATTACCGGAACCTGACTTCTACTTATGGTCTTCTGAGGAAGATAGTGCACTTATGTCAAAATTCGGACAATTTTATACCTCTTTAGTTACAGGAGGTATGTATCAATTCCATCGCAGTATTGATCATGGCGTTCAGGCGGTGTGTTTGACTGACTAATTCAACTGTTCAACTATGAGGAAGCCGGAAAATATTTTTCCGGCTGGTTAAATAGGTAACAAAAAGGCGGAAACAATGCCGCCTTTTTTAGTGTATTTTGTAAAATCCGTTTCCACCCAGAACTTTGTCTTTCAGCTTTTTCATTCCTTTGCCGTAGAAGTATTTCAACTGTTCCGGGAACTGCTCTTCTATATCTATCAAATACATGTCATGAACTATAAATTCTTTTATCAAAAATACAATATCTTCATTCTTTGTCCAGATGATATGACTGTTATCGCCTTTGTTTGTCTGAGTTTTCCCAAAAATTCCCTCGGTATTGTCTGCTGCAAGAAAGATCATTTTTCCGCCCAATGAATACTCAATCTCTCGCCCGCCCGCATGACAGAATACTGTTCCAAAGTTGCAACTGAAATTGTCATAGCCCACAATCTTTATATCAAGACCCCGGTTATAGGCGTCAAATAAGTAGTTCTCAAAGTATTTGAAATCCTGTGACCACACTTCTATAAAAATTTCTTTTGATGCACTTTTTATTATTTCTATAATTTTTGAGTGTATTGCATTTGTTCCGCTTACGGTTAATATAGGTTCCGTATAATCGTCTTTTACATTTGGCAGCTTCTTTTCCAGGAAGTCAAGTGTGGATGTAATTTTTCTTTTATATCTTTTTGTTAATTCTTTCGGTTTTATAGGCGAATATGTTACCGGCTTGGTGTTTGAACCTGTAACAATGTTTGCAAGTTCAAGAGCTTTTAATGTATCATAAGCTCTCGATTGCGGAATATTTGCAAGTTTGCTAACTTCATAACCGGTTGCAGGATATTTTTTTAAAAGCGCAAGGTATACTTTAGCTTCATATCCGTTAAGACCTATTTCTTTGAGGCTTTCAATAATTTCATCCATAGTTTGATTTTAGCAGATTTTCTACCCCTGTGCAATAAAAAAGGCTAACTTTTTAGTTAACCTTTTTATTTATTCTTTTTCATTTTGTTTATCATTTTATGCCAAAAACAATTTTTAGCATGCTGTTCCTGTTTGTATTCCGGCTGAAGTATTTTTTCTCCGAACGGACGTAAATCTGATGGTTTTCTGCCCTTTTCCTGAATTTTGCGATATTTTTTCAGGTCATCTTTTTTCAGCTTTCTTATCATACTGTATTTTGTGCGTTGATCATGTGTCAGAACTTTATAAAGCTCTTTATCATATTTTTCTGAAATTGTTTGTATGTTTTTTCGTGCACAGTTTAAGGCTTTTTCCTGCTGTCTGATTGTTTTTTTGCTTGCACATCTTTTTTTCAAATCTTTTAGTTTTTTGTCTTCAATACATAATTTTTCAAGTGCCGGCTCAAGTTCTGCATAACGCTTTTTCTCTATTTCGTTTTTGCACTTTACCTGTTCCTGTGTAAGGTTTAGTGCGTTATACAGAATTTCTCTTTGTTTTTTTATTCTTATAAGAAGCTGGTAAGAATAATTATAATTCTGTGTTGTGCCTACTTCGTATTGTCTGGTATCGCTTCCGTTGCAGCCTTCAGGATATTCTGCAAATGCGGTCTGCGAAGTTAATATTGCGCACAACCCCAATAATATTAAACTTCTTTTCATAAACTCTCCTTATAAAAAATAAAATTCCGGTTGGTTTCGTGAACCTATTGTTACATAAATGTGTTGTAAATGCAACATACATCTGTTTTCATGTTACATTTGAGTTATGGAGAATATGAGTTTAAAGAATTATGCCTACATCGGAGATGCTGTTTGGGAGCTGTTTATACGTGAAAGAACGATAAAACTTACAGATAATGCTAAGCAGCTTCATAAGCTGACAACTGATAAAGTAAAGGCATCTTATCAGGCTGAGCTATTGCATTTTTTAGAATCTGAACTTACAGAAGAGGAGCAGGAAATTGCCCGCCGCGGCAGAAATTTGTCTATTCCTGTTGCCCGGCGCCAAAATCAGTGCGAATACAGGCAGGCTACAGCCTTTGAAACTCTCATCGGCTGGTGGCATATTCATAACAGCAGTCGTTTATCGGCTGTTTTAGAACTTATTGACAAGCATTTAGTCTTTTAGTTTTTCTTCTACGACTTCTCTGTTTTCATTATTTACACTGACCAGATTTTTGTCTTTGTCAAATTCCAAAGTTAATCTGCCGTATTCAGGATGATTTTCTTCGTTATATCTTCTTATATAAGAGCCGTCTGATGAGTAATCAATGCTTTTTGACTCTTTGTTTGCATCGTCTTGTGAGAATTTTATTACGCCATCCAATTTTTTGTCAGAATTATAATATGTTGTCTGGTACGGTTTTCCGTCTTTAAATTCTCTGATATGGCATCCATCTGTTTCGTCAAAATATACACTTTTTGTCTGCTGGTCTTTGTTAAATTCATTTATTTCCCGAATATTTTTACCATCAAGACTCATAATATATGTAGTTTTGTTATCTCCGTTTTTAACGGTAATTGATTCAATAGAATTATCGGAGCGCAGTTTCTTTTCCCCGTCAAGTGATGCTGCATCAGGGATTTCTACAAGTTCTGCCGGTTTTACATCAATGTTATCAGGAGTAATTCCATAAATATTTTTTATTGGCTTATAGTTATAATTAAGGATTTTTTTAACTTTCCCATTTTCATAGTCGATGGACTTAAGCATGTTAAAGTTTCTATCATATAAATCTACATATTGAATTTCATTTTTGTCATTTAGATAGTAGTTTTCCATGATACCTGTTTTTTTATCTGTAACCTTAACCCATTTGATTTTTCCGTTGTCTTCAAAGCCATTTTCTATAATTTTATCTTTTTCATCATCAAACATCTTTGTATAGGATAAAACACCTTCATTGAATGTAGTTTCTTTTGCAAGTTTATTCATTCCCGGCATAAACTCTTGTGTAACGGCGCTTGTAAATTTGTTGAATTTATACCCGAAAAAGTCTTTGCGTACCGGCATTCCTGTTGTATTATCGCGTTCAACAACAGAGGTTATATTTTTGTTTTCAGTATCAATATTATATTCTTTTGTTGTTTTTTCTCCTTTAACGACAATAGCTTCAAGTTTGCCTTCACTATTTAGAATTTTTTCTCCAGATAGGGTTTCAACAGCATTTTCTTCTAAAGTAAGCGGGTTTGGAATATCGGTTAAAATTAAATTATCTATACTTTCAAGAGGTTTAAAAGCAGTATTATCATTTTTAACAATCGGCTTGTTATAATTAGCCATTGCTTCACTGCCGCTGAGATTGACCTGTGATGCCTCTTGTTTATTTAAATTTTCTTTAAATTTCTCTAAAAGATTTGTATTTGCCTGAAATCTTACAGGACTGATACTATTAAAATTAATTTTGTTAATCATAAAAACTCCTTATTTTTATAATATCATAAAACCAGAACAAGAAAAAAATTGCTATAAAAAATAAAAAAGGTCTTTACAAAAAAAAATTAGCATGTAGAATAAATATTGTGACAAATAAATAAACGAACTCGTGGGGGTTTAGCTCAGCTGGTAGAGCACCTGCTTTGCACGCAGGGGGTCAGGAGTTCGAATCTCCTAACCTCCAGTTTAAAAGACTCATCCGAACACTATCGGATGAGTCTTTTAATTGCGATAACGGAATGTCAACTATCTCATCACCTGTATAGTTAAAAGCAATAGTTATTATATCGTCATGCAAAACAACAGCATTTACAAATGTATCAATCACCTGTTTCTTGTATGATTCTTTGTTGGCGTCACCTTCCCTGAATTGTTCAAGCCAGAAAATTAATTGTTCCTTTTGAACTTTAGGAGCTTTGATTTTTAGATTTTCAATCTTAACTTCACTTTCTAGCTGTGCTTGTCTTGCTTCCAATTCAAGCAGCCTGTCTTTTGTTGTATCGGTTATTATTCCCTGCTCAATAGCTTTCATTATATTCTTGATGCCGTTTTGTACATGCTGCAATTCTTTTTCTGCAACCTTAAGCATTGTGTTATCTATATTTTTTTCTTGGAGCTGCACAATCCAATCGCCAATACTGTCAATAAGTTTATCATCAAATACAATTTTTCTTGTCGCTTCCACAACAATATCTTCAAACCATTCTTTTCTTACGGATTTTGTTTTACAACCTTTCTTTTGCTTTTTGTTCTGGCAAGTGTAATAATAATACGTTTCACCGTTTTTACTTGTTCCACTGTCGCCAATAAAAGCACCGCCACAATTAGCATCATAGGCTTTACCCGATAATAGAAATATAATATCATCTAATCTTTTCTTTGATTTCTTATGCTTATTTGCTTCGATTCTCTTTTGCACTGTTTCAAATAGCTCCTTTGTAATTATAGCAGGTACGCCACCCTCATTATATATATCTTTATAATCTGTATCTGAACTTTTAAAAGAATAAACCCCAATATATTTAAGATTACTAAACATTCCGTGCAATGAATTTTTACTAAATTCTTTCCCCTTAGAAGTTCTTATACCTCTTTTATTCAAATCCTCACATATTGTAACAGCTTTTTCACCTGCTGCATATCTTGCAAAAATCTCGCGTGCAATAAATGCAGTATCTTCATCTAAAATATAATTCCCGTTTTCATCAAGCTTGTAACCAAATGGAACGCTTCCGCCCACTGTTTTGTTTTGAAGTGCGTTATCGTACTGACCTCTTATTATTTTTTGTTTTAATTCCTCTGAATAATATTCGTCAAAAGCTTCCATAACTCTTTCTAAAATAATTCCTTCCGGGCCGTCAGGAATGCTCATTTTAGAATAAATTACCTTAACACCAAACTTTTTCAATTTCTTTTTATAAACAATAGCGTCATAAGTATTTCGTGCGAATCTTGCTGTTTGATAGCATATAATATATTTAAAAAGACCTTTTTCGGCGTCTTTTATCATCTGTTGAAATTGTGGACGGTCTTTTGTTTTGCCACTCAAAGAACGGTCAATATAATCGTGTATCACCTTTAAATTTTTTTGTTTTGCTAAACGGTGATTTTCTCTTAATTGGCCTGTTATGCTTTCTTCCCTTTGGTCTGGGCCCGGTGAATATCTATTATATGTAACAGCAGTTTCCATAGATATACTATACCTCAAACAAAAATTTTCTTGCGTTTTTCCAACCACAATTTATATTTGCGTTGCACTGCAGGGTCTTTAAAATAATCCTCAACCAATGGAAGAAAAGACCTCGCAATACTTTCCTGTGCAACTTTATCTATCTTATCAATCTGAATTATACTTTGTGAAACAAATTCAGTTTCCTTCACTCTTTGGGGCATTTAGTTTTGTACCCCTTTCGCTTTGCTGATGATGTCTAGGTATTCTTTGTATTCACACGTTGTACAATCAGGTGTGTATTCATCATCATCACAATTTTCGCAAAATTCTTTTATTGTATATCTCTCAATCTCGTCAAGGGCTTGCATTATTTGTTTTGCTTTATCAATAAATTCACAATTAAAAGCTATATTATATTTTTCGTCATCATCTGCATTGGGATATAAAATTTCAATTATTTGAGCTAACAAATTAATTTTATCTGCTTTTTCTTCTTCTAAATATTCACATTCCTGTGTCTTGCGTTGGAGTTGTTTTACAATTTCTAAACAGCTTTCAATAAAGACACTTGCAGAGGAACTCGGTTTTAAGGTTCAGGAAATAGAGTTGAGCGAAAAAGACAAAAAACTTCCTATTGAGTACATGCCTCGTAATAAATGTGCATCAATGTTATATCTTTTAGCAGAATTGGCAAAATTAAAAAGTGAAAGTTTGCAAAATGAAATAGTAAAAGCCGGTGGGGATATATAAATGCGAAAAAAGCGTAAAAAGGATTATTATCGGACGGAATGGTATAAAAAACATTACATCCAGCGGACAATATTCGACCAACTTGCCGAAACTTCGGGGGGGGGGATATGGCGAAAATAAAGGCAGAGCAGGAAAAAGGGGAAACGAATGGTAAATAAGCAAGAAATAATAATAGACGGCGTGGATGTGAGCAAATATACATTGGAAGAAATAGAATATAAACTTTCGTGCACAACAAAAAATAAAATAGTTTGGTCAAAAGTGTAGGTTAATTGCAATAGTAAATCATTAGATACTGTTATTTGTTTATCATCCATTTTTATCGTCCTTTCCTATAAAATGTTTTCTATTAAAAATCAATTCCCAACGTGGAATTTTGTAATGTTCTTGAAATTCACTGTCTGTAAGATTTTTAATAGCCTGAAAATGTACTTGTTCGTGAGTATGTTTTTGCATAAGAATTAATTTTTGCTTTATTCCTCTTGATTGAAACCACTCTTTGCCACGCTCATATATTGAATATGGTATGTAGTGATGTAGTTCATATCTCGAATGGTCGTAATCATTTGTACTTGAAATCCAGTAAATACGGATTAATTGACCTGCCTTTGTAAGTGAATAGATTTCATACAAAGCAATTTCCCGATTCATTACTTTAGGTTTTATTTTCATGTTCTTTTTCAATCTGTTTTACTACTGGAAATACCTTCTTATCAATTATTTCTTTTAATTCTTTGATTTTTTCGCCTGAAATAGAACTTAATAAAAACATTCGTTGTGCCATATGCGTTATATATGGAGCAACACGTGTGTCTTTTAATAAATTCTCTAGTTCCACACCAAGATAAAAATCTAGGGCATCAAGTTCATCCACCTTTGCTTCACAGTCACAAAGCGAATTAGTTAAATCAATAAGCTCATTGCTCATTATCATTTTTACTTTCCTCCTGTTTTTTTATAAGTACATATTCATCCCAGCGGCAGGGTTCGCCAAAACGATTACAACCTTTTTTGTGATTGTTAATTATTTCGTACTTACTTCCCTGTGCTTTGAATCGTTTTCTTAAATCTCTGATAACACTTGAAGCATGACGGATAAATAAACACCCAAAACAAGTTGCACAACCGTTATTTTCTTCATTTTCATTACTCATAGTTCAATTTCCTTTCAAAATAACATTTTTCGGTTCAAGTTGAACATTTGTAGGAATAATTTCAGGACAAAGCCCGAAGATAGTCATATTTGTAACAATACGGTTAATAGGTGCAAACAGGTCTAAATGTGAAAAAATCTTTGCAAAATATCGCTCAAATTTTGGATTTGTCTTGAACAGATTTGCTGACTGTTTTTGTACTTTTGCAAATTCTTTTGGTTTGTCATAACAGGATATCAAGATATTGTTTTGTTCTTGCACTTCTTTTGGTGCATTCAAAACAACATCAACTAAGTACCCTACAAGGTATATTTCTCTCAAATTGTGTTCCCTAGCTCTTTCCAAAAGAATTTTTTCGTTGACTTCTTCATTTTCACTTAACATTAAGGCTTTTTTCAGCATAAGCAGTTTTTCATATTGCGGAATAACTTTTTCAAAGCTGACTTTTTCAGGTAAATTTTTCACCATAACATGTCCTTTCATAGTGTTTCATCTAATTTGTTCGATAAGAACATGTTTCATTCTATTAGAATTTTGCCAAAAGTAAATAGCCTGCATGGCAGTAGCCTAACAGGGTAATCAGAAACATAGAACTGAACTATTGTTTGTTAGCAAACATTCTGGCGATATTGTTCAGATAATAAAGCTTTTCGCTGTCCAACTCCGGCAAAACACTCTCAATCTCTCTAATAATGCTGGCGGATTCTGAGTCAACAGTCGTCATACTAAAGTCAAAAAGGTCTCTCGGCAGAACACTAAACACTTCACAAAGACCAACGAAAGTTTTGTATGAAACAAAGGTCTTCCCTGTTTCCATAGAGCTCAAAGTAGAAGTCTCAATCTCTAAAGCCTCTGCTAATGCTTCTTGTGACATTTTGTGTTTTCTACGTAGTTCTCTAACTTTGTTTCCGAAACTTTCCCTTATATCCATAATATTAGATTAAACTGTGTACCTGCAAAATACCACCCGAAATAAATCAATTTTTCTAGTGAAATCCAATGGTCAATAGCAAAAGTATGCTGTGCAATAGAGTTCATAGCTATATTCAGGTAGAGCAAACGGAAGGAGTGTAATAACATAAAGACATGTCATACATCAAGAAAGTTTTTGGGCAAAATCTTAGAAAATATCGTAAACGCAAGGGTTTTTCACAAGAAAAACTTGCGGAACTTGTCGGCTTGGGACAAAAATCTATTAGTCCGATAGAAAACGGTAGTAGTTTCATCTCAATGGAAAAATTTGAGAAATTGTGTGAGGTTTTGGAAGTCGAACCGTTCCAACTTTTCCTCACACATGAGACATCTGGAGAGATTGCAGGCGATTTGCGGAGAGAAAGAGTGCTTTCAAGATTAAATACATGTAACGCAGAAGAACTCGACCTTTTGTGCGACGTTCTCACTAAATTCTTAGAAAGATAATCATGGAAAGTAATCTGAAAGAGTTGTTTGGTGCTAGAGTTGCAGAGTTGCGAAAGAAACATCATCTTTCACAGCAACAACTTGCTGACCTTGTAGGTTTTAAAATCATAGGTATTTCTCAAATCGAAAGAGGTCTAAAATTTGCAAGCGAAAAAACTATCCAAAAACTATGCGCTGCTTTTGACTGTGAACCTAAGGATTTGTTCAGCTTTGAGGTAAAAAGAATACTCACAAAAGGAGAAAAAACAGCTATTGCAGACATAAAAGCAATGCTAGAAAATCACCCCGAAATCATAAAAGATACATTTGTCTTTGTTGTGGAAAAAATCAGTAGGAGATAGTATGGAAATTGTAGAAAACATAAAAACAATTTTGGAAACTCTTGTAGCACTTGGTATTTTGATTGCTGGTTTCAGTGGCTTCAAGCTATTCAAATATAAGGTAAACAGTGAAGATAGAAGACTATACTTAGAAAACTGTATCACTGTAAGAAAAACACTCGGTAAAATTTTGCAACATGGCAATGCGGACTTAACAAATGTCGAAACGCTATCATTGGCATATCAAAATGCTTTGTTATACTTGGACTCAGAAATTTCAGATTTTGTTAAGGAAGTTTTAGATTTTACCACGAAATTGCATGTTTGTTGCATGCAGAATAATCCTGTCGGTGAGGTAAAGACACAAAACGCAGAAAAGATTGGAGAAATTCTATCTACATTAGACAAATACAATAAAAAATCAATAGAAATATACCGTCATCATATTGTTTCAGAGCCACTAAAAGATATAAAAGATTGGTTTGCAAAAAGAAATCCTCTATTACATTTAATAACCAACAAACCTAAGACTAAGCCCTGAATTTGGCTGCAAAAGTTCATGTTTTGAGCTGAATAGTTTGCGATAATCCCTAAACAATTCAAGCATTTGTCCGATTTGCCTTTTGTCAAAATAGACCTTTTTCACAGCTAATCGAGATTGTTTGCGTTCGTGCATAACTTGTTTTGCACGATAAACACAAAGCTTTTTGTCCTCACTCAAAGCACGCAAGAGTAAAGCACGAACATAATAACGGTTAAAGTCAGAAAAGGCAATAGTTGCACTGATATTAGACGGAATTTTATGACCATTGCGGTCTGTTTCTCTAAAGAAAGAAGAAGTAAGTTTTTGTTGCAAAGTCTCTGGAGTACCTTTTTCAAAGCATTCTTTCAGTAGTCTTTTGTAGCTCATCATGCCTGACACTGTCATAGATACAGGTTCATAAAATAATCCTGTGCGAATGTCAAATTCTAATTCGCTAAGCATGTTCAGCCTTGTTTGTTCATCTAAGTCCGGAAAGTAATACATAAAAATTCTCCTGTTAATCTGCCATATA
>ENA-ORTF01004729-ORTF01004729.1-human-gut-metagenome-genome-assembly--contig:-NODE-4729-length-10027-cov-12.533394_pt1 | contig 10027 bp, 6 predicted proteins | sample MGYA00241908_ERZ509180 | MGnify/ENA primary metagenome ERZ509180 (study PRJEB26280, sample SAMEA2338814) | human gut metagenome | biome: human gut; feature: human-associated habitat; material: faeces...
CCGTAAGGTACCAGTCCTAATTTGATCAGTGCCTGGAATCCGTTACAGATACCAAGGGCTAAACCGTCTCTCTCATTTAACAGTTTCATAACTGCCTCTGTCATCTTTGCGTTGCGGAATGCGGTTGCAAAGAATTTTGCAGATCCTTCCGGCTCATCACCGGCGGAGAATCCACCCGGGAACATGATGATCTGTGCCTGGTCGATTGCCTTGGTAAATTCATCTACGGACTCACGGATGTCCTCAGCATTTAAGTTTTTAAATACTTTTACGATCGTATCCGCACCTGCGCGCTCAAACGCTTTTGCACTGTCGTACTCGCAGTTGGTTCCCGGGAATACCGGAATAAATACGGTCGGTCTTGCCACTTTATGTTTGCATACATAAACAGAATCTGCATGATAAAGATCTGTCTTTACTTCCTCTTTATCTTCGGTTGCACGAGTCGGGAATACTTTCTCCAATGTGCCTGTCCATGCGTTCAATGCCTCATCGATCGCAAGTTTCATATCGCCACAGATAAATGCTGCTTCCTCATTGACAGCACCTGCTCTCTTTACGTTTGCAGATAAACCTGCATTCTGCAGTGCCTCGTAAACTTCTGCAGTCTTGCCTGCCGGAACTTCTGCCACGATATTACCAAAGCCCGGAGCAAACAGTGTATCAGTTGTCACATCGGTATCTACTGTCACGCCAAGTTTGTTACCGAATGCCATCTTTGCAAGTGCTGCTGCAAGACCTTTTCCGTCAAGCGCATATGCGGAAACGATCGCACCTTTCTGGATCAATGCATGAACCGCATCATAAAGTTTCATGACCTGTGCGTAAACCGGCACGTCATATTCATCTTTGTCGATCGTAAAGTATAACAGTTCATTTCCTGCTGCCTTTAACTCCGGTGTGATGATATCCTGCTCTTTTGCCACATCCACTGCAAAGGAAACCAGTGTCGGCGGTACATCAATATCATTAAACGTTCCTGACATGGAATCTTTTCCACCGATAGATGGAAGTCCAAAACCGATCTGTGCATTGTAAGCTCCGAGAAGTGCTGCAAATGGCTGGCTCCAGCGCTTCGGATCCTCGTTCATTCTGCGGAAGTATTCCTGGAATGTAAAACGGATCTTTTTATAATCACCACCTGCGGTCACGATTCTTGATAAGGACTCTAATACCGCATAGATCGCACCGTGGTACGGGCTCCAGCTTGCTAAATACGGATCAAAACCATATGCCATCATGGTTACGGTATCACATTTTCCATGTGCAACCGGAAGTTTTGCAACCATGGACTGTGTCTCTGTGAGCTGGTATTTTCCACCGAATGGCATGAAAACGCTTCCTGCTCCGATAGAACCGTCAAACATCTCCACAAGACCTTTCTGGGAGCAGACATTCAAATCAGCCAGCTCTGCAAGCCATGCTGCCTTCATATCGTTTTTCGCAACCGCATCTGCAACTTTTGGTGTAGAGATCTTATTTAAGTAATTATCCTCCGGTACCGGCATATCCACTGCAACGTTGGTCTCCTGATGCGCACCGTTGGTGTCTAAGAAGGCACGGGAGATATTTACGATCTCTTTGCCTCTCCACTCTAAAACAAGTCTCGGCTCCTCCGTTACAACGGCAACTTCCACTGCCTCTAAGTTTTCCTCCGCTGCGTAGCCTAAGAAGGTCTTGACATCCGAAGGAGATACCACAACTGCCATACGCTCCTGGGATTCTGAGATTGCAAGTTCTGTTCCGTCTAATCCGGCATATTTCTTCGGCACTTTGTCAAGCTGTACGCGAAGTCCGTCTGCAAGCTCACCGATTGCTACAGACACACCGCCCGCACCGAAATCGTTGCATTTTTTGATGATATGGGCAACTTCCTCACGGCGGAACAGGCGCTGGATCTTGCGTTCTGTCGGCGGGTTACCTTTCTGTACCTCGGCACCGCAGACTGCTGTGGACTCTGTGTTGTGCGCTTTTGAAGAACCTGTGGCACCACCGATACCGTCACGTCCGGTTCTTCCTCCAAGTAAAATGATGATGTCACCCGGATCAGAGGTCAGTCTCTGTACGGCACGTCTTGGAGCAGCACCCATGACCGCACCGATCTCCATACGTTTTGCCACATAGTTTGGATGGTAAACTTCTTTGACGTATCCGGTTGCAAGACCGATCTGGTTACCGTAAGAGCTGTATCCGTGTGCAGCTTCTCTCACCAGTTTTTTCTGTGGAAGTTTTCCGGAGATCGTCTCGGAAACAGGAACCGTCGGATCTGCGGCACCGGTCACACGCATTGCCTGGTAAACATAGGTACGTCCTGACAACGGGTCACGGATCGCACCGCCAAGACAGGTAGCGGCACCACCAAACGGCTCGATCTCGGTCGGATGGTTGTGTGTTTCATTTTTGAAATTAACCAGCCACTCCTCTGTCTTTCCGTCTACTTCTACCGGAACAACGATGGAACATGCATTGATCTCATCGGACTCTTCCTGATCCTGTAACTTTCCTTCTTTTTTCAGACGTTTCATTGCCATCAGGGCAAGATCCATCAGACATACAAACTTATCACTGCGTCCTGCATACAGGTTCTTGTGGGTATTTAAGTAATCCTCATAAGTCTCTTTCATCGGCGCGCAGTAATAACCGTCATCAAATGCCACATTTTTAAGTTCTGTGGAGAATGTGGTATGACGGCAGTGATCAGACCAGTAGGTATCTAACACACGGATCTCCGTCATGGACGGATCGCGTTTTTCATCGTTCTTAAAATAATTTTGGATATGTAAAAAGTCTTTGAATGTCATCGCAAGATTCAATGAATCGTATAACTCTTTTAACTTAGCCTCCGGCGTATCACGAAAACCGTCAAAGATCTTAACATCCTCCGGCTCCGGGAAACTCTGCACTAAAGTCTCAGGTTTCTCTAAGCCTGTCTCTCTGGAATCGACCGGGTTGATGCAGTGTTTTTTGATTGCTGCAAACTCTTCGTCACTGATTGTTCCCTCGATCGCATAAGTCACTGCGGTGCGGATGATCGGCTCTTCCTCTTCGTTTAATAATTTCACGCACTGTTCTGCGGAATCTGCTCTCTGGTCAAACTGTCCCGGTAAGAACTCTACGGAAAATGTTCTTGCTCCGTTTAAATCAAACTCTTCCTCATAAATATCGTCTACCGGCGGTTCGGAAAAAACGGTTACTAAGGCTTTTTTATAAGTTTCCCCGGAAATATTTTCAATATCATAACGGATCAGCTCGCGCACCTTCGTCACACCACTGATTCCAAGATAACTTCTGATTTCAGACTGCAATTCTTTTGCCCGGACTGCATATTCCGGTTTCTTCTCAACATATACACGTTTTACACTGCTCATGCGGTAACCTCCATTCTCAGTTTCCATTTGTCTTTTCAAAGTATAACATAGGTTATAAAATAAGCATAATTAATATATTTAATCTTATTTATTAATTTTATTAATATTTCTATAAATAATAGAATGCACACTCTGCGAGCATTTTATTGTCATGAATTATATCTGCTTTGTTGCAGACATGTTCTTATTTTTACTCCTGAATCATTTTCTTTCATTGGGAAATGCTTTCACGCATCCCCATTATCAGTCTTTATTGACAGATTTATAAGCACGTCTTATAATCATGATAGTTATTTTTATTAACATTCTTCATTCAAATGATATGCGGCCAGCCCGCAGAAAGAGGACTTCATGGATATCAATTACGAATTATATAAAGTGTTTTATTATGTGGCAACATCCTTAAGTTTTTCCGAGGCAAGCAAACAGCTTTTTATTTCCCAGTCCGCGGTCAGCCAGTCGATCAAAACGCTTGAGAAAAAGTTAGACCAGCCGCTTTTCATCCGCAGCACGAAAAAAGTACAGCTCACTCCTGCCGGAAAAGTATTATTAAAACACATCGAACCGGCAATGAACCTGATTCAGCGCGGTGAAAGCCAGCTTTTAGACTCCGGCAGTCTCGGACTCGGTCAGCTTCACATCGGTGCAAGCGACACCATCTGCCGTTACTTTTTAGTACCTTATTTAAAACAGTTCCACAAAAAGTTCCCGAACGTGCCGATCAAGGTGACGAACGCGACATCCCTTAGCTGCGTGGATCTCCTCGATCAGGGAAAAGTCGATCTGATCGTGACCAACTTTCCGAACTCGAACCTGAATCACTCCTACATTCAGAAGACCGTCTGCAATTTTACCGACGTATTCATTGCAAACCCGGCATATTTTAACCTGAAACAGCAGGAGATCCCGTTTGAGGAACTGAAACAGTACCCAATCCTCATGCTCGACCGCAAAAGTACGACGAGCCAGTTCCTGCACAACCTGTTTTTACAGCATCAGCTTGAGCTGATCCCGCAGATCGAACTTAGCAGTAACGACCTTCTGATCGACCTTGCGCGCATCGGTCTTGGTATCGCATTTATACCGGATTACTGTTTAAGCCGGGAATCCAAAGATCTGTTTATCGTAAAAACAAAGGAAAAACTGCCATCGAGACAGATGGTCGCAGCCATCAACCCGACGCTCCCGGTTTCACAGTCCACCGAGGAATTCTTAAAACTGCTGCCTACGATCTGACACAGACTTAAGAACGGTTCCAGAATTCTTCTAAATACTTTTCCACCGTATCTATCCTGCATACCGTCTGCCTTTCCCATTCTCTTGGGAACAGCGCACGGTATTCACTCTGCAGGAAACGCTCATCTAAAAGTTCTATGACTCCGACATCCTCCACCGTCCGTATCACTCTTCCTGCCGCCTGTAACACCTTGTTCATTCCCGGATACCGGTAGGCATAATCAAATCCGGCACCAAGCCGTTTTTCAAAATATCCCATCAGGATCTCCCGCTCATTGCTGATCTGCGGCAGTCCCGTGCCGACGACAATCGCACCGATCAGCTGTTCATTTTTCAGGTCGATCCCTTCCCCGAAAATACCGCCCATCACACAAAATGCAGCCAGCGATCCTTTCCGCTCTCCCGATAATTCTTCCGAAAATGCCTGTAAAAAAGACTCTCTTTCTTCTTCTTTCATCCCAGGCTGCTGAATCAACGTTTCCGTTTCACAGGATGGATCTGACTGGCATTTTTCCAGAAAGACATCGCAGACCTGCTCCATCATTTTGTAGGATGGAAAAAACACCATATAATTTCCTTTTTTTGCATCCGTCGTCTTTTTTACATAGGAAGCGATCCGCTCAAACTCCCCTGCACTTCGTCTGGTATACTTGCTGCTCACATCATTTCCGAGCAGCAGCAATTTCTGTTCTTCCCGGAATGCCGTCTTTGCGTAAACTGCATAATTATCCGTTTCAGTCGAGAGCAGGCTCTTATAATAGCCCACCGGAAGCAGCGTCGCGGAAAAGAAAATAGTTGCATTCCCTTTGTTGATACGCTCCTGCAGGTTTTTCGACGGATCCACACAGTATAATTTGAGTTTAAAGCGTCCATCCTGCTCGTGTTCCGCATAAACGACATAGTGGTCATCCAGCAGTTCATAAATATTCAAAAAATTGCGCAGATTCAGATAAAACTCACTTAAATCTTTCCGCTCCGGGAACTCCGGTGCTTTCTGTAAAAATTCATCGAGATCCGACGCCACGTTCATTAACTCAAACGCAAAATTTCCAATTGATTCATAGATCACATATTTCTCACACTCACGCTTATAGGAGAGCAGTACGCGGTTACATTTTTCCAGTTCCCGCATCAGTTTTGCCTGACCATATTTCTTTAAAATCTTCTTTGCCAAAAGAAAATCTTCCTTATATATAATGGCACTGTACATCTCCCGGCTCCGCTCGACCAGATTGTGCGCCTCATCCACCAGAAAAATGTAATCTCCTGTGGTACCATCCGCAAAAAAACGTTTCAGATAGACATTCGGGTCAAATACATAATTGTAATCACAGATGATATCATCCACCCATGTCGCCGTATCCAGACACATTTCAAACGGACAGACATTATATTCCTTCGCCTGTTCTAAGATCACCTCTCTCGTGATCATATCTTCCTTTTGCAGCAACGAAAAAACTGCATCGTTGACCCTGTCGTAATGCCCTTTTGCGTATGGACAGTTGACAGGATTGCACTCCATCTCCTCACACAGGCACAGCTTTTCTTTTGCCGTGATTGTAAGCACTTTTGCCTGATATCCGTTTTTACGCAGAAGTTCAAATGCTTCCCGCGCCACCGTCCCTGTGATCGTCTTTGCCGTCAGATAAAAGATCTTGTCCGCTAAATCCTCCCCAACCGCCTTGACCGCCGGAAACACGGTCGATATTGTCTTTCCTGCTCCGGTCGGCGCCTGGATAAAAAGATTCTTCTTTCTGCTGATCGTGCGGTACACACCGGCTGCTAATTCCTTCTGCCCTTCCCGGTAGGAAAATGGAAACTGCAGCGGTTTGATGGATGCCTGACGCAGTTTTTTCCATGCGAACTGAAAATCAGCCCATTTTTTGTACTCGGTGATCAGCTTCTCAAACCAGACCGCAAGTTCCTCAAACGTGTAATCATAATGAAAATACCGGATATCTTCGGTATCTAAATTACAGTACGTCATCTGCACTGAAATAGTGGCAAGATCATGCTGCAGGGCATAGATATAGGCATAACACATCGCCTGTGCACGGTGTACACCGACCGCATCGTCTAACAGATCAAGTTTCATGTACATGCCCTTAATCTCGTCGATCGTGACTTTGCAGTCTTCTGGCATCGTCATGTGATTAAAATTATCCGCAAATGTGATCTCTTCCTCCGCACTCTCGATCAGAATCCCGTCCGCACGTCCCTCGATCACAAGCTGGTACTCGTCTTCCTCGATTGCAATTTTCAGTGGAACCTCCGCATGGTAATTGCTGCCCATCCGCTTCTGGATCTTTCTGTGGATCCTTCCCCCGGCAAGCATCGCCTCCGCAGAAGCACCGCGTCCATGGCGGTTGTCGATATCGCCCTCCCGCAGGATAAATTCGACCAGATCACGGACCGATATTTTTATGACACCTTTTTCGTTCTTTTCAATCTTTTTGCTCATATATGGATTATAGCACAAAAAAGACTGATTCCACATACCTTTCCAGATATATAAATCAGTCTTTTCATCTATCCCTTTATCTTCTGTTATACATCGTCCCATAAATCATGATCTATGGGCAGCATCTCTGCTTCAGGCTATTGCATATTTTCCAACAACCTGTTCAAAACGTGCATCCTTTTCGCCATACTTGATCGTAAGTTCCTTGCAAACACCTAAATAAAGCATTCCAAGCAAAGATTTTGCATCAATGACTGCTCTGCTGTAACATACATCAATTTCAAAATCACATTTTCCGGCAGCATTCACAAAATCCTTTACTTCCTCTGTGTCAGATAATTTGATTTTTCTTTCAATCATTCGACTCATTCCTTCCTACATCGAAAACAAAAAACATTATTTTTTCTTATCAGTTTGCTGATTATTGCACATTTTTTTTCATTTGTCAATTTATGAAAAATCCCTGATATTCCTTGATTTATCAGCAAAATGACAATATTGGATTTTATTTCGACACGGTATGACAAATTTTTAACATGTATTTTTCTCTTTTGTAAAAAATGCATATTTATACTTGTGCAAAAATACATGATTTACCCTTTTTTTACCTTTATTTTTAAATTCTTCACAATTTTTTTCAATCGGTTGCGCATCCATATTTTCCATAGATCATTAGAAAATCCTTCTTATCGCCAGAATTTCGCGGTAGGTGACAGGCGACGTGTACTTGATGCCGGTACTTGGAGAACTTGCATGAAGCAGCGTATTATTTCCTGCATAAATTCCCACATGTCCGCTGTAACATACGATATCTCCAGGCTGTATCGCGTCTAAGCTGACACCATATCCAACACTGCGCAGTGCACTTGAAGAATGGGGCAGACTGATTCCAAACGCCTGATATACGCTCATCACAAATCCGGAACAGTCCGCTCCGTTTGTCAGGCTGCTGCCACCATAAACATAGGGATTTCCCACAAACTGAGCTGCATAGTTCACGACTGCCTGTCCATTGGAAACTGTTTGCGGTTTCGCTGTTGTATTACTGCCGAATGAACTGCTGCTTTGCCCCTGACTGCTTCCCTGTACTTTGTCATTTTTTTGTTGCGCCTGTTGCGCATTTTGTGTCTGCTGCCGTGCCATTGCTTTTGCCGCTTCTTCCTGTGTCTTTCTCGCTGCTTCCGCTGCCTCTCTCTCTTCCTCTTCGCGTGCTTTTCTTGCCGCTTCCGCCGCGGCTGCTGCCGCCTGGCGCTCCGCCTCCTCTCGCTCTAATCTCTCTTTCTCTTCCTCCTTCGACTCTGCCACGCGAAACTCCGTCCGGACCGTCACATAATCTCCCGAAACATATCCTAAGCCTTCCTCCGTCGACACACGGTACCACCCGTACTCATCCAGCGCATCATAGACGACCACATCCTCGCCCTCCGGCAGCATGGTAAGCACGGATGCCTCAGTTCCCGGTTCGGTACGCACAAACAACGTCGTAGTCGTTACCGTCGCATATCGTGTGCTGACACCCCGCGCCAGATCCTCATCCCCGACCTTTACATATTCCGCTTTCACATAAGCGTTTTCCACCGAACCTGAACTGACCAGATACCATTCCTCTCCTGCCTCATCCAAAACTGTTTCCAACACCGTTGCCGCACTGTTATTGTACAGCTTTCCGAGTGCCTCACTTTCCACGGAAGGTTCCGCGCGTAAATTCACATAATTTAACACGGATGCGATACCGATATCAGCATATTCAGATGTACTCTGCGGTGATTCACGTTCTTCGATGTCTGCTTGGTCATTCCCAGCAGCATCATTGTCTGTATTTTTTTCCTGTACTTCCAGTTTCATGCGTTCTTCATTCAGCGCACACAGATCCCATGCCACATCTTCATACACCACACTTCCATACCCTGCCGCATACACCACGCTGCCATGTCCTGCTGCAATCACTCCTGCCAGTAAAAATGCTACGATCTTGTTTCTTTTTTTCATTATGTAGAAATCCTCCATTTACAGATATTTACTTTTTGTTAAGTAAATATTACATATTTATTTCATTTTGACGTATCTGCATTGTAACAGAGGATGATGTGCGATTCTACAAGTAGATATTTCCAGTTTCTATGGCAGGGGTTATGTGGAAGGGTTCGGGTGTTAAAAAATAAAAACCACCTTTTGACACCCGAACCCTTTCACACAAAAACCCGCGCATCCAAAACGGTATGTTACGTTTTAGATGCGCGGGTTTCAGGTAATATATTAATTTATGTACATTTTATGCAAATGGATTCTCTGTCGGATATGGCAGGGATGCAGGCTGATTGTAGTTAATATCTTCCATCGGAACGCCAAGATATTTGAATACTTCAAACAGTGCTTTTCCGTAATGTCCGAATGCAACTGCTCCGTGATGCGGATAGTTTTTCTCAATCAGTACATGGCGGTAGAATCTTCCCATCTCAGGAATTGCAAATACACCGATGGAACCGAAGGAACGTGTTGCTACCGGAAGTACTTCGCCCTGTGCCACGTATGCGCGGATCTTATTGTCGGATGTAGACTGCAGACGGTAGAATGTGATATCGCCTGGTGCAATGTCTCCCTCTAAAGTACCGTTTGTCACTTCGACCGGAAGGCTTCTTGCCATGATCATCTGGTACTTCATCTCACAGCTTGCAAGTTTCTTAGAGCAGGTATTTCCACAGTGGAATCCCATGAATGTATCAGTATGTTTGTAATCAAATTTTCCTTTGATGGACTCTTCATACATATCTTTCGGTACAGAGTTGTTGATGTCAAGTAAAGTTACTGCATCCTGGCTCACGCAGGTTCCGATGAACTCACTCAGTGTTCCGTAGATATCAACCTCACAGGAAACCGGGATTCCGCGTCCGGTCAGACGGCTGTTTACATAGCATGGTACAAATCCAAACTGTGTCTGGAATGCTGGCCAGCATTTTCCGGC
>ENA-ORTF01004734-ORTF01004734.1-human-gut-metagenome-genome-assembly--contig:-NODE-4734-length-10019-cov-6.112405_pt1 | contig 10019 bp, 9 predicted proteins | sample MGYA00241908_ERZ509180 | MGnify/ENA primary metagenome ERZ509180 (study PRJEB26280, sample SAMEA2338814) | human gut metagenome | biome: human gut; feature: human-associated habitat; material: faeces...
ATGCGGCCCCTCAGCGCGTCCATGGCGCGCTCCCTCGAAAGGGCGCCCCGCCCCGTGACCTCGAGGAACGTCTCGTTCGAGTCGTTCACGCCGGTCATGACGCAGATCCGCTCGCGCGACAGCCCGCGTCTGTGCACCTGCCTGCCGCGGTGCCGGGAGGGGCGCGGCATCGTGAACGACCCCTTCGCGTGGTTGCCCTTGAACGACTCGGGGAAATAGGTCTCGTCGAGCTCGCAGCCGCAGCCCCGCTCGACCCTGAACGAGGGGGAGTAGGCCGAGAGGCACTCGATCAGCCTGTGGCGCATGGTGTAGGCGGTCTTGAGGCAGACGCGGCAGCGCCTCGCGCATTCGCGCAGGGGCAGCATGAGCACGAAGCACTCGGCGTAGGCCATCCAGGTCTCCTTCGGGAGCCTGCTCGTCCCCAGGATGCGCTCGCTGCCCATGCCGAAGGTCCTGCCGCAGCCCCGGCAGAGGTAGCGCTGCTCGCCGTTCTTCGATTTGCCCTTCTTCACGACCGCGGCGGACCCGCAGCGCGGGCAGCGTTCGATTTCGTAGGCGGAGCCGGCCGCGTCGTCGAACGCCGCCGCGCGGATCACGTCCCTGACGGACTCGATAGCGCGGCGGCGCTCGGTCTTGCTGAGGTTCGCCATGCCCTTCTTGAAGTTGAGGACCAGGTCTTCGGCGTTCATGCTGCCCCCATCATCGCGGTCTACGGGGTCAACGATATGGCACCGTGGTGACACATGTATGTCAATCCTGGTCTAACAGAGCCTTATTGTTTGGAGTGATTTGAATGTCGATGTACGAGGTCTATTCGAACCTCAGGTCTTGTATCGAAGACGTCGAGAAGGGCGGCAGCCTTGACGCCCACATCGCACTCTACGCCCTTTCCCATCACGACGAGATCCCAGAGCTCTCAATAGAAGAACTTGCCCACGCGTGCAATACATCGCCCGCGACCATCTCGCGCTTCTGCAGGCGCGTAAACGGCTCGAGCTTTCGATCGTTCAAAGAGCAAGTTGACGACTTCAACGCTTGGCTCCAGCGTGAGACAACCGAGGCAAGGGCTCATAAGCAAATCGATATACCCTGGTATTTCGATATCGTAGAGACCTCTTTACTTGAAACAAAACGCCTGCTCGCTGAGGATCGACTCGAGCGGGCCGTTGACTGGCTTCTCGATGCGCAAAATGTCTACGTATACGGAAGCTCATTCTCCAATCTCGCCGCCCGCTCACTCTGCGAAAAGCTGAGCCGCGTAAACCGACTGTGCTTCTCATTTGGCTCCGTCAAGGGACAGGAGACGTCGCTCTGTCTGCTCCAGCCCGACGATCTAACCATCTTTGTATCGTTCTCAGGGAAGACGAGCCATATCTTCAATCTTTACGTTGAGGCCAAGCGGCGAGGTTGCCGCGTTATTTGGATATCGAGCAACATGGCATTCGATAACAACGGGGCGCGTGAGCTCTTACTACCTGTGAGCGCGGAGTCACTCAGCGAGTACTCGACCGCCTTGGTTGAGGGCATGAGCCTACAAAGCGCGGTTAACGCTCTGTATATCAGCTGTGCAAATCGACTTCGGGCGCAGCGCTAGCCGCAAACACGCTAGAACCAAAAAGAACGCACCTCACCGTCGCAAGGCGTCCGAATACACGATAGGCAGCGCCAAAAGAGAGCAGCGAGCACGTCATGTACTTGCCCATTCACCCCAAAACAGCACAGGTTGGCGCCCGATTGAAGGATCGGACGCCAACCTGTATTAATCTTGATTGTGTGTTTGAGTCGTTTACTCCATACCCAGTAACTCGCGCATCTGAGTTGCGTAGTTAGAAGCCATGTTACCGTAGACAATCTGCACGCCGCCGTTAACATGCACGATGCCACGCGCTTCGAGCTTTTCGGTAAACTCGGCGTCATCAACCACCTTGTCACAGTCATTGAGCTGGATGCGCAGGCGGGTGAAGCAGGCCTCGACAGACTTAATATTGTTGTCGCCGCCCACTGCCTCAACGATGGCGGGAGTAAGGTCGCTGATCACGGTCTTGGGAGCCTTTTCGGCCTCATCGTCGGACTCTTCCTCGCGGCCAGGAGTCTTAAGGTCCTTCTTAAGAATGATGAACTTGAAGACGAAGTAGTACACCACGAAGTAGATGGGGCCGAGGAACAGGATAACCTGCCAGTTGGAGCCCTTGGCTGCACCCATAATGCCGTTAAAGATCAACGACAAGAGCGGGCCGCCGAAGGACGCGGAACCGGCCACGTTGAACTGCAGGATATAGGTCAGCGCATAGGCAAGACCAGCCATGAGAGCGTGGAACACGTAGAGGATGGGCGCGATAAACAGGAAGGAATACTCGAGCGGCTCGGTAATTCCGGAGAGGATGCAAGGCACCACGATGGCGATCATGAGCGCAGCGGTCTTCTTCTTGTTCTTGGGAAGTGCCGTCTTGTAGAAGGCGAGTGCAGCGCCGGGCAGGCCGAACATGGCGAAGATAACCTTGCCGTTCATGACAAAACGGCTGACCTCGATGTTAAACGGCGTGCTGGGAGAGCCCAGGATCGCGTTGTAGATATTGATAGCGCCCTGAACAGTCTGGCCGTCGATGGTCTCGACGCCACCGAGCGACGTGAAGAAGAACGGCAAATAGACAAAGTGATGCAGGCCAAAAGGCAGGAGCATGCGCTCGCCGGCGCCGTAGACAAATGCACCAACGGCACCCGTAGTCTTGATGAACTCGGACAGCGCACCGAGAGCGTTCTGAATAAACGGGAAAACAAAGGACATGACCAACGCGAGGATGCTGCATGAGAGCAGCGTCACCGCCGGGATAAAGCGCGTGCCGTTGAAGATGGAGAACACAGCAGGCAGCTCAATCTTGTAGTAACGGTTATGCAGCCATGCGACGATTGCACCCACCAGAAGACCGCCGATAACGCCAGTGTCGAGCGTGGTGATGCCGAGAATCGTGCTCTGGCCCGTCGTAAGATTTGCAGGATCGATAACGCCAGTCGCCGTAAGGAACGTGCCCATCACGGAGTTCATGCACATGTAGCCCAAAAAGCCACAAAGCGCCGCGGTAGCCTTCTCGGACTTGGCGAAGCCATAGGCGAGACAAATCGAGAAGATAACCGGGATGTTGTTCATAACGATGCCGGCCGCGGCCTTGAGAATCGAAAAGAAAATCGCAAAGCCCGGAGCAGCAAGCCAGGGAACAGCTGCCGTAAGGGTGGGGCTGGTAAAGGCATTGCCAAAGCCCTGAAGGATGCCGGCGATTGGCAGGATCAAGACAGGCGTCATGAGGACTTTGCCCAGGCGCTGGAACTTTGCCAGCAGCTCATCTTTGTTCATGGGATACCCCTCTTAAAGAAACGGGGCGTGCAGCTCTACAGCCCACACGCCCCATAACAGTTATCAAGCGCTATGGAACTAGCTACTTAAGCTCCGGCCAGTAATCCTTATTGGCCTCGATGAGCTTGTCGAGCACTTTGCGAGCCTTCTTTGCGTCACCGACCAGACGATTAAGCGTGAGTGCCTGCAGGGCCTTCTCGTAGGAACCCTCCATCCAAGCCTCAACAGTCAGGCGCTCATAGGCGTACTGGTTCTCCATAAGGCCGCGATAGAAGGTGCCGATCTTGCCAACAGCATAGGGCTGCGGGCCATTGGCGCCCACGCTTGCCGCGACCTCGACCATGGCGTCATCGGGCATACCCTCGATAATGCCGTTGTTGGGCACGATGACAATGAAGGTCTTGTTGGTGTTGCGATAAATGGCCGAGGTGATTTCCACGATCATATCGCCATGAGCGTCGTTCTGCACAACCGAGGAGTTCTTTGCGGTACCGACTTCGGCAACGCGCTTGCACTCGGCGAACACGCGCTTCTCACGACCGTTGATAACCTCGTCGGAGCGAGTGTAGTCGGGGTCGAGGTGAGCGACCTTGTACTCGGGATACAGATAGTACTGCAGATAAGTGTTGGGCAGATAGTCGGGGAAGTCCTCGAGCATGTCCTTGACCATGGCGTAGGTATCAAGCCAGGACTGGTCACGCTGCTCGGCATCGGCAGGAAGGAAGCCGTTCTTCTCCGTGTACTCCTTAATCTGCGGCACGAGGTCATGGCCCTCTTCATCGTAGATGTGCTTGAACCAACCGAAGTGATTGAGGCCGAAGTACACGGGCTCCGTCTTGCTCATATCGCGACCGAGCAGGCGACCGTAAGAGCGCATGAGGTTGACAGGCTGGTCGCAGATGTTGAGGACGCGATGCTCATCGGGCAGGACGCGCTCGAGACCATATGCCACAATAGCAGCCGGGTTGGTGTAGTTGATAATCCACGCCTCCGGGCTATGGGCGCGAACGTCGCTGACGATCTCAACCATGTCATGCATGGAGCGCATACCGTAAGCCATGCCGCCAGGGCCCACCGTTTCCTGGCCGATGATTCCCATATGCAGCGGAATCTTCTCGTCCTTGCTACGCATCTCGTAGCCGCCGGTACGAATCTGGCAGAGCACAAAGTCAACGTCGGTGTAAGCCTCGTCCTTATCGGTGGTGTAACCAAACTCCACACCGGGCTCCTCCTCGGCGAAGAGGATCTTGCCAAACTCGCCGATCGGACGCTGACGCTCGGCATCGATGTCATAGAGCACCACGCGGTTCAGCGGCAGAATGTCCATGTGCTTGGTCAGGGCTTTAAGAATGCCAGGGCACCACGTGGAGCCGCCGCCAACGATCACAATATTGAGCTTATCCTTCATGTTCCATCCCTCCAGGGTTGGCTGATCGGTGTTCTCGAAGACCTTGGGCTCCGCGGTTGTCCTCGGCTTGCTTCGTTTCGATTGATATTTTGCGACCTGAGATCACTTGCGAGCCCCCGTGTGGGCCAATGCGAAACGGGGACACATGATTTCGCTCACAACACAGATATGTGTAGGCAGACACGCACGTTTGCCCAGTTCATGGGCAATAGGCAATCTTGACCGATTACCGATTTCTCACCTGGCAACACAAAGCGGTACCATATATACGGCGAGGTGCGAGGGGCTGAAACATCTTATGAAAGATCAAGAATCTTTTTATGATCATGTGCGAGCTGGCGAGAGCAAGCTCAACGATCTCGAAAGCGAGATCATGCGCTACATCATCGAACTGCGCGATGATATTGACGATGTCACGCTTAAGAGCGTTGCTGAACGGTTCTTTGTCGCTCCCAATACAATCGTCAGGCTTGCCCATAAGCTTGGCTTCTCGGGGTTTACGGAGCTCAAACAATCCTATTCCGCCTCGCTCGACCGCAATCGATTCACTATCGAGACGCTTCCGCTCGACACCCAGCTCGTACAGACCAAAGATCTGCTTAACGACCGGGTCATCGATTCGGTTGTAAGTCTTATCCAGGACGCCTCGCATATCGTGTTCTTCTGCTCGGGCTTTTCGAAATACCCGTGCCTCGAGATGGCTGAAAAGCTCAAAATAATGGGCAAGAATACCGACACGCTCAGTGAACGCCATGTCATGAGGCATTACGCAGAGCTCCTCGGCAAAAACGACCTGGTCTTCAGCGTTTCCGTAAGCGGCGAGACGCAGGTGTCTATTGACGCTACATCGATAGCCAAAACGCGCGGATGCAAGGTTGTCACGCTCACCGGCTTTTCTCGGAATTCTCTCTCGAAACTAGCCGACTACCCTATCTACACTGTGCAAAAAGAAATCCGCTTGGGCAGCATGGACCTCGACAGTCGATTGATGTTCTATTACGTTTTCGAATTGATATTTGAGCGTTACTTCAAACTGGCCAAGAAATAAAACTTGGCATGCGCCCGGCTTCGACTCTTTAGCAGCCTTCTATATGAAAGGAACCGCGCATGCAACGTGTACTGTTTATCTGTTATGGAAATATCTGCCGCTCGACGATGGCTGAGTCGGTGCTTACCGAGCTCGTGCGCCGCGCTGGGCGCGAGGCGGAGTTTGTCATCGATTCCGCCGCGACTTCGACCGAGGAGATTGGCAACCCGCCGCACCATGGCACGGTCGCTAAGCTGCGCGAGGTCGGGATTCCCGTCATTGTCCACCGCGCGCGCCAGGTGCGTCGCGCGGAGTATGGCGACTGGGATCGCATTGTCTATATGGATGCTGAGAACGCGCGCGGCCTGCATCGCATCTTTGGCGACGACCCCGACGGCAAGATTACGCGCTTGCTTGATTGGACCGAGCGTCCCGGCGACGTGGCCGACCCGTGGTACACCGGTAACTTCGATGCCACCTACCGCGATGTGCTCGCCGGCTGCACCGCTATGCTCGAGCAGCTGTAGGTTCGCGAGCGCGCAAACCGCACCATCGGCATAAATCGAGCGTGGGTTTTCTCCCGCATACAGATCGAGCGTGGCTTTTCTCCCGTTTTAGACGCGAAATTGCGCCAAAACGGGAGAAAAGCCACGCTCATTATTTCGAAGCAGCGGAACTTGATGTGACAAAGGGACTTTCCCTTTGTCACATCTGAAGTTTCTATTTTTCGTGTATAACAAATACACGAAATCTGACTAAACTGTGTATATCGAATACATAGAGAGAAAGGTGTGTCCATGCGAAGGTCAATAGAATCAGATATTGAGCAGTGGGCAACCGAGGATGCCTCCCGTCCTCTTCTTATACGTGGCGCACGCCGCGTCGGTAAAACGTATGTAGCCGAAGAGATGGGCAAAAGAATTGCCGGCGACGCGTTTGTCAAACTCGACTTTCAAACCGACCTCAATCTTATCGCACCGATTTTCGAGGGGCCGACAGACAACGTCGATGCCATCATGGGACGCATTGCAGACTACAAGCGTGTCACGATTCGCAAGGAAAACGCATTCATCCTGTTCGATGAAGTTCAGCTTTGCGAACGAGCGCTCAACTCCCTCCGCTTCTTTTCGGGTTCGGGATGGCGCATCTGCGCAACCGGCAGCCAGCTTGGTGTCGCCACGCGCAAACGCAACTTGCCCTTCCCGAGCGGAGTTCGTCAAGAAACCATGCATCCCATGTCGTTTGAAGAATTTCTCTGGGCGCAAAACGAAGGACAGATGGCAGATGCCATCCGAGCACATTCTCAGTCACTTGAACCCTATGTCTCACATCAAGCAGCCCTCGATCTCTTCCGCCGCTATCAAGTTGTAGGAGGAATGCCCGCTGCCGTCAATACGTACATCAGCACACGCTCCATTGAAAACGCCCGCATCGAACAACGCGAGATTGACGAAACGTACACCGCCGACATGACTGATCCCGAGAATGGAATCAGTGGCATAGCCGCGCGAAAAGTATGGCGCTCTATCCCCGCCCAATTGTTGCGGGCCTCGACAAAAAAGTTTAAATACTCCGAAGTCGAGCGCGGAGGCCGCCGCGCCAAGCTCATTGAACCGCTCGACTGGCTCGAGAGCGCTGGCATGATTTCGATTAACAACATGACCAACTGCATCGATCCACCTCTTGTCCCATACGATGACGAAGACGGAAGCTTCTTTAAGGTCTATCTTCTCGATACGGGCCTCATGTTTTACAAACTCGGCATTAACCCGCGCCTCTGGCTTGACTTGCATTCCATTCCAAGCGCAACGCTGTCCTCAGACTTTCGCGGAGCGCTGGCGGAAAACTCGGTTATGCAGGCACTTCAAAGCAATGAGATACAAACGTTCTATTGGACGCCGCCGTCCTCGTGGAAAACAACGGGTGAACTTGATTTTCTGCTTCAGACCGACCGGATGGAAATCGTGCCCGTAGAAGTTAAATCAGCGCGAAACGTCCGTGCGAAGACGCTCAACTCGCTTTTGGACAAAACACGTGCCCCCCATGCCTATATTCTGTCCGAAAACGACTTTGCAAGCTCTACAACGGACGATGGCCGTGAGCTGCGCTATCTTCCGCTCTATGCGGCCGGGTTTATTGGAGAACACTGCGTCAAAACGCGACTGTAAACCATACGACCGTGCCTAAAAAAGTGGCCTCCCGTGTCTCGAATTCTGTTTATCTGCCACGGCACCGTGGCAAAGCTCGCCGAGGTTGGGATTCTCGCCGACCGCAGCGCACTGCTTGAGCAGCTGTAATCGATGAAATGCAGAGTTTTTAGAGCACAAAATCGGATGAAATGCAGAGATTTGAGATTTAGAGCATGAAGAGGCGCGTCCACCGCCGAGTGTGACAAAGGGACTGTCCCTTTGTCACACTCGGCTACTCGTCAACGATCTCGGCAAGCCAGACGTTCAGCGTATCGACCTCGGGGCAGCAGAACTTTGCCGTACCAGGCTCGTTGCCAGGCACGATTCCGCCATAGCGCAGGATATCGATATAGGGAAAGCCCACATGGCAGGCCATGGATCACATCTTGCCGCGGTCTCGGTCGAAGTCAAAAACGTCGCCCGGCTTGTGACCATGGTGGCAGCGGCACGCACCCAGCTGGTCCACGCAGCTCACGCGGATACGCGGACGCTTGCCACGCGGTGCGCCGAGCGGTCTGTTCTCGCCCGCAGGCTTGACGCCACCCTCGTCAGCATTACTCATGGTCAATCACGTCCAGGCATGCCTCGATGGGAAGGCCGGCCGACCTGTCCTCTTGGTCGGCATTGCGCTCGATAAGCTCAGCCACCACACGCATGGCATCGGACGTCGCGCGCTGCAGACTCCAACCTGCCATAACGCGGCCTACGAGCACCGCCGAGAACGTGTCGCCCGTGCCCGGGAAATAGATCGGAATGAGCTCAAAGGGAATCGTAAAGTACTCCCCCGCCACATGGTCGTAACCGATAACCGCGTTCGTGCCATTGACTACGGCGCTCGTAATGACCACAGACTTGGCACCCAGCTCACGCACGGCGTCCACAAGAGCGCGGGCCTCATCGGGTGTAATCTCTTCGGCCATAGGCGTATCGGTGAGCAGGCATGCCTCGGTATAGTTGGGCACCGCGTAGTCTGCGCACTCGACCAGACTGCGCATAAGGCCGATGGTCGACTCGGGCACGCCGGCGTAGAGCTTGCCATTGTCGGCCATGATGGGGTCGACGAAAACCTTGGTGCCCTTTTGCGCGCGGCGGTGGCAAAAGTCCGAGATGATGCGCGCCTCTTCCTCGGTCACGATAAAGCCGGTCGAGATGGCGTCGAACTCAAAGCCGAGCTCCTCCCAGATAGCGAGGCTTTGGCGCACGTACTCGGTGGTGTCGTGGATGTAGAACTTGGGATAGTTGAGCGTATCGGACACAAGTGCCGTCGGCAGATTGTGGATACGGTAACCCATGTGCGACAGCACCGGCAGCATGGCGGAAAGCGCGACCTTGCCGTAGCCGCACATATCGTTGATCAGCAGCAGCTGAGTGTTCTTCATGAGTGTCCCCCTTGGTTCGGGCACGGCGCAGCAGCGCCACAGTGCGACTAAGTGTAGCGCAGGGAGCACGGCAGGCGGGCGCTGGTGCCGTGGAGGTCGAATTGTTGCGGAAAGGTTACGGGAAGGAAGTTAGTCGTTGGGGACGTTCTTAAATGACTAGTCAAACAAGAACGTCCCCAACGACTAACCCAACGACTATCAGCGCAAGGAGTGTCCCCAAGTGCCGGCACATAAGGAACGTCCCTAAGTGCCACCTAAGTGCCAAAACGACTGGTCGGGCAACACCGATGTTTTGGCGAAGTCAGACACTATGACCCAATCCGAGGGCACGGAAACGACAGGAGCCCCCGCTCGTGACCGCGGGTCGGGGCTGCGACAATGATGTTGAAGTGCCATAGGCGCAGCCGCGCCGCAACGAGGTTGGGAGGCTCCCATGCCAAAGTATTCTACCGCGTTCGGGATGGACGTCCACCTGAGGTCGACCACCGTCTGCGCCCTCGACGCGGAGACGGGCGAGGCCGTGGCGAGGAGGTTCCGCGGCAACCCGTGGGGCGAGGTCGCAGAGTGGATGTCGGGCTTCCCGGGCCCGTCGCTCGCCGCCTACGAGAGCGGCTACCTCGGCTTCGCCCCGCAAAGGGAGCTCGCCGGGCTCGGCGTCGAGTGCGTC
>ENA-ORTF01004746-ORTF01004746.1-human-gut-metagenome-genome-assembly--contig:-NODE-4746-length-9997-cov-12.214041_pt1 | contig 9997 bp, 7 predicted proteins | sample MGYA00241908_ERZ509180 | MGnify/ENA primary metagenome ERZ509180 (study PRJEB26280, sample SAMEA2338814) | human gut metagenome | biome: human gut; feature: human-associated habitat; material: faeces...
CACTTGTGCAGATTGAATTGAAACGTCGTGGCGTGGAACTTAAACAGGCATACAACCAAATACAGCGTTATCACAAGACTTCGTTTCATGGATTGTTTGATTATATCCAACTGTTTGTCATATCCAACGGTGTTAATACTCGCTATTTTGCCAATAATCCAAATAGTGGGTATAAGTTCACATTCACCTGGACAGATGCTGCCAATCATCCGTTCAATGAATTGGATAAGTTTGCCGTATTCTTCTTGGAAAAATGTACGCTTGGCAAAATCATAGGAAAGTATATTGTGCTTCATGAGGGCGACAAATGCTTGATGGTACTTCGTCCTTACCAATTCTATGCGGTAGAGAAAATTTTGGATCGTGTACAAAACTCCAATGATAATGGTTATATCTGGCATACAACAGGTGCTGGAAAAACATTGACCTCATTCAAGGCCGCACAACTTGTATCAGAATTGGATGATGTGGATAAGGTGATGTTTGTTGTTGACCGACATGATCTTGATACCCAGACTCAATCGGAATACGAAGCATTTGAACCAGGGGCTGTAGATAGTACTGATAATACGGATGAACTAGTGAAACGGCTTCAAAGCAACTCCAAGATTATTATCACTACTATTCAAAAACTTAATGCGGCAGTTAGTAAGACGTGGTATAGCAGCAAGATTGATGCTATACGTCACTCACGTATCGTGATGATATTTGATGAGTGCCATCGCAGTCATTTTGGGGATAGTCATAAGAAGATAATGAAGTTCTTTGACAATGCCCAAATATTCGGTTTTACTGGAACACCTATTTTCACCGAGAATGCTGTTGATGGACATACCACGAAGGAAATATTTGGAAACTGTCTCCATAAATATCTTATTAAAGATGCAATAGCGGATGAAAACGTACTTGGCTTCCTTGTGGAGTATTATCACGGCAACGAAGTGGTTGACAACGACAATCAAGCTCGTATGGAGGAAATCGCCAAATTTATCCTTAACAATTTTAACAAATCTACATTCGACGGAGAGTTTGACGCATTGTTCGCCGTGCAGTCTGTTCCTATGCTTATACGCTATTACAAGATTTTCAAATCGTTGAATCCTAAAATCCGTATAGGTGCAGTATTTACATACGCAGCCAATAATAGTCAGGATGATGAACAGACCGGCATGGGTACAGGGCAGTATGCAAAAGAGAGTGTGGGTGAAGCGGATGAACTGCAAGCCATTATGAACGATTATAATGAAAACTTCGGCACATCTTTTACCACGGAGAACTTCCGTGCTTACTATGATGACATCAATCTGCGCATGAAAAAGAAGAAGGCGGATATGAAATCGCTTGATCTTTGTCTTGTTGTGGGTATGTTCCTTACAGGCTTTGACAGTAAAAAGCTGAATACGCTCTATGTGGACAAGAACATGGAATATCATGGTTTGCTGCAAGCGTTCAGCCGAACCAATCGAGTATTGAACGAGAAGAAACGTTTTGGTAAAATAGTTTGTTTCAGAGATTTGAAAAACAATGTTGATACGGCTATTAAATTGTTCAGCAACTCTGATAATCCTGAAGATATAGTACGTCCTCCGTTTGAGAAAGTAAAGCAGGAGTACGAGAGTTTGGCAACTGATTTTCTGCAAAAATATCCAACACCAAGTAGTATAGACTTCCTGCAAAGTGAAAATGACAAGAAGAATTTTGTGCTTGCATTTCGAGACATTATCCGTAAACATGCAGAAATACAGATATACGAAGATTACAGCGAGGATGCTGAAGACCTCGGCATGACTGAACAGCAGTTTAACGATTATAAGAGTAAATATCTTGATATTACAGTCGGGTTTATTGATCCACCTGCTGCACCGTCAACTGTTGCGGAAGATCCTGTTCCATACGGGAATAACCAAGGATTGGAAGATATTGATTTCTGTCTTGAACTCTTACATAGTGACATTATTAATGTGGCGTATATTCTGGAACTCATTGCGGAACTAGACCCATATAGTGATGATTATTCAGAAAAACGGAAGCATATCCTTGATACAATGATTAAGGATGCCGGAATGCGAGGCAAAGCAAAACTCATTGACGGCTTTATTCAAAAGAATGTAGATGAAGACAAGGAAAGCTTCATGAATGGGCGCAATAGAGCCGATGGAACAAATGAATTAGAGGAACGTCTGAACCAATATATTGTGTCAGAACGTAATAAGGCAGTGACTGATTTGGCTGCTGAAGAACAGATTTCAGCTGAGGTGCTTAATCATTACATGAAGGAGTATGACTATTTACAAAAAGAGCAGCCGGAGATTATACAAAAGGCATTGAAAGAGAAACATCTTGGTCTTATCAAAACCCGAAAGGCTTTGACGAGAATAATGGAAAGACTGCGTAGTATTATAAAAACGTTTAATTGGGAATAAGGATGTCAACATACAAAATAAATAATGAGCAACTAACGCTTATAAAAGAGAAGCCATTTAAGTTGGAGAAGGAAATTCAAAACATCGTTGAAAGGAATCTACAGACGTTGCTTGGGCTTGATTTCATCAAGACGGAATTTTCTATTGGTTCTTTCCGTATAGACTCTTTGGCTTTTGATTCAGAGAAAAAATCCTTTGTTATATTAGAATATAAAAGAGATAAGAATTTTAGTGTAATAGACCAAGGTTATGCTTATCTATCCCTGATGTTAAATAACAAGGCTGAATTTATTTTAGAGTACAACGAGTCTAAATCGGGAGCACTCAAACGAAACGATGTGGATTGGTCTCAGTCAAAGGTATTGTTTGTTTCACCTAATTTTACAACTTATCAAAAAGAAGCTATCAATTTCAAAGATTTGCCTATAGAACTATGGGAAATTAAACGTTTTACAAATGATACGCTTTCCTTTGAACAGATAGTAAACCGTTCAAGTAAGGAAAGTATTAAAACGGTCTCTAATAGTGAGACAATAACAACGGTAAGCAAAGAAATTAAAGTATATAGCGAACAGGATCATTTAGAGAACATTGAAGATGATTTTCTCAACATCTATACGGAAATCAAAGAGTTTTTGCTATCATACGGAGAGGATATTACAATATATCCAAAAAAGAAAACTATAGGTTTCAAAATAGGAGGAAAGGTATTTTGTGATATAGTTATGCAAAACAAGGGAATAAGACTGTTTCTCAATGCTAAGAAAGGAACACTCAAAGACCCAGAAGGTATTACTCGTGATGTGTCAGAAGTTGGACATTGGGGAAATGGGGCATATGAAGTTCGTTTCCCATTGAAAAACGATGCAGAAATAGATTATGTTTTTAACTTGTTGCGTCAAACAATAAATAAGAATAAGGAATAAGATAATATGAGCGAAGAATTACAACAGAAACTCCGTGACCAGCTTTGGGAGGTCGCAAACCGTTTGCGAGGTAATATGTCGGCAAGCGACTTTATGTATTTTACATTAGGTTTCATCTTCTATAAATACTTGTCAGAGAAAATAGAAAAATACGCCAACAATGCTTTGGCAGATGATGATATAACCTTTAAGGAATTGTGGGAAATGGAGGATGCTGATGCTGTGGAACTACAGGAGGAAGCACAAAACCAATGCCTGGAGAATATCGGTTATTTCATTGAGCCCAAATTTTTGTTTTCGTCAGTAATTGAAGCTATCAAGCGAAAAGAAAACATTTTACCTATGCTTGAACGCTCATTGAAGCGTATCGAGGACAGTACTTTGGGACAGGACAGCGAAGATGATTTTGGCGGTTTGTTCTCAGATATTGACTTGGCTTCGCCCAAATTGGGCAAGACAGCTGATGATAAAAATACGCTCGTTAGTAATGTGCTTCTTGCATTAGACGATATAGATTTTGGATTAGAGGCATCGCAAGAGATTGATATATTGGGTGATGCTTACGAATATATGATTTCACAGTTTGCTGCAGGAGCCGGAAAGAAAGCCGGAGAATTCTATACTCCGCAGGAAGTCAGCCGTATCTTGGCAGAAATCGTCTCTATAGGACATCAGCGTTTGCGCAATGTCTATGACCCTACTTGCGGTAGCGGCTCGTTGTTGCTTCGTGCTGCAAGTATTGGCAATGCAGTAGATATTTACGGACAGGAAAAGAATCCGACAACCTACAATCTTGCTCGAATGAATATGTTGCTTCACGGCATTAAGTTCAGTAATTTCAAGATAGAAAACGGTGATACACTTGAATGGGATGCCTTTGGCGACACCCAATTTGATGCTGTTGTAGCAAATCCTCCGTTCTCTGCCGAATGGAGTGCTGCCGACAAATTCAATACCGATGACCGTTTCAGTAAGGCAGGAAGACTTGCACCACGCAAGACAGCCGACTATGCTTTTATCCTGCACATGATTTACCACTTGAACGAAGGTGGTACGATGGCTTGTGTTGCTCCGCATGGTGTACTATTCCGAGGAAATGCAGAGGGAGTGATCCGTCGTTTTCTCATAGAAAAGAAAAACTATGTGGATGCCATTATCGGTTTGCCTGCCAATATTTTCTATGGTACGAGCATCCCGACCTGTATTCTTGTATTCAAGAAATGTCGCAAGGAGGATGATAATATCCTTTTCATTGATGCCAGCAAAGAGTTTGAAAAGGTCAAGACACAAAACAAGCTTAGGGAACAGCATATTCAAAAGATTGTTGAGACCTATCGTGACCGTAAGGAAATAGAAAAGTATAGTCATCTTGCCTCTCTTCAAGAAATAGCCGAGAATGATTACAATTTGAATATTCCTCGTTATGTTGATACCTTTGAAGAGGAAGAACCTATTGATATTAAAGCTGTAATGGCAGAAATAAAGGAATTGGAAGCCAAACGTGCTGAACTCGATAAAGAGATTGAAGTGTACCTGAAAGAATTAGGCATTGTAGAATAGTTCAGAAAGTAATAGCAATGGGTGAAAATGACAACATATCTCAGATGACACCTTCATTTGAGAATATATGCCGCAAGGATGAAAACGGGAACAAATACTGGAGTTCCCGTGACCTTTCTGGTGCAATGGGCTATTCTGCTTATTGGAAATTCCAACGGGTCATAGACAAAGCCATCAAGGTAGCCGGAGAGAAAGGAATGAATGTGGACGAGCATTTCAACCAAGCGGTTGATATGGTAAGGATTGGAAACGGTTCATTCCGCAAGGTGAATATATTCCGTCTTTCTCGTATGGCATGTATAATTATTGCGGAAAATGCTGATGGCAAAAAGTTGCTTGTTCAACAGGCACGAGACTTTTTCTCGCAATCTGTCTCAATGGCAGAATTTATGCATAATTCGCTAAGTTCTAATATATTATTGTATAAAACAGCCCAAGGAGAAGCACGGGTAGAAGTCATTTTCAACAGCGAAACATTCTGGATGTCACAAAAAAGAATGGCGGATTTGTTTGGGGTTGATGTAAGAACCATAAATTATCATCTCGGACAAATTTACGAAACAGGAGAACTTTCCAAAGAGGCAACTATCCGAAAAATTGGGATAGTTCAAACAGAAGGAGACCGGGAAGTGGAGCGAATGCCGCTATTCTACAACCTCGATGCTATTGTAGCGGTGGGGTATCGAGTAAACAGCTATCAAGCTACTCAATTCCGCATTTGGGCAACTTCAGTGCTGAAAGAGTTTATCATTAAAGGATATGCCCTTGATGACGAGAGGCTGAAACAAGGCAAACATTTCGGAAAGGACTATTTTGACGATTTGCTTGAGTGTATTCGTGAGATACGTACTTCAGAGCGCAGATATTACCAAAAGATAACTGACATTTATGCAGAATGTAGTGCAGATTACGACCCGAAATCTGAAGATACAAAGTTGTTCTTCAAGATGGTACAGAATATGATGCACCTTGCTGTTACCCATCATACAGCTGCGGAAATTATCTATCAGCGGGCCGATTCTGAGCAACCTTATATGGGACTTACCACATGGAAGAAAGCCCCTGACGGAAGAGTGCAAAAGTCTGATACCATCGTCGCGAAAAATTACTTGTCAGATTCTGAATTGTCCCAGCTAAATCTTATTACAACAGCCTTTCTTGATATGGCAGAATCACGTGCTTCACGTCATATTGTTTCAACCATGGATGATTGGAAAAAGTTCCTTCAACAATATCTTGCAACGATGGATTACGAGCTGTGCGATACAGCCGGGAAAGTGACACAAGAAGAAGCAAGAGATAAGGCTTATAGAGAATACGAAAAATATAAACTGATTCAAGATAAATCATACATATCTGATTTTGATCGTTTTAATGAGGGTAATGATGAAACTCCATTGCTTCCATTTGATTTGAATCCTACAAAAGAATGATAACTATGGCAATAGATAATAAAGATAAAAAGGTCCTCAAATCTTCGATTGAGCGAGAGCAGAACGAGGTTGCTTGCTCTGCCGAGTGTGAGAAGATAAAAGGTTCGAAGAACCTTAATGTTCCCCATTTGAGATTCACGGAGTTTAGTGGAGAGTGGAAAGAAGAGCTATTAGATAGGATTGCTACTTTGTCAAAGGGAATAGGAATACCCAAAGAACAACTTTCTGAAGATGGCGATCCATGTATCCTATATGGCGAATTATATACTAAGTACAAATCCGAAATCATCAAGCAAGTTGAAAGTAAGACTGATATTGACGGTTCAAAACTTAAAAGGAGTAAAGCAAATGATGTAATCATTCCTTGTTCTGGTGAAACCGCTGTTGATATTGCCACTGCACGATGTGTTCCATTTGATAGTATTCTATTAGGAGGTGATTTGAATGTCATTAGCTTACATAAATACGATGGCGCATTTATGAGTTATCAGTTGAATGGTAAGCGAAAATATGATATTGCAAGAGTAGCACAAGGCGTATCTGTTGTTCATCTATACGGAGAACATTTAAAAACGATTAAAACATATAATCCAACTTTACCGGAACAACAAAAAATAGCTATATTATTGTCATTGCTTGATGAGCGCATCGCCACCCAAAACAAAATCATTGAGGATTTGAAAAAGTTAAAGTGCGCAATTATTGAAAAGTTGTACTCCAAAATTCAAGGCAAAGAATACTCGTATGGTCAATTGTTTGATGTTGTAAATGAGCGCAACAAACAAATGGAATATTACAATATTCTTTCCGCAAGTCAAGAAAAAGGCATGGTAAATAGAGATGACTTAAATTTAGATATTCAATTTGAACGTAGCAATATCAATACCTACAAAATTGTAAGAAAAGGTGATTATGTTATTCATTTGCGTTCATTTCAAGGAGGGTTCGCTTTCTCTGATAAATTAGGCGTGTGTAGTCCTGCATATACAATATTGCGACCAAATAGCCTTTTGGAATATAGTTATCTGTCCTATTATTTCACTTCTCAAAGATTTATAAAATCTCTGATTATTGTAACCTATGGTATTCGAGACGGACGCTCTATAAATGTTGAAGAATGGCTTAATATGAAGGTCGTTATTCCGTCAAAAGAGCATCAACTTCATACACTGAATGTTCTTAAAAGAATTGACGATAAAGTAGAAAACGAAGAAAAATATGCAACTTGTTTGTCTAATCAGAAGCAGTATTTGCTCCGTCAGATGTTTATATGAACATTTGGCGGAGTAAATACTCTTTTTGTTGAAAAAACTTTGAGCAAAGCGATATATTGCTTTCTATCAAAGATTCTAAAGATGAGAGAAGTTTGATGCAACGCTCCGCTGTTTGTTTGTCTGGAAGTGGAAACGACATACGAAGAATATCTTCACTGTTAAGATTGGCAATTGCCCCATTACCACCTTGCAGAGAGTTCCATATATATCTACGGTATCTATTGGTTTGGAATAGCCACTTTGTAATAGCCGTTTTAGACCGATAGATGCCACAAAAAGCACCAACAGTTATAGGAGATATGCATTTCCCATCATAAAATGATGATTTTCCAACCAAAGCAGAACTTCCATTCGCCATGCAAATAATAATATCCCCATCTTGTAATTGCTGCTCTTGGGATATTTGTTTGTTGACAGACACGACATTGTTTTGGTAATCAAGCAAACTACCATTAACAATATTATTAGAGCGCATAACAAGTGTGCTATTGTATTCAACAACATCATCGCTGCTGTATGTCAATCCACGAATATATGAACCAACATCACCCAGTCGCAAGTTATTAGCATTGTTTCCATTCAATACCTTTTCAATAATTGCGCACCTATTGAATTTATGTTCCCTAATCAAGGGAATTGCACAGAATATAGTCAGCAACAACAAACCCAATATTCGCTTATCAGACTGCTTGGATTGTAGCTCTTCTACTCTGCAAGAAAGTGATGTTTGTGAGACTGGCATTTATCCAGTGTATGGTGCAAATGGCATCGTTGGCTACCTTGATAATTATAATACAGAGGGTGAAGCCGTTTATATTATCAAAGATGGTTCTGGTGTCGGTACTGTCTCTTACGCTACAGGCAAATGTTCTGCGACAGGAACATTGAATACTTTGCAAGCTAAAGACGGATATTCACTTCAATACCTCTACTATATACTGAAAGTGTTCAATTTTGAGCCTTATAAAACAGGAATGGCTATACCACATATATATTTCAAGGACTATGGTAAAGCCAAGATATTTTGCCCATCATATACTGAACAACTCCGATATGCACGGTTGCAGTCTGCAATAGATAGCAAACTATCGGTAGAAAAGAACATTCTAACAAGCCTAAGTTCGCAGAAGCAATATTTGCTCCGTCAGATGTTTATATGAACATTTGGCGAAGCAGATATTGCTTTTGCTTTAATAGCTTTTGTAAAATATCTTTTTCGACATTACACTTCTGCTCCATAGAAGAAAGGCATAAAGATACACTATGTTGTATTTTCTTTGGAGGAATAATCACTTTTAGCTTTTGAAATGTGTCAAGTCTTAATGACGGTACAGTAGAACCTACAGCATTTCTGACGAAATATGAATTTTGCGTCTTTAGATAAAAATAAAGAAACTGAGCATTTATAATTTCCTTGAAGTCAAAAATAGCATAACATCTTTGATGTAAAGCGAATTTTCCTCTGAAATATCGTGGCATGAATTCTGCTCCTTCACCTGGATATATTATAGCTTCTTTGTCAAACAAGAATGTAGGTAAATATTTTATATCCTCAGACCTGTCAAAGAAAGGATACAAACCATCCTTTGATTCTGTAACAGCATCTTGTACATTGCTATTTCCGTTAGAAATTGTTACAATATTCCCCATTCTATATTCAATTCCTTGTATGGTTGCAAATATCTTATTACTAATTCCCTTGATTAAGGACTGCAACTTGTCAATGATTTTGTTTTGGGTAGCGATACGCTCATCTAAAAGATTTAGAAAGTAACCTGTTTTATCTTGTTCCTCAATACTTGTTGTATAATTAGGCAACTTTTCAAAATTCGATTTTGACAGTATAGGAACAGCCTGCACTCCTACTTCTGACAGATAGCGAGGGAATGCACGACTAATTGCGTAGTAAACAAAATCATTATTGCTTTTTTCATTTACTATAATCGAATTAATTTGTTGATTAGATGACATAGTTTCTACTGCCATTCCTATTTTTCCTATTGTAGAACCAATACAAGTCACCAAAATGCTTCCTTTGGGAATAATTCTCGTTTTCTTAAATCCACTCTCTGACAATTTTGTTTTGGTGTCATTTATCTTCTTACCCGTTCCCAAATCAGCAGGAGAAGCCCATAAGTATGAACCATTGTTGTAGTACTCTGCATTGTTTGTTGGCGGAGTGTTCCCTGTAATCACTTCTCCATAATCTTGAATTATACATTTCTTCCACTCCCCACTGAACTCTGGAAATCTCAAATGGGGAACATCAGGGATTTATTATTCTCTAATTATATGTACAATATATTAATATACGATTATGGGACAAAAAACAATTAGAGAAATCTCGGTTGCATGGAAAGAGTACAAGCAACCTTATGTGA
>ENA-ORTF01004757-ORTF01004757.1-human-gut-metagenome-genome-assembly--contig:-NODE-4757-length-9986-cov-4.102004_pt1 | contig 9986 bp, 12 predicted proteins | sample MGYA00241908_ERZ509180 | MGnify/ENA primary metagenome ERZ509180 (study PRJEB26280, sample SAMEA2338814) | human gut metagenome | biome: human gut; feature: human-associated habitat; material: faeces...
ACTATACTTAAAATTATAATTATAAATCCTATTGAAGATAATGTTAAGATAAGTTGCTTTTTTCTAAATTTTTTAATTTGTCTTATTTCAACTTCTTCTTCTTTAATATCATTATCATAATTAATATCATCTTTTCCTTCCATATTTTTAAGAATTTTAGTACATTCAGAACATGTTTTTAAATGGTCTTTTATAAAATCTTTTGTCTGAGTTCCAACTAGATTCTCGACGTAATTAGGAAGTAAATCTCTTACTATTTCACATTCTTTTTTCATTTTTTAATCTCTCCTTTAACTTTAATTTTGCTCTATAAAAGGTTGTTCGGGCCCAAACTTCGCTTTTATTTAATATCTCTCCAATTTTTTTAAAAGGTAAATCTCCATTAATTCTTAGAAGTACTACTTCACGTGTAATATTATCAAGTTTTTGTATTTCATTATGTATATCGTTAGAAGATAATATATCATCTTCTAAATTTGCATCTATAAGTTGATTGGATATGACGTCATCGAATTGTATAGTTTTTATCTTCTTATTTTTTATAAGGTGATTTTTTAACTTGTTTTTTCTTACTGTTCACACTAATTGTCATTAATTTTCCTCCGACACTACAATAAAAATTCTACACCTACTTATTTATAAAAAATTTTTGTAGAAAATTATTGCCTGTTTTCCTTTTTTATATTAAACATTTGTAACATTCACTAAGTTTTCCTTAATATTGTCGGTGATGTCTTCTGATTTCCGGTTGGTAAGGGGTTATGTCTTTTTTACCGTAAATCATATTAAGGGTAACACTCACACTTTATACTAATAATATAACATATTTTTTAAACAATTTCTTAATACGTTTATATTATTTATGCAAATTTAACGATTGTTTTTTTAATATAACGGTTAATTCAATAATAAGCCCATGTATTTTGTAACATAACTTTACATTTACTACTTACTATAGATAGTAATAACAAACTCGCTTCCCTTACCAAGCTCACTGTTTACAATAATTTTACCGTTATGCTTTTCGATAATCTTTGCAGAAATTGCTAAACCAAGCCCTGTGCCAACTCCTACTCCTTTTGTTGTATATCCGGCTGTAAAAATTTTATTAATTTCTTTTTCAGAAATTCCTTTTCCGGTGTCTTTTATGCTCACAGTCAAAGTTTCGCCCTGATAATTTGTTGTAATTGTAATTGTTCCTTTTCCCTCAATAGCTTGACACGCATTGACCAAAATATTGGTAAATACCTGATTGAGCATATTCGGGTAACATTTTATCAGAGGGAGCTCACCGTAATTTTTTACTATTTCTATGCGGTTTTTGGTTTCATGACGGATTAAATCCAGCGTCAAATCCAGCTCTTTATTAATATCTGCATCCTGAAGCTCTGCCTCATCAAGTCTTACAAACTTTTTAAGCGAAGTTACAATATTACTTATACGCTCAATTGCTTCGCTGTCTATTCCATTGATTTCCTGCATTATATCTGCAATTTCGGTGTTTTCAATCTGCGGAATCAGTTTTGCAAGCAGCCCGTTATTCGACTTAATAGAAGCTACCGGAGTGTTAATTTCATGAGCTACGCCGGCTACAAGCTGACCTAAAGAAGCCATTTTTTCTGAATTTATAAGCTGAAGCTGTGTTTCTTTAAGTTCTTTTAGCGCATTTTTAAGCTCTTTTACGGTTTGAATATTCTTCTGGTAAAGCTCTGCTCTGATTATTGCGTTGCCAAGCTGGAAAGAAATTGCCTCAAGAATTTCAACTTCTTCGTTAAGTTCACGTTTTTGCCAGCTGAGCAAAACTATCACACCAAGAAGCTTTTGCATATGAAAGACCGGAACGACAATCCGCATTACCGGCTGTTTAAAAGGAGTAGCATCGATATATTCCTTAAGACAGTGAACAATCGAAATTTTATTATTTTGAATAGTATTGAAAGTTTCACTATCAAAGAAAATTGGCGGCATGCCGAAGGCTTTTTCCGAGCCGTAAATTTCGACAATTTTGAATGATTTATTTTCAAATTTAGCAAAGTAAGCTTTGAAAGCACCAAACATTATTGAAAGTTCTGAAAGAGCAGAATTGAGAATTTTTGATATATCCATAGATTCTCTGATTATGTTTGTAACTTTGTTAATCAGAGCAATTCTTATAGCCTGAGACTGTGCTTTTTGCTTGATATTCTGCAAGTCCCCGTTTTCTTCTGCAAGTTTTTTACAATCAGCAAGAAGCTTTTGGTTCTTTTTTTCTTCTTTTACAAGCTCGGTTTTTGCGCTGACATCCGAGAAAAAGAATATAGAATATTTACCTTTTTTTATAACTGTTAAATCATAGTATAAAACTTTATCTCTGCTGTGCTGGTATGAAACACATGCAAAAAAGTTTTCTTTACAATTAAGTGCATGATAGATAGGAGAATAGTTTTCAAGGTTTTCACTGTTAAGCGGACATATGTCAAAATTAGATTTGTGCGAAAACTTTTTCAAATCAGAAAATCCGTCAAACCAGCGCTTAAAGGTATAATTCTGATAGACAGTTTCATTTTTGGAGTTTATTATTATTACAGCATCCCTAAACTGATTGAAAATATCAAACTTTTTCATAATATATATTATAGTTTACCGGTAAATAACAGGCAATTTGTAAAACTAACTTAACCCATCCTGCATCTGTGGAAGTTCAGGCAGTTAAAGGATTAAATCAAAACACAAAATTTCGACAATAGTCTGAATATTCATATTTAACTTTAATTCTCTTTTTGCCTTCTCTACAGAATTTATATCATGCAAGAGCTTAATCTTAATTATTCTGTTTTGAAGATTGGTTTTTAAAAGTTCTGTCATATAGTTTTGCATTTGATTGAAAATAAGTAATGGGTCATTATCTTTAGCAAGACTTAATATACTGTCATTTAAATCCAGAACATTATTTCTCTCAAGCGAAAGATAACCGTCCATAGCATCTTTTACAAGAGAAAAATCCCTGTCCTCGTCCTGAAATGAAGGAACAAAAAAGCACTGTGCCCTTGAAACTATTGTAGAAATCATATCGGTTTTATCGTTTGTTAAAAAGAAAAATGTAGTTTTTTCGGGCGGTTCTTCAAAAGTTTTCAAAAGAGCGTTAGCGGTAGGCTCCTGAAAATTATTTTCGTTAAGACCACATACATTGCCTTCCTTATCTTTATCACAGAAAATTAAAACCCTGTGGTAGTCAGAGGTTACAAGCAAATCGTTTTTTATCATTCTCGCCTGGTCTATTGATATAACCTGTTTGGAATCATCATTTGCAGGCTTGTTGTCAACTTTTGAAATAGTCATCACAGCAGGATGGCTGTTTTCTCTAATCCAGCGGCAATTCAAACAGTCACATCCCGGTGTGTGGTCACCGGTACAATTCAGCATGCGTGCAATTTCAAGCGCAAGGTCATATTGAGCCTGAATATCCGTACCATAAAAAAGAATACAGTGTGCAATACTTTTATCAGGGTTTTCTACCCCTTTGGAAAAATATTTCGTCAAAAAAGGATATTTACTATCTAAAGAAAGCATTTTCTACCTCAGCTTCCGGATTTGGCGACAAGCCTGCTTTTATTTTGTACTCTGCTTCTGTAATATTTTGTTTCAGCCTTACCAGGTCTTTCAAATTTGTTTTTTTCAATTTTTGGAGCGTAAGCTTCACTACATATTCATGCTGTCCGGTTAGACGCGAAAGTTCAAAAGGAGAACAGGATGAAGATTTAGCCTTTAGAATTATCCATCTTCTTACCATTGTCTGCAAGGTGGAAACTATCTCCAGACAATACTTTTTATCAAGAAGCTTTCTGTATTCTTTTAAAGCTTTGTCCTTTTCGCCTTCCATCAGGTAATCTGAAAATGCAAATAAGTCTTCGTTTGATATACATATTTCCTTAACCATATCACCTGTCACAAGTTCGTTTGGATACGCCATAAGCTGCAATTTACCAAGCTCTGTATCAAGCTGGCGAAGGTTGTTGCCTATTTGCGTTATCATAGCAGTCAAGGCATCAGGTGTCATTTTTAAGCCTTTAGACTTTGCATTTTTCTTCAGCCAGTCTTCAAGTTCAGCGGTCTTGTATGTCGGGATTGTTGCAAACTCTTTTGCGTTATATTTGGCAAGAGTTTTAAAAAACTTTTTGCGTGTATCAAGTTTCTTGCCTTCATCTCTAGGGAGCTGTGCTACAAAAACAATGTCAAGATTTTCATCATTATTCTCAAGAGCTGATGCAATTTCTTTCATCTCTTTATCGTCGAAAGTTTTTGAAAAATAATCAAGACAGTTTATGACAATAAGCATCTTTCCAAACATCATAGGCTGGGATCTCAGTAATGAAATTAGCTCTGCAAACTTCGGGTTGTCATAAGTTTTGAAACTCATTTCGAGAAAATTTTTATCGAGAGTTTTTTTCAACTTTTCAACTTCTTTTTCTATATTAAAATCTTCTTCACCGTAGAAAAAATATATTGCCATAACATTATTATAATATAAAAAAAGCCTCCTGAAATGAGGCTTTTTTGTTAATTCTTACTTTTTAAAAATACTGCAGAATTTTTTAAATGGAATTGATACCAAATCTGCCATATTCTCAAACTGGGCATGCAAAAACTCCACTGCATTATATGGACTTTTTGCCCCGGCTCTTTCATAAAGATTATTCATATCCGGTTTGAAAAATACGCGGTTATTGTGTCGCATTTGTCTAATTATATGTTTTGCACTTGGAGTTTTTCCACAAAATGCAACAGAAGATGAGCCGTTTTGAATTGATAATGTCACTTTTACCTACTTTCTATTATTTATAGCTACATTACTTTAAATATTAGAACATAAATAAAATTACCATTATTTAGAAAAAATTTAACAAAATTTAACTTTCAATCAGAAGGCTGGCACCTATAACACCGGCAGTATTGCCGAGCTGCGCAGGAACCACTTCCACAGCTTCGCCGGCAATCTTCATTGCGCGTTTTTTAAGAGTTTCCTTTAACGGAGCAAGAAGCAAGTCACCTGCATCCGCAACTCCGCCGCCGACAATAATCTTTTCAGGATTTAACAGGTTAACAACGCTAGCCATACCAACACCGATATATTCGCCCATTATTGTGAAAATTCTTTTTGCCACAGGGTCGCCGGCCTTTGCTGCTTCTGAAACAATATATGGAGTGATAGCAGCGCCATTAGCCATTTCTCTGTATTTTGTTGATTTTCCGCCTTTAATATATTCTTCAGCCATCGCGACAATTGACGGACCTGACGCAAAAGCTTCCAGACAACCTGTATCTCCGCAGCCGCAAATAGGGCCGTCATGAATTTGAAGTTTGATATGACCTATTTCACCTGCTGCGTTTGAAGCCCCGCGCACAAGCTTTCCGTTAACAATCAAACCTGACCCAATACCTGTTCCCACTGTAATACAAATTAAGTTTTCACAGCCTTTCCCTGCGCCAAAGTTCAGTTCTCCGAGAGCTGCGCATCTTACATCGTTATCAATTCGTGTTGGAATATGGAATTCATCTTCAATTATTTTCGCAAGCGGAATTTCCACCCATCCCGGAATATTTGTTATAAGTCTTACAATACCTGATTTAAAATCAACCTGTCCCGGAAGTCCAAAACCAATTCCCTGAATATCTTTTGAAGACAGTTTTGTTTCTGCCATCAAGTCATGTATTGCCTGCTTCATATTATTAACGGTATATTCATAACCCATTTCAGCACGTGTAGGAACCGAATTTGAGTATGTTATTTTTCCATCGCTTGTCACTAGAGCAATTTTAACATTTGTTCCGCCGACATCAATCCCAATTCTGTTTTTAGTCATTATCTTTTTCCCCTTCTTATAAAAATTCAGTCTGTATTTATATAATATGACAAACATAGGTTATGGGAAATATTTTAGGAATTTTTACATAACAATTTAGTTTACCGGTGAAAGTAAATACTGTGATATAATACATTTATGAAAATTTTATTCATTACAGACCTGTATCCGGTACAGGAAAATGAGAAAACAACACCGCGGACTTTATATGATTTTGTTCAGGGCTTTAAAAGTCTTGGGCACTGTGTTGATGTTATAAAACCAAACTTTATACTAAACTCTTTTATACGTAAGAAACCTTTTTACAAAACAGGCTTATATAATAATATATATAATATAAATAATAAAATATTTAACTCTGTAAGTGATACAGATAGGATTGATAGATATATATATAAATCTTATCCATCTATCAATCATAATAACAGTGCAGATGATAATACAGCTGACAGAGAACCAGAAGGACAAGCTGTACTGTCTGAGTACGATTATATCTGTGGACAGGTGAAGTCTAACATCAGCTATGATGAGATGATATCAAGACCAGAGTGTTCTGACTGGTATAATGATTATTACGGTCTTGTTGTTGAAATTTTAACAAGAAAATCAGACGTAATAAAAATATCCGGAGAAGAATATTCTATGCAGCTTGTAAAGCAGAGATACAGTCTGCTTACCGCAGAACATCTTGTATATGTTCATAACCAGGTAAGTAAAGCAAGAGGTATTAAGAACATAAAAGCATACTTAATTAAGTCATTGTTCAATGCACCTGTAACACATATGTCATTTGTAGAGAGTAGCAATAATACAGATATTCCTAAAACAGAAGCCGGAAGTAACAGCAATGTAAAATATGCGGCAAACCGCTTTAATAATTTTGCACAGAGAGAGAAGAAACCATCTGACTGGTACAACAAACTTCTGAATAATAACGATTAAGGTATTAAAAAGGTATTTTAAATATGAAAATTCAAAGAGAATATAATTTTAGTAGTATTAATAAAAAAGTAACAATCATTTTTGATGATGAAAAAGATAAAGAACGTATTAGGACTTATCAAGAAATATGTGCTAGACAATATGAATTATATTTATGTAGCAGAGATTTATTTTCTTTGTCTGCACGTTTTACAATTGCAATAATTTTTTCATTTCCTTTATTTATTCTATTTAATATAAAAATAAGTCTGTTCTGTTTACTTTTTATATGTTCTATATTAATAGATATTATTTGCTTTAATTATGTAAAAATAAATGAAAAATATGCCAGAATGTGGGACGCAGATTATTATTGTGAAGAAATAATAAATGACATTGATAACTTATTAAAATACAGTGACTATAGAGTAGATTATTCAGGTGGTTACTGGCTGACGTTTTGTAAATATGGGGTGCCCCCATTTCATTTAACAATAAACACTCAAATCCCTGATGAAGATTTTTATATAGAATTATACACAGGAAGTTCAGGATGTCCTCATTGGATAGTTTATACTTCATTTTATGAAAGATATAATTTACTATTGCGGTAGAAAAAAGTTAAAAATCATATTAAATAATAATACAATTGAAAGATAGGAAATATGAATACAAACATTGAAAATACAAGGATAATATTTGATATAGTAATACATTCTGGTTATATGATATGTGGCATACTTGCGGGATTGTGCTGGATTATATTTATTATAGTAAAATGTATAAATGAGATAAAATTTAATAGTAATATCGTAAATGCTAAAGAAACAGCATTTTTATATTTGTTAATGCTGATATTCCTGTTGATACTTATTTCTGGGTTAATTGTTTGTTGCTATATTATTATTCGCAGTGATTTGATAGATATAGGAATATTGACATAATTGTATCAATTTATAAAATGTGACGGATTTCGTCACGCATCATAGTCAAAAGCAGGATAATATTGTAGAATGGAGATTGAAAATATATGATTGATGTAACAAGTATGTCTGAACAGTCACAATTGTTTATAATGTGGTTGCAGATTATATTAATTATACTATTAATATTAAGATTGGGGAGGTTAGCATTATATTTTATTAAAAAAGATAACGATAAATTTAAAAAACTGGTAAGCAGTCTGTCGCAGCTGTTGTATCCGTCAATATATTTATTTGCTGTTACGTTAAATTATCGACATATATCTTCTGTATTGATAGATTTGCTGACTATAAATTTATTAATAAGACCATCTGTATATATAATAGCTGAAAGTGATAATGACAGGGATATACTATTAGTAAAAATATGCTATTTAATACAATTAGTGTTTTTATTGATGGATTTAATAAAAATAATGCTTGAAAAATGAAAAAGATTTTTAGTTTGTCATATAAGTTAGGGGAAAAGATATTATTACTGAAAAATAGTAATACTTTTAAAATATTTCCGGTAATAATATTTATTTCGTTTATAATTTTGCTTCGTTGTGTAACTAATCAATTAGCAAATCAAATAATATCTATATTATTTTATATTGTTATAGTATTATTAGAAATAATCTTGTTGTCAGATAAAGTCTTATTATCTGTTAAAGGATTTTTGGAGTATGGGATATTTCAATATATTCAATTACTTGGAGTAATAATTTTATTGTTATTATTTCTGAATGGTGAAATACTGACATTAGTTGTCTTTTATATAATAGTTGCATTTTTATGGTTTGGATACAGCATTTGTGTTAATAATAAAGTATCAACTATAGTTAATGAATTACTATCTGCAGCATTAGCAATTCTGGTGTTAATTAAAGATTTAATTGTAAGTGCACTGCCTACAGAAATTTTGGATGTGGAATATGAATTACCTATTATTGATAATGTATATAAATATACAGGTGAACAGCTGTTTCAATTAGCATTTAATTGTTTAGTTACACCATTTTTGATAATAAATATAATTGCACTGTTACTATGTACAGTAAAAGGCTACTGGATAGATAAATATAATGATGGTAAAGATATAACAGAAGATATGTTACCAGATGATATAGAGCAGAAAGATATTATAGATGTGTTGTTCAATAGATTTATTCATAGAAAATAAAATGTGACGGATTCCGTCACAGGAAAGGTTATATTTATGATATATACAATAAATCAAATCAGGGAGAAAAGCAAACATATATTTGATAAGCAGGATTTTGTGAAAGAAGCATACCTGTTTGGCTCATATGCCCGATGTGAGGCAACAGAAAATAGTGATATAGATTTTATGATAGTTTTAAATAGAAAAGTAGGTATGGAATTTTTTGGATTATATCATTTCCTTCAGGAGGAGTTTGGAAAGAAAGTTGATGTTATAAGCGAAAAGGAAGCTTATGATATTATGCCTGAAAGCATAGAAAGGGATAAGGTAAAAATATACAGCAATGAATAGTAAAACAAGATTGATGTTTAATCTGGCATATATACATAATTATATAAATGACATACTGGATATGTGCAATGAACTTGATAACAATTATCCTGTCATATTTACAGATAAGAAAAGCCAGTATGCAATTAATATGTGCTTTGTACAGATAGGTGAGCATTGCGCACAAATAAGAGATAATAATAAATCATTTTATGATAATAATGAGCTGAAGCTATATCAGATAAAAGGAATGAGAGACAGAATAGTCCATTCATATGGTAAAATTGATTATGATATTATTAAAGAATCTATCAGTAAAGATATACCAGTGTTAAAAGGAAAAATAGAGAATATAGTAGATGAAGATATTCTGGACAATCCATATTTGCTGTATGAGACAGAATATGATGATTATATAGACGAAAAATATAATGCTCCAGAAAATAGTTATGAATATACACCAAAATTTTAAAAGACGTATTAAAAGTATTTTAATAATTAAAGTGGCTTGGCTTTTATAATTTTATATAACAAAGGAGATGTATATGTATGAATTCGATACTATAAAAAGATATATAGAAATGTTTGATATTGATGACTATAAATCAGTAATTATTATCAGTCTTTTTATATTATTATTATCAACAAGGATATTTAAAGCAATTCATTTATCAAAAGGACTGACAAGTGTTGTATATGGTACATTTGTAGACTGCAGTAAACTTAAAGACATCACCATCCCAGAAAATGTAACCAAGATTGACA
>ENA-ORTF01004758-ORTF01004758.1-human-gut-metagenome-genome-assembly--contig:-NODE-4758-length-9981-cov-5.627242_pt1 | contig 9981 bp, 8 predicted proteins | sample MGYA00241908_ERZ509180 | MGnify/ENA primary metagenome ERZ509180 (study PRJEB26280, sample SAMEA2338814) | human gut metagenome | biome: human gut; feature: human-associated habitat; material: faeces...
GTAAGACGGTGCTCATGCAGTCGATCATCAACGCCATCGCCGACAACCATCCCGAGGTGTACATCATCGTACTGCTGATCGACGAACGCCCCGAGGAGGTGACCGAAATGGCCCGCAACTCGAAGGCCGAGGTCGTGGCCTCGACTTTCGACGAGCAGGCTTCGCGCCACGTGAAAGTGGCCGAAATGGTGCTCGACAAGGCCAAACGCATGGTCGAGAGCGGCCACGACGTGGTGATCTTCCTCGACTCGATCACCCGTCTGGCCCGCGCCTACAACTCCGTGCAGCCCGCCTCGGGCAAGGTGCTTTCGGGAGGTGTCGACGCCAACGCCCTGCACAAGCCCAAGCGTTTCTTCGGCGCAGCCCGCAACACGGAGGAGAAAGGTTCGCTGACGATCATCGCCACGGCGCTGATCGACACCGGTTCGAAGATGGACGAAGTGATCTTCGAGGAGTTCAAGGGTACGGGCAACATGGAGTTGCAGCTGGACCGCAAGCTGGCCAACAAGCGCGTATACCCGGCCGTGGACGTGATCGCCTCGGGAACCCGCCGCGAAGACCTGCTGCTGCCGCGCGACGTGATGAACCGCACGTGGGTGCTGCGCAAGTACCTCTCGGACATGACGCCCGTCGAAGCCATGGAGTTCCTCCAGAAACAGATGGGACTCACCGACACCAACGAGGAGTTCCTCGCCACGATGAATCACTAACCACACGGAGCGCAAACACCGGGTACAGATGAAAAGGCTGATTCTGACGAGTTTATGTCTTCTTTTCGCCCGCGGGGCGTTCGCATGGGGACAGAAGGGGCACGACGTGACGGCGTATATCGCCGAATGCCGTCTGACGCCCGAAGCGGCAGAGAAGGTCCGCAAGGCGCTCGACGGCTACTCGCCCGTGTATATCGCCAACTGGCTCGACTTCGCCAGCTACTGGCCCGAATACGCCTATTCGAAAACCTGGCACTACCTCAATATCGACGAAGGCGAGACGCTGGAGAGCATGTCCCGGAATCCCGGGGGCGACGTGCTGACGGCGGTGACCCGACTCACGGAGAAACTCAAGTCGGGACGCCTCACACCCGAGGAGGAGACGCTCTCGCTCAAGATGCTGATTCACCTGGTCGGGGACATGCACTGCCCGATGCACACGGGGCGCCTGTCGGATATCGGCGGCAACCAGCGCCCGGTGCTGATGTTCGGCCGCAAGACGAACCTCCACTCGGCCTGGGACTCGGCGATCCTCGAAGCCGGGCACAAGTGGAGCTACACCGAGTGGCAGGAACAGATCGACCGCCTGACGGACGACGAGGCGGCACTGGTACAGGCCGGGGAGCCGCAGGACTGGCTGAAGGAGACCCATGCGATCTGCGTCGGCATCTACGAGGACAGCCCCGAAGGGACGAAAATATCCTACGATTACGTGGACAAATACACGCCCGTCATCGAGCAGCAGCTCGTCCGGGGCGGTTACCGGCTGGCACGCCTGCTGAACGAGATTTACCGCTGACCGTAGGTGCAAAACAAAAGGGAACGGGCTTGCAGTCGCTGCAAGCCCGTTTTCCGTCCTGCGGCAGTGCGGCAAGGATGTATTTCGGCTGTTTCGGCTGCACAAAAATCCGGGGCTAAGCGCTAAGGGACAAGGCCGGGGTCTGCAGGGGAGCACTGCGTGCGGCGCAGGGGCACGACAACCGATCGGGCCGGGTAATTTTATCCGGCAAAATACCCGCGGAAATAAAAGTTATATTAATTTTGCAGGCATGAGATACCTAATCGCCATACTCCTCGGCCTGCTTGCTGCCGGATGCGGCAACAAGGCCGTGGACAACCTGATGTCCCAGGCTTCGATGCTCATAGAGGAGCATCCCGACAGCGCCTTGCTGGCTCTCCGGCAGATAGACCCCTCGGCCATTTCACCGGCGGCCGACGCCCGGCGGCGCCTGCTGCTCGCGCAGACCTACTCCCGCACAGGTGCCGAGGCTGACAAGGATTCGCTGACCGCCCCCGCACTGGATTATTACGAGCGCCACGGCTCCGGGGCCGAGCGTGCCTATGCCTGGTATTTCGACGCAAAGGTACACCACAATGCCGGCGACCTGGGACGGGCGATCAAAGGCTACACGCAGGCGATGCTCTATGCCGAACGCAACCGCGACAAGGCGGGAACCACAAAACTGCTCATGGCACTGTACCACACGCTGGGGCTGCTGTACCTCGAACAGGGATACGACACCGAGGCCGAGGAGGCATTCTCGAAAGCCGTCGCCGCGGCACAGGAGACCGGCAGTGGGGAACTGGAGGGATACAGCCGTTACATGCTCTCGTCGGCACAGTATGCCAACGGCCGCTATGCCGAGGCCATCGAAACACTCTCCCCGCTGGTCGGGGCGCGCGACACGATGGCATTCCGTTTCTTCGCCCAGCAGATCACCCTGCAAAACCTGATATACCACACCTTCGCCGAAGACTGGAGCCCCGGGCAGTTGCTCGAAGAGCGGGCGCACATCGACATGCACGAACTGCGGACAGCCCCGCTGACACACGGCCCCGCATCGGCCGACGACGAAGACCGCACGCTCTACGACATCGCTTCGGCCATCATTTTTTACCGGGCGGAGCAGCCCGATTCGGCGCAATACTACATAGACCGCTCGCTGGCGCACATCAAACGCTTCAACCAGAACAACATCGGGCTCTACACGATCGCCTCGGCCATACACCACCGTCGCGGGGAGGACGGCAAGGCCTATGCCTGTGCCATGCAGTACATCGGCAAGCGCGATTCGCTCGACAAGGCACGGCAGGGGGTATCGGTGGCCGAGCTGGAAAAGAGATACCGCACGGCCAACGAAACGGCGCTCCGCGAGGCGGGGCTGCGTTACCGAATCTGGATCGCCACGCTGGCATGCCTGTTGCTGGCCGCGGCCGTCACAGGGGCGGTGGTGGGCTACCGGCGCAAACTCCGGCACCGGGACGCGCAGCTGAGCGAATACCTCACGCTGCTGGAATCCTACCGGGAATCGCACGACAGCCTCACCTCGCGGCTCGATGCCTCGAACGAGCGCGAGGCCGCCGTCAAGGCTTCGCTCGAGGGGCGGTTCGCCCTGCTGCGCGACATCGCCGCAACCTATTACACCTATGGCGAAGGGGAACGGCTGGCGAGGAAGGTGAAGGAGCTGGCTCTGAGCCCGGCGATGCTCGCGGACATCGTCCGCATGGCAGACCTCTACAACGACCGGGCGGTCACGCGCCTGCGCCGCCAACTGCCGGGGTGGACGCCGCGCAACTACGATTTCGCAGCGCTGGTCGTCGCCGGGTTCTCGGCGCAGGAGATCAGCGTGATGCTCGACATGACGCTGAACGGGGTCTACACGCTCAAATCGAAACTCAAACGCCGGATCGCCGAATCGGGGGCTGCGGACAGGGAGTTTTTCACCCGGTTTTTCGCATAGCAAGGGCGCCCGGCGCGCCGGCAAGAATCCGCGGGATCACACCCTCTGTAAATCAACATTTTACACACAAACAAGCAAGAATTATTCCGTACCGGCAAGCCGCATCGGGGCTTAACTTTGCAGGGAAACCAAATGAAAAAACCAAGCAAAGTTATGAGACGGACATTTCTTTTACTCGTATGCGCCCTGGCGCTTTTTTCCGTGAAACAGACCTGCGGGCAAATTGTGCGGGGAAGGGTGGTCGACCAGGAGCGGCAGCCCGTGGTCGGGGTCGCGGTAGTGATGCTCGACACCGACTCGACCTACCTCGCGGCCGCGGCATCGGATGCCGACGGGCGTTTCGCCATCGCATCGGAGGTACGCCCCTACCGGCTGCTGTTCCAGCACCTCGCCTATGAGATGCAAACGCTTATGTCGGAGCACGACGAAGCCGGCGAGGTCGTCCTGCATGAATATACGAATGCGCTCGACGCCGTGGTCGTAGAGGGCGAAAAACCCATCGTGCGGGTCGAAGAGGGGCGGCTGGCCTATGACCTGGAAGCCGTATCGAAAGGCAAGGCGGTGAACAATGCCTACTAAGCCCTCACCCAGCTGCCGGGCGTCAGCGAACAGGACGGCGGGCTGATGCTTGCCGGCGCCGGGGGTGTCACGGTGATCCTGAACGGGAAGCCCTCGACGATGAGCGCCGAGCAGTTGGCATCGCTGCTGCGCTCGACACCCGTCGAACGGATCGAGAAGGCCGAAGTGATGTACAGCACGCCGCCGCAGTACCATGTGCGCGGCGCGGCGATCAACCTCGTCCTGCGGCGCAGCCACGACTACTCGTTTTCGGGGGAAGTACACGCCAACTATACCAACCGGTTTTACAGCAACTGGGATGCCGGGGGCAACTTCGCCTTCTCCTCGCCCGAGTGGTCGGCCGACGTAACCTATTCGGCTGGGCAGGCCAAGACCAAACGGATCATCGACCTCTACTCGCGGCATACGCTCGCGGACGGAGAGCATGAAATCGCCCAGAGGCAGAATATCACCAGCAAAGGGACATGGCACCGGCTGAGGGCTGCCGCAGAATACGCCCCGCAGGGCAAAGGACGCCTGAGCATTGCCTATACGGGCGCATACACCCCGCATACGAGCGGCCTCGTACGTGCCGACGGCAACCTGGTCAACTCGGTCAGCTCGCCCGGGGGCGACAACACGATGCACAACGCTGCGCTGCGCTACACGTCGGCCTCCGGGCTCGACCTCTCGGCGGACTACACGCATTACAGCTCGTGGCAGCTGGCCGCCATGCGGAACAGGTACGCCGACGGCAGCCGGACAGCGTTCGACGTGGTTTCGGGGCAGTCCGTCGACCGGGTAAATGTCAGCGCCGACCAGTCGCACGACCTGGGCAATGGCTGGGGCATGACCTACGGCGGCATCTTCAGCTGGGCGGGCGACCACGACTACCAGCGTTACAGGCTCCACGAGGGCGACATCGCCACCGTCGATACCGATTCGCACCTCGACGAATACACGGGCAACCTCTACGCCGGGGTGAGCAGGCAGTTCGCCAAGGGGAGTTTCTCGCTGTCGCTGGCCGGGGAATACTACCGCGCGGGGGACTACGACAACTGGTCGCTCTACCCGCAGGCGACCCTGCTCCTGACACCCGCAGAGAAACATCTCGTACAGATTTCGCTCTCGTCGGACAAGACCTATCCCTCGTACTGGGAGATGCAGCAGTCGACCTCCTACATCGACGGCTATTCGGAGATCCGGGGCACGCCCGGACTGCGGCCGTCGAAAAGCTACAACGGCCAGGCAATGTACATGTATAAGCAGAAGTATATCTTCATGCTGTTCTGGAACGAGATGCCCGACTACTTCGACCAAACCGCATGGCAGGCCCCTGATCGCCTGGCATTGGTCTACCAGACGCTCAACTGGAACACCAACCGCCAGTGGGGCGCCAACGTCATCGTACCGCTGCGCCCGGGCAAATGGCTCGATTCCCGGCTGACGCTGACCGGGATGCGGATGACCCAGCGCTGCGACGCCTTTCACGACCTGGCGTTCGACCGCTCCAAATGGCTGGGGGTGGTGCGCATGGACAACACGATCCGTCTGAGCCGCAAACCCGACCTGACGCTCGACCTCTCGGGCTACTATCAGAGCGCGGCCATCCAGGGGACTTACGACGTCGCCCCTTCGTGGAGCGTCAACGCGGGTGTCAAGTGGACGTTCGACAAGAGCCGGGCGAGCCTCTCGGTGCGCTGCAACGACATTTTCGAAAGTTCGCTCCCGTTCGCCAAAGTCCGTTACAAGGGACAGTACCTCGACATGGATTCCGGCACGTACACCCGTTCGGTGACGGTGCATTTCTCCTACCGTTTCGGCACATACAAGGAGAAGCGGCACAAGACGGTCGACACGTCGAGGTTCGGGCATTGACCGGATCCCGCAGGGCACGAAAAAAGGCCGTCGCAAAGACGGCCCTGTACTCGGAGCGGGAATCGAACCCGCACGACCATTGCTGGTCACAGGATTTTAAGTCCGGCGTGTCTACCTATTCCACCATCCGAGCCACTGCCTTTCGGCGAAAGGCGTCGGCAAAAGTACGAAAATTTTACGATTCGCCAAAATCTATATAATTTATAATCGCCCCCGTCTGGTCGGGGCCGAACCAGCGGATTTCCGCGTCGCGGCGGAACCAGGTAAGCTGCCGTTTGGCATATCGGCGCGAATTGCGCTTGATAAGTTCCACGGCCTGGTCGTAGGAGATGCGGCCGTCGAAATAGTCGAAGAACTCCCGGTAGCCGACCGTCTGCAAGGCATTCAGACCGCGGTAGGGATACACCGCACGCGCCTCGGCTTCGAGGCCGTCGGCAAGCATCTGCCCGACACGGTGGTCGATGCGTCCGTACAACTCCTCGCGCGGCATGTCAATGCCGACCTTCACGATGTCGAAATCGCGCTTGCGACGCCGCCCAGTCCGCAGGCGGGAGTAGGGCAGTCCGGTTTGCAGGCAGACCTCCAGTGCCCGAACGACGCGCGCCGGGTTGCTGCGGTCGACCACCGCGTAATAATCCGGATCGAGCGTCCGCAACTGTCCGGCGAGGGCTTCGAGCCCCTCCGTGCGGAGTCGCGCCGCCAATTCGCGGCGCAGGTTTTCATCGGCCTGCGGCAGGTCGTCCATGCCTTCGCACAACGCCTTGACATAAAGCCCCGAGCCCCCGACGGCAACGACGCAGTCATGCCCGGCGAACAGTCTTTCGAGGCAGGCGAGGGCCTGCGTTTCGTACTCGCCGCAACTCAGGTTATCCGCGAGGTCGTGCGATGCTATAAAATGGTGTTCGACGGCTTGCAATTGGTCTGCCGTAGGCTGAGCCGTACCGATCGGCAAGCCGCGGTACATCTGGCGGGAGTCGGTGGAAAGGATGGGTGCACCGTAGTGCAGGGCGATGCGGATGCTCAGATCCGTCTTGCCCGAACCGGTCGGGCCGACAATGACGACGAGCCGCTTAGTACTCGTCGTCATAATTGTCGTCGCCCTCGAAATCGTTGAATTCCCCCATCACCTCGTCGAAAATCGAGCCTTCGCCCGCGGTGGCCGTCTTCGACGGGTCGTACTGGTCGGGGGCATCGGCCTGGGCATATATCTCGCGCGGATAGGAGCCGTCTTTGGGCATCTCGTACGCTCCGGTCAGTTCGAGGAAGTAGGCCCGGTCGCCGAACATGTCGAAAAGGTAGATCAGCCGGTCGCGGTTGTTGTGGATGATCTGCCCCAGGGTCACGCTCTCCATCGCCGCAGGAGCCCCTTCCGAGCCGTCGTCCATATCCATGAGGGTGAACTCGCGCAGTTTTTCCCAGCGCTCGTCCGCCGTGAAGAACGACGCCATGCACTCCTCGTATTCGAGCGAACGGAGGATGAAATTATGGAAATCGAGCAACGTCATGTCGTACGGCACTTCGTAATCGCGCACGAAGTTGTCGTTCTCATCGCTCAGCATCCGGAATCGGAAAACCATTGACATAGCTTGTAATTTTTGCATTTCCTACTACAAAGATAGTACAAAAAGGGAAAATGCAAAACCACAGGCTGCGTCACTTCCGACCGAGGTACCGGGTAACAATGTCGATCAGGTAGTGGCTGCCCTGCGGGTTCTCCGCCCCGGGAGCTACGTAGTCGTGGTGGAATTCCCACCAGAAAGCCCCCAGGTAGCCGCCGGCCTTGATCCATTCGATCTTGCTGCGTATCGAAGAGGGGTTGTCGATGGTCACGAACTCCGTTCTGTCCGGCGAGAAATAGTAGGACACCTCGGCTGCCGGGTCGTACTCCTCCGTCCAGCCGTTTGCGAGCCGGGGCAGGAACTCCTTGTAGGTGATATACGAACCGTAGTCACGCAGCGGCCCGTCGGCTTTCTGCCCGGGCTTCAACCCTTTGTAATAGAACCCGTAGTTGGCCAGCCCGAGGCAGAGCTTCCGCTTGTCGAAGACTTTCCAGTGTTCCAGCTTCGACCGCATACGCTCCATCGAGGTGTTGTGCGAAGGGGTGCTGCCCCATACGCCGTCGCACATGTCATAGGACATGATATTTATCCAGTCGACCGCCCCGGCCAGCCTGTCGGCCAGCGCCCGATCGTACTCGTGGTCGATGCTGAGGGCCGTGGTCAGGTAGTAATAACGCCCGGTGCGTTCCGAGAGTTCGTCGAACCGTTCGCGCAGCAGGGCCATCATGCGGGCATGCAACTCCTTGTCCAGCGTGATCTCCCAGTCCATGTCGATGCCGTCGTAACCGTTCTTTTCGACCAGGCGCACCATATACCCGACAAACCTGGGGATCCGATCCGGATTCTCCAGCAGGGGAAGGAACTCCTGCTGCCCGCCGAAGCACAACAGTATCCTGGCCCCGGCGGCATGCGCCTTTTCGATCATGGAGGGCGCGAGCGCCATCTTGCCTCCCTGCTTCAGGTAGTCGAACTGCGTGGCATAGGCGTCAACGGCATCCTGCGGCCGGTCGAAATCCAGCCCGGCCCACTCAGGCGTAGCCATCAGGTAGATGAACTGGAAGGCATCGTACCCCGGGTTCGTGAGTTCCGCCTCGCTCAGGAGGCTCTCCACCGAATAGGCGGCATGTATGAAGTCGGGGATTACGGGGGCCGGTTTGCGGGCATACAGCGCAGAGCCGGCGGCAAATAACGAAACGACTAATAAGGCGAACTTTTTCATGATAAACCATTTGTTTTATATTCAGCCTCAAATATAATATTATTTATTATAAACACAGCCAAATATAATATTATTTATCAATAAAAAGCACACAGCATGACCTAATTTACAAACAAGATGTCGTAAGGAATTCGATGACATCCCTGTCGTCGGGGTAATCCGTCAGCCCAGGGGACTGTGCATGGCCGAAATCCACGCGGCGGCGGCAGGCAATGCACTCCGAAACGACGCATTGCAGTCCGGCATCGTGTGCTGCGAGCCAGGCCCCGACCTCGGCGGGTGATTTGTAAAACGAATAATTGATCCGGCTCAACGCCGCGGGAAAGGCCCGCTCTTCGACGGCCACGGCAGCTCCCAGGTCGCGGAACGGCTGTCCGCCCATCGTCAGGAGGGCTTTCTGCTGGCGGTAAGAGTTCCTGTATTTCACGTTCACCTCCGGCATCCGCAGCTGCAGGTCATAGCCCTCGGGCAGGAAAAGCAGCGACACGCTGCGGCAGCCCAGTCCGGAATAAGCCCAGATGTCGTCGGCCAATGCAGTGAGCTGCGCGGGGGTTTCCCGGCCGCCGAGTACGGCGACCGACTGGCGGTTACCGCGCAGCAGGGCGGGAATGCCCGCATACTGCGCCCGGAAATAGCGGTTGGCATTGTCGCTGCCCGTAGCGATTGCCGCATCGTACCGCTCCTCCGGCACATAGCGTTCGACCCGTATCCCCGGCGCTAACCCGCACAACAGGCCGACGACATACTCCATCAGCACCGAATCCTTGGAAGACATCTTAATGTACGGAATACAGTCCGAAGCCACGACACACAACAGGTCGGACAATCCCACCAACGGGATATTCCCCGCCATGATGACCGCCACACGGCTGCGTACCGTACGCTCGTTCGCCCCATAATACGAAAGCCACCGGGCCGATACCGCGGCATCGAGCATGTTCCGCCGCACGGCATCGACGGAGAACACCACATCGGAAAGGGTAAACCACGGATTGGCGGCAACGGCGGCTTCCGCCACCGCCCGTGTCTCCGGCACGGTGCCGAACCCCTCCAACAGCCCGCCCAACCGGGCGAAGAGCTCCGTGTAATATGCCGCCGGTTTTCCCATGACCCCGCAAATTTACAAAAAACCCGCACCGCTGCCTGAAAAAACGTATATTTGTCCTTTGCAAAACAGGAAACCCATGAAATTCATAGCCATCATTCCGGCCCGTTACGCATCGACGCGTTTCCCGGGGAAACCGCTCGCCGACATCCAGGGCAAACCCATGATACAACACGTCTACGAACGCACGTCGCAGGTGTTCGCACACTGC
>ENA-ORTF01004759-ORTF01004759.1-human-gut-metagenome-genome-assembly--contig:-NODE-4759-length-9981-cov-2.336490_pt1 | contig 9981 bp, 9 predicted proteins | sample MGYA00241908_ERZ509180 | MGnify/ENA primary metagenome ERZ509180 (study PRJEB26280, sample SAMEA2338814) | human gut metagenome | biome: human gut; feature: human-associated habitat; material: faeces...
TCGCTGGTGACAATGAAGCTGTTGCGCTTGACGGATTCTTCGCCCGAAACAGACACGCTGACACTGGAGAAGTGCTTTTCGCGCGTGAGCGTCGGGTCTTGGGTAATCAGCCCGCCCCAGAGGATGATGGCCAGCAGGAGCGCGAGAAGCTTTGTCGGCCAATTGTGGATGAAAATCCGCTTGAGACCGTCCAGCAGCATCGTCAGGCGTGGGTCACGCTTCTTCTGCGGCTTTGCGGAAGGGGTCTGCGTCATTTGGCACCCTCCTTTCCCTTGCGGCGCACGAGCATGGACAGCAGGCGCTGATGCGGCTTGCGGACATAGATGCCCTCCAGAATCGTCCGCAGCGACTTCGCGTCAAGGTGGCGGGTGAGCTTGCCGCCCTTTGCCATCGAAATGATGCCTGTTTCCTCGGAGACAATCAGCACAATCGCGTCCGTCGTTTCGGACACGCCGATAGCGGCGCGGTGGCGCGTGCCGAGGTCATGGCTGATGCCGCTGGCTTCCGTCCGCAGAAGAATCAAACGTGTGGTTATGGGCAGCGTGGTTGAAGGTGCCAAAGTGGTTTCCAATTACAACGAAACTTATTCCGGCAACAAAACGATTGCTTCTTACAATCTGCAAAACAAAATTTACAACACCTTTGACAGCACGCTGCACAATCTGTTCAAGCTGACGATCAAAATGGTGCAGAAAACCGCCTGGATGACACCGGCGCTGCATATTATCGTTTCCATCGGCATCGGCGCCGTTATCGGTTACGGCAGTTATCTGATTGTCAACGGCGACATTACCAGCGGCAACTTCGTTTCTTTCATCACCGCACTGATTTTGCTTTATACCCCGATTAAAAGCATCGGCAAAAACTACAACGCGATGCAGGTTTCCTTTCTGGCAATCGAACGCGTGGTTGAAATTCTGGAAACCGAGCCGACCATTTTTGACAAACCGAACGCAGTCACATTAAAAGGCGTCAAAAAAAGCATTAATTTCAACCATGTTTATTTTGAATATAAGGAAGGCGTGCCGGTTCTGAAGGACATTAATCTGGAAGTCAAGGCCGGAACGACGGTGGCACTGGTGGGGAATTCCGGCGGCGGCAAAACCACCATCGTCAACCTGATTCCGCGGTTTTATGACGTTAAAAGCGGCAGCATCACCATTGACAAGACAGACATTCGCGACATCAGTCTGGAAAGCCTGCGCGACAATATCGCCGTTGTTTTTCAGGACAACTTTCTGTTTGCCGGAACCATTCGCGACAATATTCTGCTGGGCAAAGAGGACGCTACCGAGGAAGAAATCGCCACTGCCGTCAAGATGGCCTGTCTGGATGAGTTTATCAATGAACTGGAAAACGGGCTGGACACCAAAATCGGCGAGCGCGGCTCTCTGCTTTCCGGCGGACAGCGGCAGCGTCTGGCCATAGCCCGTGCCTTTATCAAAAACGCGCCGGTGGTTATTCTCGACGAAGCGACCTCGGCTCTGGACAATAAGGCAGAAGCCGTGGTTCAGCGCGCAATCGACAATCTGATGCAGGACCGCACGGTATTTGTTATCGCTCACCGTCTGTCCACGGTGCAAAATGCCGATAAAATCGTGGTCATCAATGACGGCGAAATTATCGAAACCGGAACACATGAAGAGCTGCTGCAGGAGGAAAACGGCGCCTATAAAGCTTTATACAATGCACAGTTCAAGGCAAAGAAAGCCGCTTAAACAAAAAGCTCCGCAAGGGGCTTTTTTTATGATTGACGGAATCAAAATTAATAGAACAGATAAGCCAGACCGACGGCGGCAACGACACCGACAGCGTCGGCCAGCAATGCGCAGGGAAGCGCCGCCCCGACCTTGGTTATTTTAACCGCACCGAAATAAACCGCCAACACATAAAAAGTGGTTTCGCTGGACCCTTGAATCACACAGGAGACGAAAGCGGGAAAACTGTCGGCGCCGTAGGCCTGCATGGTTTCAATCATCATTGCCCGCGCTCCGCTGCCGGAAAGCGGTTTCATTATTGCGGTCGGCAGTGCCGGAACGAAAGCGGTATCCATTCCCAGAGCGGCAAAAAGCTTTTCAAAGCCCCAAACAATATAGTCGAGGCAGCCGGAAGTGCGGAAAACGGCAATAGCCACCAGCATGGCAACCAGATAAGGAATAATGCGCACGGCAATTTCAAACCCTTCTTTGGCTCCGGCAATAAAAAGTTCATAAACGTTGAGACGACGGATTAACCCGGCGGTTATAAAACCGATTATAACGGCAAAAAGGACAAAGTTTCCACCGGCGGCTGATGCGGTCAGCCGTTCTTCGGGCGGCAAAGAGCTGAAATACCAGGCCAGCCCCAGAATGAAAAGGGCAAAACCGCTTAAATAAGCAAGGACGACCCGGTTAAAAATATTAAGTTTCTGAACCCAGGCAACAGCCAGAAAGCCGGCCAGCGTTGACAAAGAGGTCGCAAACAAAATAGGCATAAAAACGGCGGAGGGATTAGTCGAACCGAGCTCGGCACGATACATAAGAATCGTTATCGGAATCAGGGTTACCGCGGAAGCATTGATGACCATGAACAAAACCTGTGCCGGCGAAGCCCTGTCTTTGTGCGGGTTCAGGCTTTGCAACTGCTCCATTGCCTTGAGCCCCATCGGGGTAGCGGCATTATCAAGCCCCAGCACGTTGGCGGCCATATTCATAACGATTGATCCCAAAGCGGGGCTGTCAGACGGAACACCAGGAAGAATTCGCCGAAACAACGGCGCCAGCGCTTTGGCCAGCAAGTCGGTAACTCCGGCCCGCTCGGCAATTTTAAGCAACCCGAGCCACAGGCAAAGCATTCCGGTCAGATTCAGGCAAATTTGGAAAGCACTTTTGGCCGAAGCAAACGTGCTGTTAACCAGTTCAGTCCAGATTGCCGCATTGTCCAATCCCAGGCTCTGATAAAGAGCGGCGGCGAAAGCGGCCAGAAAAAATCCCGACCATATAAAGTTAAGCATTCGTTGTCCTCCCTGCCCCTACTCTAAAACGCAAAGGTGAAAATATTGCTAACCGTTTAATAATATTTAAGGTTTTTGCTCCTAAGATAAAGGCAAAAGAACTTAAGGAGAAAAGAGATGTCCGCCATTTTTTGGATTATATCCGGAATTATTCTGATAACGCTTTATTTTTTATATGCCGGAGTGATTATGAAAAAGAATAAAGTGAAAGAGGCATCGGCGGGAATCGACGTCCAGCTGAAAAAACGCTACGACCTGATTCCGAACCTCCTGAACATGGCTGCCAAATTTATGGCACACGAAAGCAAGCTGATGGAAGAAATCACCAAACTGCGCACGGCCGCCATGGCAAATTCGTTCAAGGATAATCCGCAGGAAAAAATAAAAAACGAAAAACTGCTTGAAAGCAAATTGAAGGAATTTAACCTCTCGGTTGAAAATTACCCCGATTTGAAGTCAAACCAAACGATGATGACCGCCATGCAGTCAATGAATGAAGTTGAAGAACATATTGCCGCGGCACGGCGTTTTTACAACGCGGCGGTCAATGACTTGACCAATGCCTGCGAAATATTTCCGAGCAGTCTGATTGCCTCGATGCTGGGCATTAGAGCCGACATGCCGTATTTTGAAGCGGAAGAAGCGGCCAAAGCTCCGGTTAACAGCGGCGACTACTTTAAATAATGCAAGATTTAAAAGCAAAATTCGACGACTATTACAATCACCATTTACTGGGTAAGTTTATGGAGATGGAAGCCGAGCGGCATAAACAGATGGATGTTTTCATCAAAAGGCTGCTGCTGACCGGCATTTTCATTCCGCTGTTGATTTTGCTTTTCTGGTCAAGTTTCTGGGGCGATTATATCGCCGGCAGCCGGAATCTGACGGAACTGACAGTTTATGTTCTGGCGGGCTATGTTTTTATTTCGCTGTTTTACTGCCGGTCACCGATTGTTTCTTTCAAAATTGACGTCAAAGAAGAAGTTATGGCCAAGTTTGCCGCTTTCTGGGGCGATTTTATTTATGCCTACGGCCACTCCCTGCTGGATACCACACTTGAAAACTCCCGCATTTTTCCGCTGTATGATTCCAAGGAAGGCGACGACTTTTTCTGCGGCAATTATCATCAGGTGCAAGCCATTATTTCCGAGGAACAGCTTTATAAAAAAGTACGGACAAAGAACGGTTCACATAACGTTACCGTGTTTCAGGGAATTGTTATTTTGTTGGAAATGAATAAAAAATTTGAGGGAAAAACCGTTGTGCTGAAAGACAGCGGCTGGCTTAATTTATTCAAAAAAATCGGGTGGCCGGAACGGGTTAAGCTGGAAGACGTCAGCTTTGAACGCCAGTTTGAAGTTTTTTCCGACAACCAAATTGAGGCGCGCTATTTGCTGACCACCGCTTTTATGGAACGAATGTCTGAAGTTAAAAAGGCCTTTCAGGGCAAAAATATCCAGTTCAGTTTTTTTAACAACAAATTGTTGATTGCAATTGAAACCAACCATAATATGTTTGAGGTTTCTTCACTTTTCCGGCGGGCAACCAACCGCAAAATGATTGACCGCGCGTTTGAGCAATTTGCTTCGGTTACCGAGATTATTGACATTCTCCGGCTCAACAGCAAGACCGGCCTGTGACTCAGTCTTCTCCGCCGTCCGGCAGCAGAAATCCGGCAGACTGCATTTTATAAAAATTATAATAAGCGCCTTTTTTACGAAGCAGTGTTGCATGGCTTCCCTCTTCGACGATTTTTCCCTTTTCCATAACAACGATTTTATTCATCTCTTTCAAGGTTGAAAGACGGTGGGCTATCGCAATAACGGTTTTGCCTTTCATCAAATCGCGCAGAGCTTCCTGAATATAATGTTCGCTTTCGCTGTCGAGCGCCGAGGTGGCCTCGTCCAGAACCAGAACCGGCGCATTTTTCAGAATGGCGTGGGCAATGGCTATCCGCTGGCGTTCACCGCCGGAAAGCATGACGCCCCTTTCGCCGACTTTGCTCTGATAGCCCTGCGGCAAAGTCAGAATATAGTCGTGAATATAAGCTTTGCGCGCCGCCTCGAAAACTTCTTCGTCGCCGGCCTGAAGGTTGCCGTAGCGGATGTTTTCCATAATGGTACGGTTAAACAGGCTGGGATCCTGCGGAATGAGGGCTATGTTTTTGCGCAGAGACTCCTGCGTTACCTCCCGAATGTCCTGTCCGTCGATACAAATTTGACCGCCCTGAACGTCATAATAGCGGGACAACAGCTTAATCAGGGTTGATTTTCCCGAACCGGAGCGGCCGACCAAACCGATCTTTTCACCGGGAGCTATTTTCAGGTTAAAATCGGCAAACAAGGCATTGGAGGCTTTATAACGGTATTCGACCCGACAGAAAGACACGGCTCCCTGCGTCACTTTCAGCGGCCGGGCCGACGGAGCGTCTTTAACGTCACAGGGTTTATTGAGCAGATCCAGCCCGTCTTTGATACCGCCGGCCAGCTGGGTGTATTGGGTAAAGAAATAGCCCATATAAAACGTGCTTTGAATCATTGAGGAAATCAACGATAAAACCAGAACAACATCGCCGATGCCCAATTGGTGCCGGTACCAATAGTAAAAAGTTATCAGATAAAAGGATATATTCATCACATCGTTGACCGAACGGGCCAATACGTCCGTCCAGGTGCTGGTGCGGACTTCGCGGCGCAGGGCTTTCATTGCCGTGCGGACGGAATTATAATAAATCCGGCGCTCGTAGTTAAAATTGGCGCAGTTTTTAACCAGGTCGGAATTGGAAATGCTGTCCACCAAAATACCGTTCGATTCAGAGAGAAGTTTGGCTTTGCGAACCGAAAACGGCGTTATCCGGCGTTTGATGCGAATAGAGACAAATGCCAGCGTTACGCTTAAAAACAGAAACCATACGGCCAACGTTACACTGACGGTTCCGATAAAAACAAAAGCGGTCAGAAAACCGCAGAGCGGAAACAGCAGATTGCCAAGCGAGTTATAATAAAGCATCTCGGTATTATTAAGAATGGTTTTGATTTTGCCGGAAATATTGCCGGCCATCTCTTCGGCAAAAAAGGCGGTTGAATGCTTATGCGCCCAAACAAACAAATCTTTAGACATCTTGCCCAGATAATAAGGCAAAAAGCGCATATCCAAACGGCGATTGACAAGCATAACCACGGTTTGCAGCGACAGACAGACAAAAATAAGCAGCAGATATCTGCCAATGACATGAAGCGTCGGCATATCCGGCGCCCCCTTGGAAATTACCTCGACAATCTGCGCGCTGGCCCAGTTGGTGCTGCGACTCAAAACCTGCCCGAACAAAATATTCAGCAACAGCAAAACATACAACCATTTCAATTTGCGGGCATAGCGCCAGAGAAAGCGAAGAACCGAGGTTTCCATAAAGATATCTCACTAATAAACCTGAACAACGGGCTGATTATAGCACAAGAGAAAACATAAATTAAGATAAAAATTTGCAACTTATCAAAAAATGATATTAAATATAGTCATTATTTAACCAAGCGAGGAGAGATGCTATGAAAGTCGGAATTATCGGAGCGGGTTTTGTCGGCAGCACCACGGCTTATACACTGGCAATCAAAGGGCTGGTGAGAGACATTGTGTTGGTTGACATCAACACGGACAAGGCCAACGCCGAGGCTATGGACGTTATTCATGCTGCGGCGCTGAATTCGGACAGCAATGTTTACTGCGGCGATTACGAGGATTTGGACGGGGCACAAATCGTGATTATTACGGTTGACAGCCAGAAAGCCCTGACCGATTCAAGGCTTGACCTGCTTGAAAGCAATACAAAAATCATGCGCGAAATCGTTCCGAAGATTATCCGCAATGCTCCCAACTGCATTATTTTGGCGGCAACCAATCCGGTTGACGTGATTACCAAAGTTATTCTGGACATTTCCAAATTTCCTTCCAACCGGGTTATCGGTTCGGGAACCGTTTTGGATACCGCCCGTTTCAGAGCCATGCTGAGCGATTATTTCAACGTTTCGCCTCACTCAATTCATGCATACGTGATGGGTGAACACGGCAGTTCTTCCCTGGTTTCTTGGTCTACCGCCTCTATCGGCGGTTCAAGCCTTGACAACTACGGCACAGACACCGGACGGCCGCTGGTCAACGAAGCCAAGGCCAAAATGGCGCAGGACGTAATTGACGCCGGATTTAAAATTTATCACGGCAAACGGGCAACTTATTACGGTATCGCCAGTTCTCTGGTTAAAATCTGCGAGGCAATTATCAAAGATGAAAAGCGGACGCTGACGGTTTCGTCGCTGCACAAAAACGTCGAAGGGTTCCATGACGTCTGTCTGTCGCTGCCGACCATTGTCAGCCGGCGCGGCGCCTATGGATCGGTGGTTCCCGATTTGAACGACGAAGAGCGCAAAGAACTGCGGCGCTCGGCCGAAGTGATGGACAAAGCCAACCGTGAAGCTGAAAAAATACTGAAAGGCAAAGCTTAAGCAAACAGCCCCGCAACGGGGCTGTTTTTTTGTTTGTCATTTTGTGCTTTTATTGGCTTTTTTACGTTTTTTGAGATTAGTCAGTTTATCGCTGACAATAGACGTATCGCGGCCGGTTTTGGCCAGGCGGTCATACATGCGTTCAATTTCTTTTTCAAGATAGGCTTTTTCGATTTCATTGGCCAGTTCCTGCTTTTGCTCCGCCGAGCCTTGTTTTTCCACTGCATCCATTTCGGCAATAATATCTTCAACATGGACGGAGCTGTCGGTTTTCTTTTTAAGAAAATAGGGCAGTTCATAGATTAACTGCCGGGTGGCGGCATAAGCTTCGGCCGTGGTTTTGCCCTTTTTATAACGCAGTTTCAGCAGACGGAAGACAACGCTCAATTCATTGCTGTCATCAACGACGATAAACGGCAGCGGATCGGCAAAGCCTTTGGCGGCAATAGCTTTCAGATATTCGACCAGATGATGAAAATAACCGTCAACATTAAACAAAATAAACGGTTTTATCGGCAGAAAACCGTCCTGCATGGCCACGCAGTCATAGGCCAGTTCATCCAAAGTACCAACTCCGCCGGGCGCAAAGACCACAAAATCGGCATTCAGCAATTTCTGTTTGCGTTCCTCCAGCGTTTTGGCAAGTATAACATCTTCAATCTGCCCGATAATCGCATCATCGTGCGGATAAAGGTCATAATAGACTTGAGTCGTGACACCCTGAATCGGCGTTTCGGCGCATTTTTTCTTATTCCAGCCGTCGAGCACACCGCGGGCTACGGCGCCCATAATTCCTGAATTTGACAGTCCGAAGTCAAGCTTGAAATCAAGCTTTATTATCTGGCGGCCCAAATTATAGGCCTCTTCCACATAAAGAGGGTCATTTCCGGGACGGTTGCCGCCGGCAACAAAAACACGCAGTCCCTCTTGCCGGTTTTCTTCGGCAAAGGAACTGACGACTTCTTCAATATCGCAACTTTCAGTCATAAAAAAAATCCTTTCCTGCTTATAGTGCCGGAATATCCCCGGCAGCCTGGTCGGCATAAAACCGACGTGCAAAGTCCTCCAGAGTGTCTGTGGCCAAAGCATTACGCAATCCCTGCATCAGGCGCTGATAATAGCGGATATTGTGCCAGGTCAGCAACATCACCGCAAGCACTTCGTTGCACTTTTGCAGATGATGAATATAAGCACGGGTGTAATTGGTGCAAAGCGGGCAATCACAGCCGGCTTCCAGCGGGCGGGGATCTTCCCGGTGCCGGGCATTGCGGATGTTAATCGTGCCGAAACGAGTGAAAGCCTGAGACGTACGACCGGAGCGGGTGGGCATGACACAGTCAAACATATCAACACCGCGCAAGACAGCGCCGACAATATCGTCCGGACGGCCTACCCCCATCAGGTAGCGGGGTTTATCGTCCGGCAGCATTCCCGGAGCATAATCCAGCACTTTGAACATGGTTTCCTGCCCTTCACCGACAGCCAAGCCGCCGATAGCATAACCGTCAAAGCCGATTTCTTTCAGGCGTTCGGCGGAAAAGCCGCGCAAGTCTTCATAATCGCCGCCCTGTTGAATGCCGAAAATCCCGTAGCCGTCACGGTCGGTGAAGGCATCGCGGCTGCGTCTGGCCCAGCGCATGGACATTTCCATTGATTTTTTTACCTTGTCGTGCGGTGCCGGCAATTTGACGCATTCATCCATGCACATTGTAATGTTTGAATCCAATTTATGCTGAATTTTAATGGATTCTTCGGGGCTTAGAAAATATTTTTTGCCATCGACATGCGAGCTGAAAGCAACACCTTCTTCGGTTAATTTGCGCAGACCGGACAGGCTCATTACCTGAAAGCCGCCGGAATCCGTCAAAATCGGCTTATCCCAGTTCATAAACTTATGCAGACCGCCCATTTTTTCCACCAAATCGGCACCGGGACGCAACATTAAGTGATAGGTATTGCCCAGCAGAATCTGTGCGCCCGTGGCCGCCACCGATTCCGGCATCATGGCTTTAACCGTGCCGCAAGTGCCGACCGGCATAAAAGCCGGCGTATCGACCACACCGTGTTTGGTATGTAATTTTCCGAGGCGGGACTTGCCGCTTTTTTTCAAAATCTCAAATTTTAATGCCATTATTTTCCCCAATTAAATTTATTTGAGCAAGATAATGCAACAAGAAGCGTTTTTTGGCAAGGGCTATTATTTTTAACGGTGCCGTAAAAGGAAAAAAATCCTTGACTTTTTAATTGTTTTATATTAAGTATATTCTCGCCTCTTGGGATAGGTGTGTTCAAAATAAAAAAGTTAAAAATGAAAAAGCTTATTTTTTTACAGTCTTGCTGGATGTTGCATGCATTTTCGGTATGAGCGGGGGATTTAGGTGTTCCTTTGATTATCCCTTGTATTATTGATTCAACAATAATCGCGCCAAACACCAATTACGCTATGAAAAACATTCATGGCGTTTTTTATTTTAAACGAAAGAAAAAACAATA
>ENA-ORTF01004764-ORTF01004764.1-human-gut-metagenome-genome-assembly--contig:-NODE-4764-length-9973-cov-3.005041_pt1 | contig 9973 bp, 6 predicted proteins | sample MGYA00241908_ERZ509180 | MGnify/ENA primary metagenome ERZ509180 (study PRJEB26280, sample SAMEA2338814) | human gut metagenome | biome: human gut; feature: human-associated habitat; material: faeces...
GCTGATATCAGCCTGCATCTGCATGAGCAGATTGTTTGCGCTTGCTCCGCCGTCTACCTTTAATGCTGCAAGATCAATACCGGAATCTGCTTTCATTGCAGCCAATACATCATTAACCTGGTAAGCGAGAGACTCTAAGGTTGCACGGATAATATGGTATTTATTCACACCGCGGGTAATGCCTACGATAGTTCCACGTGCGTATTGATCCCAGTACGGGGCACCAAGACCGGTGAAAGCAGGCACGACGTAGCAGCCGTTGGTGTCTTTGACTTTTCTTGCCATGTATTCGGAATCCGGAGAGGAATCGATGAAGCGCATCTCATCGCGAAGCCACTGGATGGAGGCACCTGCAACGAAGATGGAACCCTCGAGTGCGTAGTTTACTTTTCCGTCGAGACCCCATGCGATCGTGGTAACCAGTCCGTTCTTGGAGAATACAGGTTTTTCGCCGGTGTTCATAAGTAAGAAACAGCCGGTTCCGTAAGTATTTTTTGCCTCACCGGCGGTGAAACAGGTCTGACCGAACAGAGCGGCCTGTTGGTCACCGGCAGCACCGGCAATCGGAATCGGGCCTCCGAAGAATACCGGGTTTGCTTCGCCGTACACGCAGCTGGATGGCTTCGGTTCCGGCAGCATACATTTTGGAATATTCAGTTCTTTTAAAATATCTTCATCCCACTCCAGGGTATTGATGTTGAACATCAAGGTTCTGGAAGCGTTGGAGTAATCAGTTACGTGAACCTGACCCTGTGTCAGTTTCCAGATCAGCCATGTCTCCACGGTTCCGAAGAGAAGTTCTCCTCTCTCCGCTCTCTCTCTGGCGCCTTCAACGTTGTCGAGCAGCCATTTTAATTTCGTTCCGGAGAAGTAGGCGTCGATCACCAGTCCTGTCTTCTGGCGGAAGGTATCAACCAGTCCCTTGGCTTTTAAGGAATCGCAGTATTCGGAAGTACGGCGGCACTGCCATACGATCGCGTGATGAATCGGTTCGCCGGTGTTCTTATCCCATACGATGGTGGTCTCGCGCTGATTGGTGATGCCGATGGCCGCGATTTCCTCCGGCTGGACATTGCTTTTGGCCAGTACCTCCACCATTACGCCGTACTGGGAGGAGTAGATCTCCATGGGGTCATGCTCCACATAGCCGGCCTTGGGGTAGTGCTGGGGGAACTCCTTTTGTCCCATGGCGATGATATTCTGCTCCCGGTCGAACAGAATGGCGCGGGAACTGGTGGTACCCTGATCCAGGGCGATAACATACTGCTTCATGGCGGGGCCTCCTTGCGGCAAATTTCTAATTCTCATTGTAGTCTTTTTTGCCGCATCTGTCAAAGAAAACCGGCCCGAAACGCCGGTGAAACCCGCCCCCACATATGCAATATTTCACTGATTTGATGCAATCTTATCCTGTACCATCCAGTATTCATGCAATATGCGCCCATACATTCCCAGAATTGTAAAGGTTCCGTAAAAGATGGGGCTTTTTTATCCGCCTGATTCCACAGGAGAAAACAAAGCAAATGCCCCCGTATCCGGAAATACAGGGGCAACTTATAATGCGGTCACTTTATTATTTTCTTTTTGCGCCTTTACATATCACGGCAATACCGGCCAGCATTTCGGCGACAGACAGCCCCAGCAGAAGCCCTGAGAAAAAATCTTTGACATCGGAGCCGCCCAAGGTATGCGACAAGGACTGAAAAGCAACGCCCATGACGATAAGAACAACGCCGGTCAGCATGACTTTTTGCTTTTCCAGTTCCTGTGTTCTTCTCAGCAGATCAAGGATCTGTTCCTCATCATACATACGAATACTTTTATCGTCGGTTTCCTCGCCGTCCATGAGTTCAGAAACCGAAACATTTAATTCCTCACACAAGTTCTTTACTACGGCATAATCGGGCATACATTTTCCTGTTTCCCATTTTGAAATGGTTTTATTGGAAATACCCAAGCGCTCGGCAAGCTGCTCCTGGGTTAAATTCTGTTCTTTCCATTTTTTGGTGATAAATCTGCCAACTTTGAGCTGTTCCATTTCAGATGCCTCCTTTGTTTCCTTGATGATAAAATAGCATTTTTACCGGTAAAATGATACCCACTGTAAGGCGAATATGGGTGGAAAAATGTATTTTTGTCGTTTCCATGCTTGTAAGCGTTTGCTTGCCTGCCTTGGTATGCCGCTTTTGGACAGACCATTGTAAAGCGGGGCTAGGATTTTTACCGCATGAATAAGCGGGGGAGAAGTGTTTCTTCTACATAAACCATTGTAGAACAGGGCCTGGATTTTTACCGCATGGATAAGCAGGGGAGAAATGTTCCTTCTACACAAATCATTGTAGAACAGGGCCTGGATTTTTATCACATGAATAAGCAGGGGAGAAGTGTTTCTTCTACATAAACCATTGTAGAACAGGGCCTGGATTTTTATCACATGAATAAGCAGGGAAGAAATATTGTCCCCGCACAAGGTATGAGTGGGGCGTAAAAAGGGAAAGTTTAAGGAATGTTCACTTCCCTTTATGCCAAGAATGTGATACAATAAAGCATTGGGAAATTCTCCCGAAATATAACCCCGCGCTGCGGCGTGGGGAGCAAGGAGTATAGACTATGGAAAAGCGCGTTTTTCTCATTGTGCTGGATAGCTGCGGCTGCGGCGAAATGCCGGATAGCGCAGACTTTGGCGATGCGGGCAGCAATACCCTGCGTGCCTGCACCACTTCCTCCAAGCTGAATATCCCGATGCTGACGAAAATGGGCATCTTTAATATTGATGAGGTGGGCTGCGGTACCCCGGTGGCGGCCCCGGTGGGCGCCTACGGCCGCATGGCGGAAAAGAGCCGCGGCAAGGATACCACCATCGGACACTGGGAGCTGGCGGGAGTTATTTCGCCCCAGCCGATGCCGACCTTCCCCGATGGTTTCCCGGAGAGCTTTATCAAGGCCTTTGGGGAAAAGACCGGGCGTAAGGTGCTGTGCAATAAGCCCTATTCCGGGACCGAGGTGATAAAGGACTACGGCCGGGAGCAGAAGGAAACCGGCGGGCTGATCTGCTATACCTCGGCGGACAGTGTGTTCCAAATCGCGGCCAACGAGGCCGATGTGCCGGTGGAGGAGCTTTATCATATCTGCGAAGAGGCGCGGGAAATGCTGCAGGGGCCTGAGCTGGGGGTCGGACGGGTCATTGCGCGGCCGTATGTGGGGGAATACCCCAACTACACCCGCACCAGCAACCGGCATGATTTTTCGCTGAAGCCGCCGAAGAAAACGCTGCTGGATTACATCCAGGCGGCGGGACTGGCTTCCATTGGTGTCGGCAAGATCTATGATATCTTTGCCGGGCAGGGCATTACCGAGATGGTGCGCAACAAGAGCAACACCGACGGCATGAACCACACCCTGGACTATGCCGCGAAGGATTTTAACGGACTGTGCTTTGTGAACCTGGTGGACTTTGATATGCTGTACGGCCACCGCAATGATGTGGACGGCTATGCCAACGCGCTGACGGAATTTGATGTGCAGCTGCGGGAGCTGCTGCCGCTGCTGCGGCCCGATGACCTGCTGTTCATCACGGCAGACCATGGCTGCGATCCTTCCACTCCCAGCACCGATCATTCCAGGGAGCATGTGCCCATGCTGGCCTACGGCGCAAAAGTGAAGCCGGGAGTCAATATTGGTACCCGGAGCACCTATGCCGACCTGGCCGCCACCGTGGCGGAATACCTGGGCGTCAAGGCGGAGATCGCCGGAGAGAGCTTCCTGAAGGAAATACTGAAGTAAAGAAACACTGTGAGGATATAGCATGACCGATATCATAGAGAATGCCGGCCAGCCGGAGAATACCGCCCCTGCCGCCGGCGAAAAAAAACCTGAAAATACCCCAAAGAAAGAAAAGCAGCCCATGACCTTTAAGCGGCTGTATAAGGAGTGGATCCTGCCCTTTGGGCTGGAGATTTTGGCACTGTTTTTGATCGTGAAATTTGTGTTCTTTGTGCCGATTGTGCCCACGGGCAGCATGGAGCCGACCATTGCCGAGCACAGCGCGCTTTTCGCGCTGCGGGTGCATGACCTGGAAAAGCTGGAGCGCGGGGATATCATCGTCTTTACGGCGGAGACCCCGGAGCTGGCCGGCACCACCCTCATCAAGCGGCTCATCGGGCTGCCGGGCGACCATGTGGAGATCGATGAAAACGGCACTGTGACCATTAATGGGGAAGTGCAGCAGGAAAGCTATGTGGTGTACCAGTATGCCATTCCCAGTGAGTTTGATGTCCCGGAGGGGTATTACCTCTTTATGGGCGATAACCGGGCAAATTCCATGGATAGCCGTTACTGGCAGAACCCCTATGTTTCTGGCGAGTCCATCCAGGGACGGGCGATCTTCACCCTTTTCCCGTTCAGTAATTTTGGCAAGCTGCAGTAAGGCGGCGTTTATCACATTTCGTAACGGAGCTATGAGTAAATGAACAAGACCGCTGTCCATGCCATCATCATGGTGCTGACCACGATACTGGCCAAGGTGCTCGGCTTCTGCCGGGAGCTTTCGCTGGCCTTTTCTTACGGTGCCAGCAATGTAAGTGACGCCTATGTGGTGGCGTTCACCCTGCCCACCATTCTCTTTTCCGGGCTGGGTACCGCTATGCTGACCAGCTATATCAGCGTTTATACCGACCTGCAGCAGAACCGCCCCGGTGAGGAAAAGCCGTTCCACGACCAGGTGATCACCATGTCGTTTTTGCTCTCGGTGGGCTTTATCGCTGTGTTTCTGGCGCTGCGGTATCCCATTGTGCGGCTGTTCGCGCTGGGCTTTGAGGGCGCGCAGCTGGACCTGACGGTGAACCTTTCCTCCATCATGATCGCCTCGCTGGTGTTCCTGGGGGTCGGCTATATTTTGCAGGGCTACCTGCAGATGAAGGGCTGCTTCTTTACCGTTGGCATGGTGAGCGTGCCGCTGAACATCGCGGTCATCGCCACCATTCTCCTTTCCGGAGAGAACTACGATATGCTGGGCTGGGGCGTTGTCATCGGCTACGCAGGGGAGTTCCTGCTGGTGCTGCTGGTGGCGCTGCGGCGGCAGTTCTGCTACCACCCGGATATCGCCTTCCGCAACCATAATATCCGTAAATTCCTGGTGATGGTTCTGCCTATCTTCCTGGGCAAGACCATCAATTCCATCAATATCATCATTGATAAGAGCATCGCCTCGCTGCTTTCGGAGGGCGTGGTCTCGGTGCTGAATTACGGCAACCGCATCACCGGGTTTGTGACCTCGGTGTTTGTGGTCTCTATCACCACCGCGCTGTTCCCGCAGCTCTCCCGCCTTTCCGCCGCCAGCGATACCCGGCAGCTGAAGCACACCTACCGCTCCAGCTGCGGCATCATTGGGCTGTTTGTCATCCCCATTTCGGCGGGCATGATGATGTTCTCCAAGGAATTTGTGCAGCTGCTGTTTTTCCGCGGGGAGTTTACCGAATTTGATGTGCAGCGCACCGGGGAGGTTGTGTTTTTCTACTCGCTGGGGCTGCTCTTTTACAGCATCAAGGAAGTGACCATCAATGTGTACTACGCCCTGCAGGATACCAAGACGCCGACCATCAATTCGCTGCTGGCGATCGTGCTTAATATCGTCATTAATCTGCTGCTGATGCGGACGATGGAGCACAAGGGGCTGGCGCTGGCGACGGCACTTTCCAGCTTTATTACCACCGTGCTGCTGATCATTCAGCTGCAGCGCAAGATGGGGCATATGGGCTACCGGTACCTGGCTGGGACCTACCTGAAGATGATAATAGCGGCCGGGGCCATGACCGCGGCGACGCTGCCTTTCTACCACTGGTTTTCTACCAAGACGACCTCGCTGCTGGTGAACCTGCTGGCAGCGATCGTAGTGGCGATGATCGTTTACTTTATTGCCTGCCTGCTGCTGCGGGTGAAGGAGCTGGGCCATGTGGTGGTGGCCATTGCGGAGCGTTTCCACCGGAGACGCCCGGCATAAGACAAAACTTTATTTTACCGAAAAGGAGGGAACACCGATGGCCCGGAAGATCATGGTAGGCATGAGCGGCGGAGTGGATAGCTCGGTGGCGGCGTACCTGCTGAAAAAGCAGGGATATGAGGTGACCGGTGTGACCTTTAAGCTGTGGGACGACCCCACGCTGGAATCCGGCTGCTGCAGCGCCGACGATGTGCGGGACGCGGCCTATGTGTGCCAACAGCTGGGCATTCCGCACTATGTGCTGAATTATAAAGACCTGTTCCGGCAGGAGGTGGTAGGGCTCTTTGCGGAGGAATACCTGCGCGGGCGCACGCCGAACCCCTGCATCAGCTGCAACCGATATATTAAATTTGGGGCCTTTTCCCATAAGCTCCGGGAGCTGGGCTTTGACCTGATGGCGACCGGACACTATGCCTGCTGCGGCTATAATGAAGCGACCGGCCGTTGGGAGCTGAAAAGAGCCATTCATCCCGAAAAGGACCAGAGCTATGTGCTGTATAACCTGACGCAGGAGCAGCTGGCCATGCTGCGGCTGCCGCTGGGGGAGTACTCCAAGCCGGAGATACGCGCCATAGCGGAGGAAAGCGGACTGGTGGTGGCCAAAAAGCCGGACAGCCAGGATATCTGCTTTGTGCCGGATGGCGACTATAATGCCTTCCTGCGGCGCTGGACAGGACAGGAGCTGCCCGCCGGACAGTTTGTGGCGGAGGACGGCACTGTGCTGGGGCCCAATAAAGGCATTACTCACTATACCATCGGTCAGCGCAAGGGGCTGGGCATCTCGCTGGGGTGCCATGCCTTTGTGCGGCGCATTAACGCGGCGGAAAACACCGTGGAGCTGACCACCGAGGAAAGCCGGCTGTTTCGCAGGACCATCTTTGCTGATGACCTCAACTGGATCGCCATAGAGGACCTGCACGGACCGCTGGAAGTGGAAGCGAAGATAAGATATGCCCACCGGGCGGCCGCGGCGGTTATCAGCCCCGGCCCCATCCCCGGTACCGTTCGGGTGGACTTTATGGAAGCACAACGCGCCCCGGCGCCCGGCCAGGCGGTGGTTTTCTACCGCGACGGGTCGGTCATCGGCGGCGGAACGATATTAGATATGGAGGAACCGATATGCTGAAAGACTATCTTTCATCCTTTGCACCGCAGCTGCACGGCCATGTGGAGCTGCGCGCGCAGATCAGCACCAGCCACGCGGTAGCCATGCTGAACGGCGACCTGCAAAGCAATGCCCGCGCCCAGCAGGGCGGTGTTTCCGCCCGGGTGTACCGCAATGGCGTTTATGGCTTTGCCAGCGCCGTGGAATACGATGAGGAGAGTGTGCGCCGCGTGCTGAAGGCCGCCGAGGAGAACGCGCTTTTCCTGGATGCCCGCGTGAAGAAGAACCGTCCCGCGCTGCCGGTGCTGCCCAGCGGCATGGTGGCGAAGGATAAGGAATATATTGAGGTGCCGCAGAAGGACTACATCGAGTTTGTACGGGCGGCGGATGATTACCTGAAGCAGAAGTACCCCAATCTGTTAAGCCGCCGGGTACTGCTGCGCCATGACTGCATGGAGAAGCTGCTGACTGTCAGCGACGGCACCAACAGCCACAGCGTGCGGCCCCGCACCCATCTGGTCGTGCAGCTTACCGCTGACGCGCCCGATGGGATGCCAGTTGAGATCTTTGATGTGCTGGGCGGCGGCGAGGGCGTCCTTACCGACCACTTTACCGACCCCAGCAAGTACTACGAAAAGCTGGACGAGCAGGTGGAGCTGCTGATGAAGAAGCGCGAGGGCGTCTTTACCAACGCGGGGCTGAAGGATGTTGTGCTGGCTCCGGCGCTGGCCGGTATTCTGGCGCACGAGGCCGTGGGCCACACCGTAGAGGCCGACCTGGTGCTGGGCGGCTCGGTGGCTGCGCACAACCTGGGCAAGCGGGTCGCCACCGACCTTATCACCATGGTGGACTATGCCCACACCCTGCCCGATGGCAGCCGTGCCCCGCTGCCGGTGTATGTAGATGATGAGGGCACGCCCACTTCTGATGAAGTCCTCATCAAGGACGGCATCCTGGTGGGCTACATGAACAGCCGTGAGACTGCCCAGCACTTTGGCATGGAGCCGCACGGCAATGCCCGCGGCTATGCGTACAGCGATGAGCCGCTGATCCGTATGAGAAACACCGCCATCCTGCCCGGCAAGGACAAGCTGGAGGATATGATCGCCGCCATTGATGACGGTTATTACTTTACCCAGACCAATAACGGCCAGGCCGATACCACCGGCGAATTCATGTTTGGTATTATGATGGGGTATGAGATCAAGAACGGCAAGCTGGGACGGGCCATCCGGGATACCACCATTTCCGGGGTGGCGTTCCAGATGCTGCAGACCGTGGATATGCTGAGCGACGACATGGTGTGGAGCTGCAGCGGTACCTGCGGCAAAAAGCAGCCGATGCCGGTGGGCATGGGCGGCCCGGCCGTAAAGTGCAAAGTGAATGTAGCGGGAAAGTGAGGGAAGCAGCATGATGAATTTGAAGGACGCAGCCAGCTACGCGCTGGAACAGCTGCATGAGGCCGGCGCCGATGACGCCGCCGTGATTGTGACCAGCGGCAAGATAGACGAACTGAACATTGATGGCGGGGAATTCAGCCTGATGCGCTCCGGCTTTAAGAGCGGGCTTTCGCTTAAGGCTATCAAAGAGCAGAAAACCGGCAATATTCACACCAATTCCTGCGAAAAGGAAGCCATAGACGCCGCGGTAAAGGACTGCATGGCGGCGGTGATGGCGGCCCAGCCCGATGAGGCTGAATCCATCGCGCCCAAGGCAGAGAATATGAGCTTCACCTCCGGGGTGCTTACCCCCGACCGGGATAAGCTCTTTGACCGGCTGCAGGAGTACATGGATACCCTGCACACCGAGTATCCCAAGATCAATATGGAACAGCTCATCGCGAAATATGACCACGACGACATCCTGCTGATGAACACCAACGGTGTGGAGATGCGCTACCAGAACGGCGGGTATATCATCAGCACCATGTTCTCCGCCCACGAGGGGGAGAAGGCGGGTTCCTTTAACGGCACCGGCTACCTGACCGACCGGCTGGACCAACCCCTGATGGAGACCGGCATGATGCGCCGCCTGCTGCGGGATGCCGAGGCTGACCTGACCGCCGCGTCCATTCCGGAGAAATTTGAGGGGACGCTGCTGGTGAGCCCGGCTTTTATGGGAGAATTCCTGGGCACCGCGCTGGGCTGCTATGCTGGGGATTATGCCCTCATCAGTGATACGAGTATCTGGAAGGATAAGCTGGGCCAAAAGGTCGCCTCCAGCGGCATTACGCTGGAAACAAGGCCGCTGGATGAGCGCATCGTCTGCGGTGAGCGCTTTGACAGCAACGGCTATAAGAGCGAAAACGGCGTTATTCTGCGGGATGGCGTGCTGGAGAGCTTCTGCCTTTCCGAATACGCAGCACGCAAGACCGGCCAGAAACGCGCTGCAAACCAGAGCAGCGCCTACTTCCTGCATCCTGGCGAGCAGAGTTTGGAGGAGATCATTGCCGGGATCAAAAATGGCATTCTTATCAACCGCTTCTCCGGCGGCCAGCCCGGCGCCAGCGGCGACTTTAACGGCGTGGCCAAGAACAGCTTCCTCATTAAAGACGGCAAGCTGGCCGGCGCCGTGACCGAAACCATGATCAGCGGCAACTTTGCCGAGCTGCTGAAGAATCTCCGCGGCATCAGCCGGGAGACGGTGTGCGATGGTTACAGTGTGCTGCCCTGGGCGGCATTTGATGGCATCATCGCAAAATAAATTTATTATCTTAAATTTCACGATGCCGCAGGACTGCCTGCGGCATTGTGCTGAAAGGCGGTAAAGTGTATGGCGGTACTAATCCCCGAACATTGCGAACTATGTCCCCGCCGCTGCGGGGCGGACCGCCGTACCCAAACTGGCCGCTGCGGGGCGGGGAATACCCT
>ENA-ORTF01004768-ORTF01004768.1-human-gut-metagenome-genome-assembly--contig:-NODE-4768-length-9967-cov-5.516848_pt1 | contig 9967 bp, 8 predicted proteins | sample MGYA00241908_ERZ509180 | MGnify/ENA primary metagenome ERZ509180 (study PRJEB26280, sample SAMEA2338814) | human gut metagenome | biome: human gut; feature: human-associated habitat; material: faeces...
CCGGCGCTGTCTCCGCAGGATGCCCTGGCCGCCGCCATCGCGGGCAACGCGTATGCCGCGCCGACGGAGATGCCGGCGGGTGCCGTGCATGCCGACGAGATTGATCGCACCTACGGTCCGCTCACCTGTAAGGCGCTGCCGGCACTCATGGAGTGGCTGGCCCTGCGCTCCGACTTGGATTCCCTGGCCGGCGAGACGCATGCCATCACCATGATGACCATCCACTCCGCCAAGGGCCTGGAGTTCCCGGCGGTGTTCGTGGCCGGCATGGAGGAGGGCATCTTCCCGCACGTGCACGACTTTGGCGGCAGCGATGACCCGGGCAAGCTCGAGGAGGAGCGTCGCCTGGCCTACGTTGCCATCACGCGTGCCCGTAAGCGCCTGTTCCTGACCTATGCGGCAACGCGTCGCACTTACGGCTCGACCTCTGCCAACCCGCGCTCGCGCTTCCTCAATGAGATTCCGTTTGAGGATATCGAATTTAGCGGTATCGGTTCTGCCGGTTTTGAGGGCACGGGCTGGGAGAAGCGCGGCGACCGTCACGGCACGTTTGGCTCGGGTATGGGCTCGGACATGTATGGCGGCAAGGTGTTTGGCTCGCATACGCGCTCGACTGGCGGCTTCGGATCGCGCAGCGGATCGAGCTTCGATGACTTCTTTGGCGGCAGCACTTATGGCACCGAGCGCCATCGTGGGGTTTCGCCCGACGCCGGCCGTGTTGCCTCGACCTTTGGCTCGGGCGCGCCGCGAGCCAAAAAGCCGTCATCCAAGGTATCCCCGACGGTGGAGCGCAAGGTCGATCGTGCCAGCGCATCGCAGGACTTTGCCGCGGGCGATACCGTGAGCCACAAGACCTTTGGTACGGGCACCGTGATCTCGGTCGCCGGAGACATGATCGAGGTCCAATTCGAAAAGACCGGCCAGACCAAAAAGCTGATGAAGGGCTTTGCTCCGATTGTCAAGCTGAATGCCTAACTGCGAGGCTGACCGGGCGCGCCGGGGGCTTTGGTCGCCTGCTCGGACAGTCCTGCTCGCACGGAGAGCACATTAAGTGCTCTCCGGCTCGTGCGGAACTCGCGATCGACCAAAGCCCCCGGCGCGCCCTCTTCCTTGTGGCGTTTTGGCCCGCAGCTTGCGAACGTCGCTTTGCTCGTCCGCTTTTTGATCTGGAGAGCCGGGTGAGCTGATAAATAGATATGGCAAGGGGCTCTCCCGTACATGGACGGAGGAGCCCCTTGTTTCGTTTTGGTTGTTGTTGCGACCTAGAGGTGGCTGACGATCAGTTCCATCTTGCCTTCGAGGTCGATGGAGCTGACGGTGCTTGGGGCCAGCAGGTGGCTTCCCTTGTGGACGGGGTCGCCGCAGACGGTGCCTTCGCCGTCGATGACCGACAGGCACATGAAGGGCCAGCGCTGGTCGAGGGTCTTGTTGCCGTTAACGCGCACGCGATCGACGGTGTAGCAGGAGCTAGACTCGAGCTCGGTCACGCCGTCCACCTCGGGCGCGGTCACCGTGCCGTCGGTCGGAGCCTGAGCATCAAAGTTTATGCAGTCGAGGCTCTGCTCAATGTGCAGTGGACGCAGTTTGCCGTCGGTGCCGGGGCGGTCGTAGTCGTACAGGCGATATGTCACGTCGCTCGACTGCTGCGTCTCCAAAATGAGCGTGCCGGTCTTGATGGCGTGCACGGTACCGGAATCGATCTGGAAAAAGTCGCCCTTGTGGATCGGCAGTACATTGAGCATATCGTCCCAACGGCCGTCCTTGATCATCTGTGCGGCCTCGGTGCGGTCTTTAGCACGCTGGCCGACGATGATCGTGGCACCGGGTTCGCAGTCCAGCACGTACCAGCACTCGGTTTTGCCCAGGCTGCCGTTCTCGTGCTTGGCGGCGTATTCGTCGTTGGGATGAATCTGGATCGAAAGGTCGTCCTTGGCGTCCAGAATCTTAATGAGCAGCGGGAACTCCTTGCCCTCGCAGTTGCCAAAGAGCTCGCGGTGCTCGGCCCACAGCCACGAAAGCGTGTGGCCGGCATACGGGCCCTCCGCAATCTGGCAGTCGCCGTTGGGGTGGGCCGAGATGGCCCAGCACTCACCGATGGGACCCTCGGGAATGTCGTAACCAAATACGGTTTCGAGTTGACGGCCGCCCCAGATCTTCTCGTGGAAGATCGGCGTCAGTTTAATCAAATCGGACATGTTCATACTCCCATTGTGCTGCGCGGGCGCCGCGTAAAACTGCTCAAAACGAGCGCCCGCATGACTACAAAAACCTATGCCAACGTTACGTTGTGCAACTCAAAGCGGTCGCCAACGTTGCGCGACGTCGAATACTCAAAGGCGGCACCGCTGTCCAAAAAGCCAATCTGGGTGAGCTCGAGCAGGGGAGAGCCAGGTTTGGTGTCCAGACGCTCGGCTTCTTCCTCGGTTGCTGCCACGGCGCGAATGGTACGGTGGAAGCTCGAAATCTTCAGGCCGCATTGCTCGCGGATGAAGCGATAGAGCGATTCGTACAGGTCCTTCTTTTTAAGGCCCGGAATCAGCTCGAGGGGCATGTAGGTGTACTCGATAACGATGGGCTTCTCGTCGGCCTGACGCACGCGCACGATGTGATAGGCAAAGTCATCCTCGGCAATTCCCAGCTGGGCTGCGATGTCCGCTGGTGGATTAACAATCGAGAAATCGTAGACCACCGAGGTTACCTTCTCCCCGCGATGCTCATACGAAAAGCCCTGGGCACGGTCGTTTTTGCCCTGGAAAAATGCCTGGCCGGGAAGCCCCACCGTGTCCTTAACGTAGGTACCCGATCCACGCCGGCTGGTAATAAGGCCTTCCTCGGTGATTTGTTCAATAGCTCGTTTGACGGTGATTTTTGAAACGCTATAGAGCTCGCAGAACTCAACGACGGTAGGGAGCTTGTCGCCCGGTTTAAGAGCGCCATTCTCGATAGTGCGACGAATATCTGCAGCTATCGCCTCGTATTTTGGAATCATGGAACCTCCTTTCCAACTTGATTGAGTATAAAAGAAAGCATAGTTAACACCTAAGCATCCCTATTTTATTATTAAAAAGTTCGAGAAAGATATAATTAAAAGCCGCTTTGCATATAAACTAGAGCGCTCTAAATGGATAGACATCTGAGTAATGTCGTGTTAGCGGTCATTCGCGTTTCCCCAGATAAAACCTGCCAAAACAAACCTGTCCCTTTTTGGTAGGTTTTTGCCTTGGGAGCGGTACCATACAGGCAATGTTTAAACGAGAAAGGTTGGCTCCCATGGAACCTAAGCAGTACTACATCGGCATTGACGTCGGCGGCACTTCGGTTAAGGAGGGCCTGTTCGACGAAGACGGTAACCTGCTTGCCAAGGCCAGCGTGCCTACGCCTCCTATCGTTGACGCTGCGGGCTTTGCCGCGGTGACCGAGGCTATCGACCAGGTGGTCGCCAAGGCACAGATTCCGCGCGCTTTTGTGGCAGGCATTGGCCTGGCCGTTCCGTGCCCCATTCCGGCGTCGGGCGATGCCAAGGTCAAGGCCAACATTGCCATTAACCTGCCCAAGCTGAGGATCGCCATTCAGGAGCACTGTCCCGACGCGGTCGTTAAGTACGAGAACGATGCCAACGCCGCTGCCATGGGCGAGGCCTGGCTCGGTTCTGCCAAGGGCGTGCAAAACGTGGTGATGGTCACCATCGGTACCGGCGTGGGCGGCGGCGTTATCGTCAACGGCGACGTGGTATCGGGCGTTGTGGGTGCTGGCGGCGAGATTGGCCACATGTGCCTGAACCCGGCTGAGGAGCGCACCTGCGGCTGCGGCGGCCATGGCCACCTGGAGCAGTATTCCAGCGCCACCGGCGTGGTGAGCAACTACCTTGCCGAGTGCGAGAAAGCGGGCGTCGAGCCCATCGAGCTCACCGGCCCCTCCGATTCCAAGGACGTGTTCCAGGCCTGCCGCGAGGGCGACAAGCTCGCGCTGGCCGCGGCCGATACCATGGCCGACTATCTCGGCCGCGCCCTGGCGCTTATTGCCAACGTGGTCGATCCCGAGATGTTCCTTATCGGCGGCGGCGCCTCCGCCTCGGCCGATGTCTACCTCGACAAGGCTCGCGAGTACTTCCAGCGCTACGCGCTTTCTGCCTCGCGCGAGACGCCCATTAAGGTCGCTTCGCTCGGAAACGACGCCGGCATCATCGGTGCCGCCTACGTAGCCCTGCGCGCCGCCGGCAAATAGCTGGTGCAAGGGGGGCAGGTTACTTTGCACCAACATGGTGCAAAAGGGGCAGCCTTGGCCCCCGGGCCTGCCCCAAAATATGCCGTGGCCCTTCCGTCTGCGAAGACTCGGCATCGGCGTGCTACCATAGCTACGTCCAAGTACACATATCAAGTGGAGGATATCCATGGCAAACGTTCTTGTCTTTGGTCACCAGAACCCCGATAACGACGCCATCATGAGTGCCGTCGTCCTGTCCCAGCTGCTCAACCAGGTTGAGTATGCCGGCAACACCTACGAGGCTTGCGCTCTGGGCCAGCTTCCGGCCGAGTCCGCCAAGCTGCTCGCCGACGCCGGCATTGCCGAGCCCCGCGTGATCGAGTCCGTCGAGGCCGGTCAGCTCGTCGTCCTCACCGACCATAACGAGTCCGCCCAGTCTGTCGCCGGCCTTAAGGACGCCACGGTCTTTGGCGTTGTCGATCATCACCGCATCGGCGACTTCGAGACCGCCGGCCCGCTGCACTACATCTGCCTGCCCTGGGGCTCCAGCTGCACCATCGTCACCAAGCTCGCCGGCGTGCTCGGCGTTGAGCTTTCCGACGTCCAGGCCAAGCTGCTGCTCTCGGCCATGATGACCGACACGCTTATGCTCAAGAGCCCCACCACCACCGATGTCGACCGCGCCGTTGCCGCCAAGCTCGGCGAGCAGGTGGGCGTCGACCCGGTCAAGTTTGGCATGGAGGTCTTCCTTACCCGTCCGTCCGGCTCCTTTACCGCAGCCGAGATGGTCGGTAACGACATCAAGATGTTCGAGCCCGCCGGCAAGAAGCTGCTCATCGGCCAGTACGAGACTGTCGACAAGACCCGCGCACTCGGCATGATCGACGAGATCCGCGAGGCCATGCGCGCCTACGCCGCCGAGAAGGGTGCTGACGGCATCGTCCTGTGCATCACCGACATCATGGAGGAGGGCTCGCAGGTCCTGCTCGAGGGCGAGACCGAGGCCGCTCAGAAGGGCCTGGGCATTGCCGACGAGCACGACGGCGTCTGGATGCCGGGCGTCCTCTCCCGTAAGAAGCAGGTCGCAGCCCCCATCATGGCCGCCTGCTAGGTTTAGTTGACCAAACGCCACGACCGGATCGCGGACGCCCCGCGCTCCGGTCGTTTTTTGTGCGCGGGACCGCGTCCTCTATTGGACGGGCGTGCCCGTGCCGTTGAGCAAATAATGTTCAACCTGTGGTTCCGCTTTTCGGTCACGCCTGCGTGCTTGTCGTGCAGGGTAGGCTAGATGCAAGCGTAATACGTTAGAGCGCGGCGCCGCCACTTGGGCGGGCCGTGCTTTTTTAAGACGGGAGCTTTCCCGTGAAAGGAGCCGCCCATGGCAGCAACTGAGCAGCTGTTCAACGTTCGTGAGCGCAAGCGTTTTGAGCGCCACGACATTTGGGAGCGCATCGCCGAGAACGGCACGATTTCCGCCGCCGTCATGGTCTTCGCCGCCATCGCCGCCGTCATTTGCGCCAATACCGATGCCTACGAGGCCATCCATCACTTTTTGGAGACCCCGCTGTATGTGGGTCTGGGTAACCTTACGGCCGGTCTCACCGTTGAGCTTTTCGTCAACGACTTCCTCATGGCGATCTTCTTTTTGCTCGTGGGCATTGAGCTTAAGTACGAGATGACAGTTGGCGAGCTCAAGAACCCGCGCCAGGCCATGCTTCCCATGCTGGCGGCCGTGGGCGGCGTCGTCGTTCCCGCTTGCATCTACCTGATCTTTAACCATGCCGGCGCCCACAACGGCTGGGCCATCCCCATGGCAACCGATATTGCCTTTGCACTGGGCGTGCTGTCGCTTTTGGGCAACCGCGTGCCCAACGGCGTGCGCGTGTTCTTCTCGACGCTCGCCATCGCTGACGACCTCATCTCCATCGCCGCCATCGCCATCTTCTACGGTCAGAGCCCCAATCCGTTTTGGTTGGGCGCCGCCGCGCTTGTGACCTGCGCGCTCGTGTGGCTCAACAAGACGCAGCATTACCGCCTTGCCCCGTACTCGGTGCTGGGCCTGCTGCTGTGGTTCTGCATGTTCAAGAGCGGCGTGCACGCTACGCTCGCCGGCGTCATCCTGGCCTTCACCATTCCGGCCAAGTGCGGCGTTAAGCTCGATAGCCTCACCGATTGGCTGGGCGAGTGCCTGCCGCTGCTCGACGACCGCTACGACGACGAGGCGCACATCCTGGGCCAGCATGACTTTACCGTCTCGACCACCAAGGTCGAGCGCGTCATGCACCGCGTGACCCCGCCGCTCATCCGTATGGAGCGTCTGATCTCCACGCCGGTCAACTTTGTGATTCTGCCGATCTTTGCGTTCGTGAACGCACAGGTTCGCCTAGTGGGCGTGGACATGAGCACGCTGCTCACCGACCCGGTGACGCTCGGCGTGTACTTTGGCATGCTGCTGGGCAAGCCGATCGGTATTTTTGGCATGACGTTTGCCCTGGTTAAGTTTAGGGTCTGCGAGCTGCCGCACAATGTCAACTGGCACATGATTGCCGGTGTGGGCATTCTGGGCGGCATCGGCTTTACCATGTCGATTCTCATCAGCGGCCTTGCCTTCCCGACGGCCCAGTTCGAGGTTCTGGCTGCCAAGGCCGCCATCCTTGCCGGTTCGGTCACCGCTGCCGTGCTCGGCATGATCTACATGAGCGTGGTCTGCAAACACCCCGCGCCCAAAGACGAGTAAGAGCGCGAAAACCGGCTCCAGAACCGATTCGGGCGCGTTCAAAATGCGGATTCGGGCGGTGCTTGCCGCCTGCCAGACACGCCAGTGGTCAAAAAACGCCGTTTGTGAGTACTGTCACAAACGGCGTTTCATTTTAGGTGTGGAAAATAATGAACAAAGTTATAAGAACTGTACGTTAATGAGTGAGCATCGACTTCCAATTCGGCGCTGGCTGACGGTGACTAGGGAGTTTCAAGTCCAGTTTTGCCGATTTCGACCAAAAATCGCTGCTACTAAAAAGGTAACAGTACTCAAATTTGCCCTTTTTTGGCCACAAGCCCTAAAACAAGCCTCGCCAGGGTCGGGAAGCGGGCCAAATCGTCGGCCTCGAGGCTTATTCCACCGTTCCGTAGACGGCGCCCCAGCCGTGAGCGGCCAAGGCGGAGTTGAGCTGGTCGCAAAGTGACTGGCGGTCGTAATAGCCGGGCGGTAGCAGGTTGACGATTTCCATGAGGTCGGGCGCCAGGTCCAAGATCTCGGCCTGTACGATCAAATCTAGGCGGTCGATGGCGTGGCGGTCGTAAAACAGTCCGTCGATCAGGCGCTGCAGGTCGCCGAATTCCTCGGCCTGGAACGATCCGTACTCCATAGTGCCTCCTTGGGCGCCCCACGCCGGCATGCGCGGCGATTCGTAATTTATTGCAATGGACTTAATCTATCACGGCTTCATAACGTTGCGGCGGTGGCGGTCTATACTTAGACGAACTGCAACGTACCGCTTCGCGAAAGGTCGCACCCATGCAGACGATCTACCAGAAGATGGAAACCACCGAACTCGATGCCGCCATAGAGGCGCTCAAAGCCGAGGTCGCCGAGGTCAAGGCCAAGGGCCTGGCGCTCGACATGGCCCGCGGCAAGCCGTCGCCCTCCCAGGTGGACATCTCGCGCCCCATGCTCGATATCCTCAACGCCGATGCTGATCTGCACGACGGCAACGTCGACTGTTCCAACTACGGCTGCTTTGAGGGCATTCCCTCGGCACGCAAGCTAGCGGGGGAGTTCCTGGGCTGCCCCGCCGAGCAGACGCTCGTGCTGGGTTCGTCGAGTTTGCTGATCGAGCACGATATCGCCGGTATGTTCTGGCGTTGCGGCTCGTGTGGTAGCGACCCTTGGGAGGCTTACGAGGCAGCACACGACGGCAAGAAGGTCAAGTTCCTGTGCCCCGTTCCCGGCTACGACCGCCACTTTGGCATCACCGCCGATCTGGGTATCGAGAACGTCCCCGTCGCGATGACCGACAACGGCCCCGATATGGACGAGGTCGAGCGCCTCGTCGCCGCCGACGATTCCATCAAGGGTATCTGGTGCGTGCCCAAGTATTCCAACCCCACGGGCATCACCTTTAGCGAGGACACCGTGCGCCGCCTGGTCGAGATGCCCACGGCCGCACCCGATTTCCGCATCTTCTGGGACAACGCCTACTGCGTGCACGACCTGTACGACGAGACCGACGAGCTCGCCAACATCTTTGACCTCGCGCGCGCGGCGGGCACCGAGGACCGCGTGGTGGCATTCGCCTCGACGTCCAAGATCACCTTCCCGGGCGCCGGCATCGGCTTTATCGGTGCGAGCCCCGCGGTCATCGCCGAGTTCTCCAAGCGCCTGAAGGCCGGCCTCATCAGCGCCGACAAGCTCAACCAGCTGCGTCACGTGCGTTTCCTTCCCACCGTCGAGGCGGTCAAGGAGCACATGAAAAAGCATGCCGAGTTCCTGCGTCCGCGCTTTGAGGCCGTCGAGCGCAAGCTTACCGAGGGCTTGGGCGACACGGGCTGTGCCACCTGGACGCACCCCCGCGGCGGCTACTTTGTAAGCTTCGATGGTCCCGAGGGCTCGGCCCAGAAGGTCGCCGCGCTTTGCGCCGACCTGGGCGTCAAGCTCACGCCGGCCGGTGCTACCTGGCCCTATGGCAAGGACCCGCGCGACACCAACATCCGCATTGCGCCGAGCTATCCCACGGTCGAGGACCTGGAGGCCGCGCTCGATGTGCTGGTGCTGGCCGTTAAGCTTGTCGCTGCCGAGCTCGCGCGTGCCGAGCGCGCTTAACGCGCGGCTTCCCGTACTATCCGCACTTTCGATACGTAAAGGAGCGTACACATGGATTTGGGAATTTCTACCAACCCCACGCCAGAGCTCTACACCATTAAGGTAACCGGCGAGATCGATATCTCTAACGCCGATAGCCTGCGCAATGCCATCGACCTGGCGCTCGAGCAGCCCACTGAGGCCGTTGAGCTCGATTTTGCCCAGGTGAGCTACATCGATTCGACGGGCATTGGCGTGCTCGTGGGCGCCGCGCACCACGCGGTCGACCACGGCAAGCGCTTTAGCTGCACCAATGTGCAGCCCCAGGTGATGCGCGTGGTTCAGCTGTTGGGTGTCGACCAGGAGATTTCGATCACCGCTGCATAATCTTTGTCCCCAAAAGGGCGTGCCGTTTGGCATATGTTTGTGATGCGCTCGGACGTTTTGGCGTACGGGCGCTATACTTGACCGAATGAATAGACGAGTTCCGGCCGAATGGCGCGGTGCGGGCTCGACTCACATCGAGCCTTGGAGGTATGTGTGTTTGGTATTGGAGAGGGTGAGCTCGCGATCATCGTGGTCTTCGGCTTTTTGCTGTTTGGCCCGGATAAGCTCCCACAGATGGGCCGCACAATCGGCCGTGCCATCCGTCAGTTCCGCGAGACGCAGGAAAAGATGACGGCCGTTGTTCAGTCCGAAATTATCGATCCGGTGAGCGAGGCCGCGTCGGCCCCGGTCAAGCCCAAGAAGGCTGCCGTCGATGATGATTCCGATTCGGACGAGGATGCCGTCGAGACGGCTGCGCCCGCAAAGAAGGAGACTTTTGCCGAGCGCCGTGCCCGCCTTGCCGCCGAGAAGGCCGCGAGCGAGGGTGCCACCGAGGGCGAAGGCGCTGCTGATGAGGCCGAGCCCGCCAAGGCCGAGCCTGCTGCTGCCGCCGAGCCCGAGCCTGCTGCAGAGCCGGAG
>ENA-ORTF01004781-ORTF01004781.1-human-gut-metagenome-genome-assembly--contig:-NODE-4781-length-9936-cov-9.262018_pt1 | contig 9936 bp, 7 predicted proteins | sample MGYA00241908_ERZ509180 | MGnify/ENA primary metagenome ERZ509180 (study PRJEB26280, sample SAMEA2338814) | human gut metagenome | biome: human gut; feature: human-associated habitat; material: faeces...
CTCCGGCGGCGGTAATCCCGGTGCTGCCCGAAAGCATGCCCGCGAACACGACGCCGACCGCCATGCCCTCCGGAATGTTATGCAGTGTCACTGCAAGGACAAGCATCGTCGTCTTTTTCAGGGAGGTTTTTGGTCCCTCCGCTTCCTGCGTGCCAAGATGCAGATGCGGAATAACGCGATCCATCACCAGCAAAAACGCCATGCCCAAAAGCATGCCAGTCGCCGCCGGTACAAATGCAAACCGTCCCATTCCCGCCGCCATATCCATCGACGGAATCAAAAGCGACCAGACAGACGCCGCTACCATGACGCCGGATGCAAAGCCCAACAGCCCTTTCTGCAGCAGCTCGTTGAGTTTGTCTTTCAAAAAAAATACACATGCCGAGCCGAGCGTCGTCCCGACAAGTGGAATCATCAATCCCCAAAAAACTGTCATGCTTCCTCCTATTTCTGCGCACCCTGTTATTATTCCTGACAATAGAATGCTCGCAGAGCGTGCATTTTATTTTTTTTCTCTTTTCTTATATTCCACAGCGGATTTCTTCAGTTCTTCCAATGCTTCGGAGAACTTCTTCGAAACCATGCTCGGGTTGCCGCGCAGCATATCGCGTTTTGTGAAATCCTTCAGGAAAGAGGCCAGCTCCGGACGCTGTAGGTTCACACCAAATTTTGAACGTAGGTCGAACAGCTCTTCCCGGTTGACATTCAATCTTCCGCTGGGCAACAGCTCCTTTGCACGCTCAAAACGCTTTTCGATACCGCTTACCAGCTCATCCCGGCGCTGTACAAAGCCAGCCCTGGTGCTCTCGACACTCTGGTTCCACTCTTTTTTGCGGTTTTCCCAGTTTTCTTCGGAAACCGCCAGAATCACATCCAGACGTCTCTGCATCTTTTCCAGTTCGTCCTTGGCCTGCTCCATCCGAACCAGTACATCGCGCAAATCCAGAGCCGCCTTGAAGGAAAGGGCGAAGTCCGCTGCAAAAATCACAGTCACAACCATCGTCACACCCGTCAGCACCGAAGACGGAAGCCAGAGTGCAAACGCTTCGATCGGCTTGTGGATCATCCGCATCATCAGGATCGTCAGAAATCCCCATGCCAGCGAAGATTCCAGGCAGATTTGACCCTGGAAGTTGAATTTTTTATGGGAATAATCCCAGTAACGGACTTTGAACAGCGTTTCCATCAGCACGCCCGTGATATATTCCAGCACTGTCGCGCCCACGCAGCCCGCCACATACGTTAAAATCAGATTGTCCTGAAACGGCATCGACACGATCAGCATCATCAATGCGCCCGTTCCATACAGCGGCAGAAAAGGTCCGCGAATAAAACCGCGATTTACAAACCGTTTTTCATGCAGTGAAACATAGGTCGATTCAAAGCACCAACCAAAAAAGCTGTAAAAGAAAAAGAAAAACAGCCATTGAATCCAGGTATATCCCAGCATACGTCCTCCTATACAAAAAGATCGGCTCCGATCACAAGCCGTCCCTTTTTGGTTGTGTTTTTTTCACCCCGGAAAATAAATTTTCCGAAACCTCTGACCGATACCGTGTCCCCGTCCTTTAACATCTGGCTGCCGTTTTCCGTCAACCTCCCGTTGACAAAGACCTTTTTCTGTGAAAAAAGCGTCTGCCCCTGGCTGCGCGACAGTCTCCAGACCGCGCTCACAATTCCGTCGCAGCGCAGGCTCGCCACATGCTCTTCCCGGTAAGAAAGTTTTTTCTCCGGCAACGCCTCCAGCTTTTCTACCGGCACGCAACGCACCTTTGTATGGCGCACCTGTTCGAGAGTTTCCTGTAAAAATACAGACATCGCAGACGTACAGAACACATACGCGCATTTGCCCTCCACACAGATATCCCCGATCGTGCTCCGGTCGATCCCAAGATTTAGAATCGCGCCCATAAAATCCCTGTGGCTGAAATTTTCCGCAAATTTTTCCGCCAGCGGCTCGATTTTTACCGCACAGATCGGAAACGGCTCTTCATATCCGAATTCCTCCGGATCTCCGAACCTGCCCATACACCGCTCTGCACCATCCATTCCGCCGTATAATTCGATATGTACTCCCGCCTTTGCAGCGCTTCTCCAGAGCACTTCCTGCTCTGCCAGCGATAAAAAGCCGGTAAAAACAAACAGATTCTGCTGCCAGGCGCGGTCTGCAAGCTCTGCAAACCGCTTCTCCAAAAGCTGCAGTTCCTTATCCCTCTCTGCCATAACCGTTTCCTGCCGATCAGGTAAAGCTGATAACCGGCTCTTTAGGCTGTTTTGCCTTTGTCACAGACTCTGCGTACAGCACAGGACCTTCGCCTTCATAATCCGCAAAATATTCTTTTTTGACTACTGCGGTCACTTTTACCCAGTCGCGTTCCTGATACAGATCGATCTTATCGTAAACGCACGCAAAGCCGAGGAAGGTCATATCCTCCGCACAGCAGGTCATTGCCATACGTCCGGGCACAAAATAGCCTTTCGGGAATTCCTCCGGCTTCATCACCATGCCGATAAACTCGATCGTCTTGCCGACATAGCGATCCACATGATCCAGACTGTCCAGATACCAGATGCCGTAGGTATTGTCATCCAACACGATTTTATCCGCCTTTAAGTCATATGGGAGATCCTCTTCCATAATCTCGTCGATTTCCCCATCCTGATCCTCGAAAATAATCTCTGCAGTCTGGTTGAGTGCCTTGACGTTTCTCTTATAGGTATTGAGGTCTTCGATACCATCGCAGCGGTTGAAGATGATCATTTCGGATTTGCGGATCATGTCCGAAACCATGGATTTCATATTCGTAAAATACATAGGGAAGGTGGATGCATCGATCGTTGTGATCTGCTGCTCCACCTTCCAGTGCCACGGCAGGCGCAGGTCGCGGAACTTCCACATACCGTTATATTCTATGATAATGCGCTCCGGATGATACTTCTTTTCCAGCTCGACCATCTTTTCCGGAGTAAAATCCGCCTCTTCCTCGATGGTTTCCACGATCGTCTTGCTGCGCTTTAAAACGTAAGGGTCGTATTCTTCCTCGCCCTCCTCGCACAGCAGAAGCAGGGTTTTGCCGGAGCTCTGGAAATACGGCTGATCCAGTGTAAAGTTAATGAACTCTGTCTTCCCGCTCCCTAAAAATCCGTTGATAATATAAACCGGCTTCATACAGTTCTCCTCTTTTTATTCTTGATAACAGAATGCTTTCAGAACTCGCATTCTGTTATTCACGATAATCGACTGCTCGCAGAGCATTCTATTATTTTCTGAACAGGTTTTCCAACTCTGCTTCCTTTAGCTTCGAACCGATGACGCAAATCTTACCGGTTACATCAGGTTTACCAGCACGCACATTGCTCTCTTCGGGAACATAGTCGAAATAAATCCATGTGCCGTCTGCTGCCGGAATCATACCCTTTGCACGCAGAACGATGCCGTACTTTTCTTCGTTGTCCAGCTCTTTTAAGAAGCCCTCAACCTCTTCTGTCGTGTAGGTTGCAGGAGTTTCAAAGCCCCAGCTGGTGAAGATTTCATCGGCATGATGGTGATGGTGGTGGTCATGATCGTGACAGCCGCAGGTGCAGTTTTCGTCGTGCTCATGATGATGCTCATGTTCGTCTTCGTCCTCATCATGGTGATGATGGCAGCAATGCTCGTGTTCGTCTTCCTCCTCATCATGGTGATGATGGCAGCAATGCTCGTGTTCGTCTTCCTCCTCATCATGGTGATGGTGGTGCTCATGCTCGTGTTCGTCTTCCTCCTCATCATGGTGATGATGGCAGCAATGCTCGTGTTCGTCTTCCTCCTCATCATGGTGATGGTGATGCTCATGCTCGTCATGCATTGCCTTTACCTGCTCCATCAGCTCTGCTTCCAGATCCTTTGCCCCCTCAATAGTAGCAAGAATCTCCTTGCCTTCCAGCTGTGCCAGCGGTGTTGTAATAATGGTCGCTTTCTCGTTGTGCTCCCGGATCAGCTCTACCGCCTGTTTTACCTTTTCTTCGGATGCAACGTCTGTACGGCTTAAAATAATCGTTCCGGCGTGCTCAATCTGGTTGATGAAGAACTCACCGAAGTTCTTGATATACATTTTGCACTTGGAAGCGTCTACGACAGCAACCGCGCTGTTTAACTCAACCTCTGTGCCAAGTCCCGCATTCTGGACTGCTTTCATAACGTCAGAAAGCTTGCCGACGCCGGAGGGCTCAATCAGAATACGGTCGGGATGATAGGTGTTTAAAACTTCCTTTAAAGAAGTTCCGAAATCGCCTACCAGGGAGCAGCAGATACAGCCGGAATTCATTTCTTTGATTTCGATTCCAGCGTCCTTTAAAAATCCTCCGTCGATACCAATTTCACCGAATTCGTTTTCGATCAGGACGGTCTGGGTTCCTGCCAGCGCTTCCTTTAACAGCTTCTTGATCAGGGTTGTCTTACCGGCTCCAAGGAAGCCGGATACAATATCTATTTTTGTCATGTTTTCCTCTCATTTCTGCGCACGCTTTTTTGCGCATGCCGAGTTTGTGTCAAGTGCGCGCAGACACAAATCTCGCGATTGAAAAATTTTATTTTTCAATCTTAAATCTCCGTTTCTTTGCTTTGACTGCTTTCTGCAGGATTCGTCATTCCTAACCAGTCATCCTTATATTCTGCGCTAAAACGGGATAATTGTCAACACCTCATTGTGGGACAACACCGGCAATATGGGACATAGAATACTGTCTCATTGTGGAACACCCACGACAGCTTTCACCAGCCGGAACGCCTCTTTGCAGGTATCCGTCAGATTTTGCATCGCAGCGTCCCGATCCATCGCCTCTTCCAGGCTGACTGCCCTTTTCTGAATGCAAAACGCTGCGTCGATTCCGATCTCATGGCAGGCTGTAAAGCCCTCCTGCAGTGCTCCGGCAAAAGCGATCACCGTACAGCCATGCTTTTTCGCGAGCTTTGCCACGCCCGCAGGGGCTTTCCCCATCGCAGTCTGTTCGTCTATCCTGCCCTCTCCGGTAAGGACAAAATCCGCGTCCGCCATCTCGCGTTCCAGCCCGGTCTCTTCCAATACAATCCGGATTCCCGGCTCGAGCCGCGCACCTAAGTAGCTCTGGAATGCAAACCCAAGACCGCCAGCAGCACCCGCCCCCGGACAATTTTCATCTGCCTGTAGAAAGTGCTCTTTCGTCAGCTGTGCATAGGAAAAGAGCCATTGATCCATCTGCCGGATGCTCTTTTCATCAGCACCCTTTTGCGGTCCGAATACGCTGCTGCAGCCAAGCTCTCCGCAGAGGGAATTTTCCACGTCACAGGCAACCCGAAACGTGCACTCCTTTAAAACCGGCAGTACATGTCCACTCCGAATTTCCGCAAGATCGGCTAACCCGGCCGCCCCGTTTCGCACCGGCTGACCACTTTTATCCAGAAATTCAAATCCAAGCGCCGAAAGCATCCCAACTCCGCCGTCGTTTGTCGCACTGCCGCCGATCCCGACAATAAAATGCCTGCAGCCTTTCCGAATCGCATCCCGGATCAGCTCCCCAACGCCGTAGGTCGTTGTATGTAGCGGATTGCGTTCTTCTTTGGAAAGTAACGGCAGCCCTGCAGCTGCCGCCATTTCTATTACCGCTGTTTTATTTTTTTCCAAAATACCGTAGGACGCTGAAATTTTCCTGCCGAGCGGGTCGCTTACCAGCGCTGTTTCCATGCGTCCGCCCATTCCGGTTGTCAATGCTTCCACCGTGCCTTCCCCGCCGTCCGCCAGCGGACGCACGACGATCTCAGCGTCCGGGAAAACTGCTTTCACGCCTGCTGCCGCCGCGTTTCCAGCCTCCATCGAAGTCATACTTCCTTTAAAAGAATCGATTGCAATTACTGTTTTCATCCTGGACTCCATCCTGACTGCATTATCCTTTTCTTCGCACCATTTTCTCACAAGCGCTGCCAGTGCTGCTTTTTCATTTTCCATTCTTGCGCCAGGTCTATTTTCTTGCCGCCGGCAGCCTTGTCCGAAACAGCTGATGCCCGAGCTGTTTTCCATGAAACGGCACCAGTGGATACAGATAGCTTCTGCTGCTCACCGTCCGGTTAAACAACAGAGAAACCGCCAGAATCACGATTCCTCCAACATATCCCCAGACGCCAAAAATTGCCGTCAGCACCAAATTGATAATCCGCATAAATTTCAGCGCATAGCCAAGCTCCAGGCTGTTCTGTGTGTAGTTGGCGACTGCGACGAATGCCATGTACAACATGACCTCACTATTAAACCACCCACTCTTTACGCTGAACTCTCCCAAAACCAACGCCGCCATGACCGACAGCGGCGTACTGAGCATATTCGGGGTGTTGACCGCCGCAAGCTTCAGACCATCGATTGCAAGCTCCAGCAATAAAAGCTGCCAGATCAGCGGAATATAGACCGTATCCCGCACTGCGATGAACTCAAAGCCTTTGGGAATCCACTGTGGATATTCCATCAACAAAAGAAACGTCGGTGTCAGAAAATACGTTACAATGGCGATCAGCAGGCGCGACAGTCTCAGATACGTTCCCGTGATCGGCGGAAAATAATAATCGTCCGCTTCCTCCAGCACGTCAAACAGGGAGGTCGGTGTGATCAGCGCCGACGGCGAGTTGTCCACCAGAATGATGATATTTCCCTCCAACACCTGTGCCGCCGCGGTGTCCGGACGTTCAGAAAATCGGAACTTCGGAAACGGATTCCACCAACGTCCCTGATACAGGCACTCCGCAAGGCTTTCCTGGTTCAGCGTCAGCGCATCCACCTGCAGGTTCTGAATCCGGTTCCGGATCTTTTCAAGGAACTGCTGATCTACCCGATCCTCCATATAGCACAAAACGATGTCGGTGTGGGACGTTTTTCCTGCCTGCAGCATTTCCATCCTCAGCTGCGTGCTTCGGATCCTGCGGCGGATCAACGCCGTGTTAAAGACAATGGTTTCCACAAAACCGTCCTTCGAACCGCGCAGCACCTTATCCTTTTCCGGCTCACCGACACTTCGCGCCGGATAGGTTCTGGCATCGATCAAAATGCCCTGCTCATATCCCTCCAACAGCAGGGCGGTCACGCCGGACATCACCTGCCTGCAGATTTCATCCAGATCGTCGCATAGATCGACCTCTCCATAAGGCACAAGCTGCCTGCTCATCTCTGCCGCGTCCTCCGGCATCTGCTCTTTCGTGATTCCGATAAAATGCTGCAGCAGCTTCTGCATCACTTCATCTTTACAGAATCCGTCGATCATATACAAAGCTGCATTTTTCTTCCCGATCTCCACATTTCGGTACAATACGTCAAAGCTTTCCCCAACGCCCAGCTGTCGATCCAGATAGTCTCTGTTCTTCGCCAGATCGCCGCTCACTTTTTTCATCGTCATGGAAATCTTCCTCCCGGACTTTTTGCTTTAGTCTGTCCAAAAGGGTTCTCTTTTATTCTACCTCTGTCTGAAGCTCCTGAAGCATTTTTGCAATCCGCTCCTGCGCCCGGGCGATCGTCTCGTTGACCGTATTCACATGCTCTTTATAATAAGTATCTTTTTCCTGCTGCTTTTGCTGTACATCTGCATTCTCTGAATCCTGCGTTTTGGCTTCCTGTGCCGCCTGCATGTCCTCGCAGGCTTTTTCAGCTTCTGCGATCGCGTCGTCGGTCGTCTTATTGACCGTATCAGTCAAGTTATTTTCATCCGGTGCGGTGGGCGCCGGAACTGTATCAGATGTGGTGTCGAGTGCGACATCGGAAATTGTGTCGGACGCAGGGTGGACTGCAGCCGTAACGGTCATGTTCTGTCCTGCAGCGGGCGCGCCCTGCTCTGTGACTGCCGTATCGTTTCTTTGACTCGCATAGTCCGTTTTTACAATTTCCTGCGATTTTTCTCTGTAGTCATCTGCTTGTCCCTGCGTTTTTTCGGCACGGCTAGGATTTTCTGCATATCCCCACAGCGTTCTTTCTTCGCTGTAGCTGTCTGCGTTCCACTGCCGCATCGCTTCGCTGCGTTTTCCAGCACTATTTCTGCCTGCATTTCCTGTAACCTTAAAGAACATCTGTCCCAGACCATTCTTCAAGCCGTCCAGGCTACTCTGTCCTGCACTTCTTGCATGATCTGACTTTAAAGCTGCCAACTGCTGTTTTAACTGCCGAATCTCCTGCTGTTGTTTCTGGAAAATCGTCTGAGCCTCTGCCTTTTTGCGCTTTAATTCTGTTTTCAGGCTGTCCTCCCGGCTCTTCCATTCTGCCAGCCGTGCTGCAGTGTGTTCTTTCTCCTTTGCAAGCGCAAGTTGCTGCGTTTCCAGCTGGACACTCAGATCGTCAGCTTCCGCTTTCAATTCCTGCTGCTCTGCACGCAATTTTTCTGCTTCGGTTTCCAGTTTGACTTTCTCAGTCCTCAGACTTTTCAGCTCTGACAAAGCTTTCTCTTTCTCAGCTTCTAAAACTTCTGTTCTTGCCTGTAATTCGTCCTTTGCCTTCTGCAGCGCTTCAACTTCTGCCTGCTGTCCGGCTTTTTCTGTATTTAAGGTTTCAACTGCCGCTTCCAGCCCGATCTTTTCTTCCTGCAGCTTGTTCAGCTCGGTCTGCAGCTCCGCTTTTTCTGCACGTAGGCTTTCTGCCTCTGCCTGAATTTTTGTCTGCGCTATCCGCAGATTTTCCAGCTCCTCCAAAGCCTCTTCCGTCTCCGTCTGTAAGGATTCCGCCCTTGTCTGTAATTCGTCCTTTGCCTTCTGCAGCGCTTCCATTTCTGCCTGCTGTCCGGCTTTTTCTGTATTTAAGGTTTCAACTGCCGCTTCCAGCCCGATCTTTTCTTCCTGCAGCTTGTTCAGCTCGGTCTGCAGTTCTGCTTTTTCTGCGCGCAGACTTTCTGCTTCTGCTTGCAGTGTGCCAAGTTCCGACTCCATCGCATTCTTTTCTTCTTCCAGCTTCTCCGTGCGTTCCTGTTCATCCGAAAGCTGCTGGCTCAGTTTCTGCCGCATCAGGTTTTCCTCTTCCAACTGCTGCGCATATTCCTGCTGTGCGCGTTCCGCAACCTGACGTCCCCCTTCTATCTCCGCCTCAACCTCCTGCATGTAGTTCCATACTTCTTCTTTTTGAAATCCGCCGAATAAAACTGTTTTAAATAATTCCTTATTTCCCATCTGCCGATCCCTCTCTATATAAAATAAATTTTTAGTTCGTTAAAAATATATAAGAAGGCTAAGTTTTCTCACATACTCTTACAGTATACCATACTCAAAACAGAAAAATCTATATGAAGCAGCACAAGATCTTTCCGTTAAAACTTCTTTTTGCTATTTTAGGTTATCGTTCATCTACACCATTCGCCAAGCTGCATCTTCAATGCTTTCCGCAGCTTCCCATGTGCCTTTATTTTATGTTATACTGTTTTGTAAATACCAGGATCAAAAACAGGAAATCAAAGCGAGGTTATGTATGGATCAGCTGAATGATAGGTCCGTTGTGGAACAGCGGTATGCTACAGCAACCAATTTGCAAACGAGAATTTCCATTCATGATAAATATTCGACAAACAAGATGGGATTCGGAAACTGGATTTTTTCCAATTATAAAATTGACCCCGGAATGCGCATTTTGGAATTAGGCTGCGGGACAGGCGATATGTGGAAAAACAAAGAAGATTTGATCCGTCTGTGTTCCAGGCTGACTCTTTCAGATTTTTCAAAAGCGATGATCGCAGCTGCCAAAAGCAATATCGATGACATAATCGAATATCTTTATTCTCTTTCCAGTATGACGTCGATCACCGGCATTCCCAAACAGGCTATAAAAGATATTTTGATCGCTCATACTACAAATGGAATTTTAAACGTGCCAAAAGAATATGGCATGTTTATCGTATCATAGAACAATCGGGAGTTGATTGAGGAGTGATAGATTTATGAATGCAAATGTTGATTTAACAGGTGTTGTG